>Ga0315281_10003623_pt1 | contig 22622 bp, 13 predicted proteins | sample YL17G07_0_MG_FD_204540 | JGI IMG/M metagenome (GOLD analysis project Ga0315281, IMG submission 204540) | Sediment microbial communities from Yellowstone Lake, YNP, Wyoming, USA - YL17G07_0 | ecosystem: Environmental > Aquatic > Freshwater > Lake > Sediment | place: USA: Wyoming | collected... | reverse complement strand
GCGAGTCTGATCACCCAGTTCAACGCCAACAACACCGGCGCCAACTTGGGCAAGATGAACAAGACTTGGTCGGATTACTGGACGAATGATGGCAGTGGCGCCAGCTCGTACGGCCCCGGCGGGCCCAACGATATTTACACGGCCTACGACTACGACATCGCCTACGCTCCTTTGAATATCTTCCTGACGGTGGATATGGTAAACTCAACCGCCAACAAGCTCGTCCTCCGGGTCGGTTGTATCGGATATGGCCTTGAGATACTGATGTGCAGGTATTTGGACCGGGCTGGCGTGCAGTCCAAATTGGAGAGTACCCCTGAGGACTTCTACCTCAACGGGACCGCGTCCACCGGTGGAGCGGACATCCATAGCCGCTATGTCGCCACGTACAACATGGTCGCGTCGAAGGACAAAGGATTCTACAGTCCCTCCTGGTACCTCGACATCCTGCATATGGACTACACGACCAACACTGCCGGCCACCCAGCTACATTGTGGGCCTCCAGATACGCAGGTTACCAGCCGCCAAAGCTGGCTCCTTGGCCGTTGTACATGACATATAGCCCTGGTACTAACACCTTCGGAACAGGCGTCGCCTACTACTACCCTCCGATGAACTGGAGCCTGAATGCCAATGAGAAGATCGTCATCAAGCTCCCCGCGGAGGGCAAGTCCTCCGCAGGGTATATGCCGTACGCAGGCACATGGGTTCAGGACACCCTAAATGCCGCCAAGCAGACCGAGCTCAACGACCACCTTGTGTGGGGAGAGATAGGTCTTGGGTACATCTACGGCGCGCCATACAACCTCCGGAGCGCCACGTACTACAACCACGCGACGAAGACCCTCACATTGAATGGCCCTATGACCTTCAACAGAAACCAGCTCCCGGGGTTCCCGAAGCTGAACGCGACAGGGGTGCCATCTTTCGACTTCGACCTCATGAGGGTCAGTAGCTACACTGTGACTCCAGCGACACTGCCAGCAGGGACATCCACTCTGACCGTGACCGCCTATAACAACACTGGCGCGGTCGTGACGGACTGGAACGGGACCGTGAACCTGACGACACCCTCGGCCGGAATCGACTTCGGGGGCAAGTCTTGGGTATTGGTGAAGTTCAGCAGTGCAGGCGGCGGAATCGCCACAACCCAAGTGACGGTGACCTCTGTGGGCTCGAAGTCGATCACAGCGACCGATGTCAACAACAGCCTCGACATCGTCAACACCTACACGTACACCGCGGTGGGTGAGTTCCCGACGCTGCTGATACCCGTGATCGGCATCATAGCTGCGGTCGTCATAACGGCCGGCCGGAGAGACAAGAAGAAGGGCGAGCAGTAGGTGCCTCGTCAACCCTCAAACCTCTTCCACAAATCCTTTCGTTCTTTCATTCTTCCTGGTTCCCAGCGAGGGCTTCACTCGGTTTCGATCGGGTGAACGGAGAACCTTACCGTTCTCGCGACTTGGAATGACGGGTCATCGCCGACTACGGCTCGAATAGGTTTAATTCGTTCCTCTGCGATTATGCGTGCTAGGGATGGGAAACGATGTCTAGCAATCTGCCGCTTGATTTCAGGCTGTCCAGGCTCACCGTCGAGAGCCTGAGGAACCTTTGCGATTCGCAGGGCGTCTCCGGCGATTCCAGCCTCTTGAAGAAGGAGCTGATCGGGTTCGTGCAGGAGAACATCGGACAAGGCGTGCTGGAGGATTTCTGCTCTACTCAGGAGGAGATATACTTCGCCGAGAACATGGCGAAGGCGCTCAAGTGGGCGACGAGCAGCAAGATCGTGGATTTCGATCCAGAGAGCGACTACACGCTCGTGAACGCGATATTCACGATGAGGCGCTCGGATGGTTACGAGGTATACCACATCCGCTTCGTGAACCAGACCACGGAGGACATCGCCACATCCTGCGAGTGCGTCGATTTCCGCGAGAAGGGATACTTCTGCCCGCACCAGATGACCGTTCTAGTCAGGTGCCTGGCCGACGGGTTGTTCTCCCTGGATCAGTGGGCGGGGCCCATGACTCCCGAGGCGGAGGACCTGATCCTCGCCAACGTCTTCAGGCGGAAGAGACCTAGAAGTTGACCGACCAGCTCGGCAATCTGGCCACCGCTTGACTGAACAAGGTTTATCTAGACTAATCTGTCTGTCAGTGAAGTCATGGCCCAATACGATTGGCGTGAGTGCGAGCCCAAGTGGCAGGCCAAGTGGAAGGAGTGGCAGATATACCGGTTCGACCCAAACTCGGAGAAGGAAGTCTTCAGCATCGACACCCCTCCTAGATACGCTTCCGGAACCCTCCATCTCGGTCACGCCTATGGCTACACGGTGATAGACTTCGCCGCGAGATACAGGAGGCTCAAGGGGTACAATGTCTTTTTTCCCCTGTGCTTCGACGTCAACGGGACCCCCGTCGAAGTCAGGGTCGAGAAGGTAAATGGGATCAAGGCCTCGGACGTCCCGCGACAAGAGTTCATCAAGATGTGCAGCGAGTTCGCCCAGAAGCACATCGGCGAGATGACCAGGCAGTTCGAGATGCTGGGAGAGTCGATGGATCCGAGCATATATTATCAGACGGATGCGATATATTACAGGCGGCTCACGCAGGTCTCCTTCATCAGGATGTTCAAGAAGGGTCTGGTCTACAAGGGCCATTTCCCGATCAATTGGTGTACAAGGTGCGGGACGGCCCTCGCGGATGCCGAGGTGGAGTACGAGCCTCGCAAGACCAAGCTCAACTACGTCAAGTTCCATGAAGCGGACACGGGCAAGGAAGTGCTGATCGCGACCACGCGACCGGAGCTCCTGTCCACATGTCTCCTCGTGGCCGTCCATCCAGATGACGCGTCGAAGAAGCACCTTGTCGGAAAGGAGCTTCTCGTCCCGGTCTACGACAAGAAGGTCAAGGTGATAGCCGACCCCAAGGTCGAACCGACCTTCGGCACGGGGACCGTGATGATATGCTCTATCGGGGACAAGGACGACCTCGAATGGATCATGAAGTACAACCTGCCCATCGAGAAGGGGATCGATGAATCCGGGCTGATGACATCCATCGTCGGCAAGTACGCCGGGATGCCCATCGCGGATGCACGAAAGGCGATCATCGAGGACATGAAGACGGAAGGGTTGCTGGTCAAGCAGGAGGACATCGACCAGAACGTCGGCGCTTGCTGGAGGTGTCAAACGCCGATAGAGTTCCTGAAGGTCCCCCAATGGTTCATAAGGAGCGTCCAGTTCAAGGGCCGGGTCCTCGAGATGATAGATCAGATCACTTGGAACCCCGAATTCATGAAGATCAGGATACAGAATTGGGTCAACTCGCTGGCCTGGGATTGGGTAGTCTCGAGGCAGCGGTTCTTCGCGACGGCCATCCCGCTCTGGGAGTGCGGCGAGTGTGGCAAGGTGCAGCTCGCAGAGGAGAAGGACTGCTATGTGGACCCTACTGCCACGCGACCGAAGGTCGACAGATGCGAGTGCGGCGGGGAGTACGTCGGCTCGACCGACGTCTTCGACACATGGATGGATTCCAGCATATCGCCCCTGTGGAACACATTCTGGGAGCGAGATGACCGGCTCTTCAAGAAGCTCTATCCGATGTCGCTCCGACCCCAGGGGCTCGAGATCATCAGGACATGGGCCTACTATACCATCTTGAGAGAGATGCTCCTGATCGGGGAGAAACCATGGAAGGAGACGATGATACATGGGTTCATCATGGCACCGGATGGCACTCCGATGCATGCCTCCGCGGGGAACGTGATAGACCCGATGCCACTCATCCAGAAGTACGGCGCAGACGCGATGAGGTACTATGCCGCGGCATGCGCCCTGGGGATCGACCACGCGTTCAAGGAGCAGGAGCTCGTCAGGGGCGGAAGGCTCGCGACAAAGACCTGGAACGTCATGAAGATGATCGGGTCCTCGTGCAAGTCGAGACCTGAGAGGCCGGAGAGCATGCACCCAGTCGACGCCTGGATCCTGAGCAAGTTCGGGGAGCTCGTTCTACAGGCGGAGAAGCAAGCCGAGAAGTATCGGTTCGACCAGGTAATGTCGTCGATCGAGGACTTCCTATGGCACGAGTTCGCGGACCACTACATGGAGCTCGCGAAGCACCGGGCATACTCGCAGGATGACGGCGGCGCCCGATACGCGCTCTACGAGGTCGGCCTCGGGCTCCTCAAGATGATATCGGTATTCCTTCCTCACATGGCGGAGGACGCCTACCAGACCAATTTCAAGGCATACGAGGGGCCGATCAGCGTACATGTGTCAGCCTGGCCTGAAGCGCCGAAGAAGGATGAGCAGGCTGAGCTGATGGGCGAGGCAGTCAAAGGGGTAGTCGCGGGGGTCCGCTCGTGGAAATCATCCAAAGGACTCTCACTCAACGCAGAGGTGGCGAGAGTGGAGATCGTGGGGGAACATGCACGTGCCCTGATGGCTCGGTCTGTCGACGATATCAAGGCAACAGTGAAGTCAAGAGAGTTGGAAGTGCTCGACAAGATCTCATTGAAGGAATCCAATGCGAGAGTCAAGCCCGTTCATTCCAGACTCGGACCAGCCTTCAAGAAGGATTCGAAGGAGATTTCTGGTAAGCTCGCTGCGATGTCAGGGACTGATGCCATCATATCGGACAAAGGCCTGACAATCCAAATGGACGATGGCAGGAAGATCGAGCTAGGTCCGGAGTACTTCGAGATCGAGAAGAAGTTGACCTCTGAGCGGGGAGAGCTGGAGCACTTCAACGCCGGCGGTCTCTCTGTCCTGGTATACAGATGAATCGTGGTCCTCCGCCACCCACGACAGCTTATAATACTGATATTGTGATTTGCAGCTGGATATGCAAAAGAACGAACTCGTGGTCGAGGTCCTGCAGAGCGTGCTCGACCCCCACACGGGAGTCAGCGTCTATGAGATGGGGCTCGTGTCGGAAATCGTCGTGGGAGAGGATTCTGTATCCCTCACGTTCATGCCCACAAGCCCCTTCTGTCCGGTCGGGGTGGAGCTGGCGAAGGCGATCCGCGACAGCGTGCTCGGCGTCGATGGGATCAAGATCTGCAAGGTGAAAGTCGTCGGACACATCAGGGCGGACGAGATCAACAGGGCGCTCAACGCCCAGACGAGCGTCTGACCAGGTCCAGGACCACCCGCTTGTTCTGCAGCGTGTACTGTTCCAGTCCCTTCATGGCCCTGAAAGCCACCGACTTATGGATCTCGATCGTACTCGTGTCATCGCCCATTTCGATGCGGCCCACGAGATGCTCGGTGATCCCGGTCTTGCGCTCGATGAACCGAACGAGGTCGACCATGCCTACCCCGTCTCTCTTGCCGAGGTTTATCCTGAACTTCACCATCCCGAAGTGGTCCGCATACTCGTCCAGGTCCAGTTGCTTTCTAACTGTGTCCCTTCCCCTGGACTCAGGCACCTCGTTCTCGGACAGCTTCGTCCTTCCGAACCTCTCTATCGACTTAACCAGGTGCTGTTCATCCTGTGATACGAATGTGATCGCCTTGCCGGTCTTGCCAGCTCTGGCGGTCCTGCCGATCCTGTGCACGTAGTCCTCGGGGTGCCCGGGGATGTCGTAGTTGAACACGTGCGTGACGTCATCGATGTCGAGGCCCCTGGCCGCGACGTCCGTGGCTATTAGTATCTTCAGCTTTCCCGACCGGAACTTCGTCATCACCTTGTCTCTTGCGGCTTGAGAGAGATCGCCGTGTATGGCATCCGCGGAGTAGCCGTACGCGCTAAGCTTGTCGGCGAGCATGTCGACCATCCTCTTGGTCGAGCAGAAGACCATCGCGAGCTGTGGCTTCTCGATGTCGATTATCCGGCACAGCGCCCAGAGCTTGTTCCTGCGACCCACATTGATGTAGACCTGCTCTGTCTGAGGCACGGTCAGCGATTCAGGGCTGATCGTCACCTCCTTCGGGTTCCTCATGTATCGCTTCGCGAGCTGCTTGATCGTGTCAGGGAGTGTCGCTGAGAACAACATCGTCTGTCGGTTCCTGGGAACGCTCTGCAGGATCCATTCTATGTCGTCTATGAACCCCATGTCCAGCATCCTGTCCGCTTCGTCCAGCACGAGGAACCTCACGTCGTTGAATGACAGCTCGCGCCTGCGCATGAGGTCCATTATCCTTCCAGGCGTCCCGACAACGATCTCGACCCCTTTCTTGAGCTTGTCAGTCTGCACGGTGATCGATTGTCCGCCGTAGATGGCGACGGACCTCACTTGGGCGTACTTGGCCAGTTCCTGGAAATCCCCGGTCACTTGGATCGCCAGCTCCCTCGTCGGGGTGAGGACCAGGCATTGTATCTTCTTGTTCTTCTCCAGCTTCTCGATGATGGGTATGGCGAAAGCTCCGGTCTTGCCCGTGCCAGTCTGGGCCTGCGACATCACGTCGTGCCCCTTTTGGGCTAGGGGTATCGTTTGCTCTTGAACGGGAGTCGGCTCTTCCCACTCGAGGTCCTTGATCGCTTTCCTCAGATCTTCATTCGCCACTATTGAGTTGAAATCCATCGTGTCAGTCTTCCGTTGTTCTCTTTCTGCGCGAGTTAGTCTATTAGTAGTATTTGAAACCATACCGTGATTCGATAGAGAAGTTGCGGTCCTATCGGTGGTATGCGGAATGAAGAAGTCCCGAGAGGCATGGCAGAAGCTGTATTCGAAGCACGGGATCCAGTATGGCGGCACCGGCGACATCGGCCCCCTCGATCAGATACTCAAGCCCGGGATGATGGTCCTTGACGCGGGTTGCGGGGACGGGAAGACCACCGAGATCCTTGCAAAGAAAGCCGAGGTCGTCGGGTGTGACTTCTCGCGGGAGGCGCTTGTCTCGCTACAGCATCAGCGCGGGCGCGAGATGCAGGCAGATCTGGTAGAATGCGAATTGGGAAATCTACCATTTGCTGATGAAAAGTTCAATGTTGTTACCTGCGTTCATTCACTGTCTCACATGAGGGAGAATGACAGATCAAGGGCGGCGAAGGAGATCATTCGTTCTCTTATCCCGGGAGGATATGTCCTGGTCGAGGCCTTCGACCTTGATGACTTCAGATATGGCAAGGGAGAGGACATTGAGCGATCCTCGTTCCTAAGAGGGAACGGCATAATGACCCATTACTTCGAGAGGGGCGAGGTCCAGACGCTCTTCGACGGCCTGGAGATGATATCCGAGACGCAAGCGAGGAGAAGGGTTTCCTTTGGCGTGCTATCAGGGAAGAGAAGCCTCATGAGAGTGTTGCTGAGGAAGCCTGACTGAACGAAAGCAGCAGCCCACGTCCTCAGGCCCAATCGCGCTTCTTCGGCCTTATCCGGAAGACCAGCATCATTCCCAGAACGAAGACGACCGGTACAACGATCTCCGGGAATTCCGGGATTGGAGCGGTTATTGCTGTCACCCCACCGGCCGAGGTCGCTCTCCCCGTGTAAGTGAAGCTGTTTAGCGTCGTAGTGTCGGTTGATTTGTAGCACCAACCAGCGTCTCTGATCACCCAGAGATACCCTGCAGGGTCGAAATCCATCCCGATGTACACGCTCGTGTTTGAACCGCCCGGAGCAGGGAGATTGCCGCGGGCCGACCAAGTAGCTCCTCCATCCGACGAATCTCTTATGTTGCCGTTCTGGCAGAGGACAAGAATTCTCTCGTTGATCTGCTTTGCAGCTCCCACGTGCAAGACATGCGTTTGAGGGCTGGCGGAGCCCGTTACCGCAGTGGTCTGCCAGGTGGTCAAGCTCGGCCCGGAGGCCCAGTACACTGCCGTATTGGACGCGGACCTGACGACGTAGTAGTTCGTGCCGGTTTTCTGGTACTCGATGTCAGCGAAGTCAGTGATGCCGTCTACGACCTTGTTCGCATAGGTCCATGCTTTCAGAGTGCCGTCAAGCTTGTTGGTGGACCAAAGTCGGCCGTCGGATGCTAGTATGTATCCTCCGTGGTTCATCCCAAAGTTGAAAGGTGCGATCGCCACGATGTTCGCGGTCCCGTTGATCGTATCTGTCACGTTCGAGCCCCAGGTGGTGCTGACCCCCACTTGCCATGAATACACTCTCCCAGAGTTCGTGACCGCAAACACGTACAGCTTGTCCCAACTAGGAGCCATGTCAACGACAGTGTCGCCTCCGCTCAATGTTATAGTGGAGCCAGCGGACCAAGTTATGCCATCCGCCGAGCGGTAGTCCGCCCCGGTCGTCCTCATTGCCCATGGGTCTTGAGACAGATCCAGTACCGGGCCGGTCGCGATATCCTCTGGTCCCTTCCAGCTGGTCGTTTGTATCATGAAATCGACGAGCGTAGATGACCCGAGGGTCGCCGAGCCGACGCTTATCTCCATCTGGTGATTGTCTATCGCCGCTTCAACTGTATTGGTCTGTGACACCCAGTCACCCGACACGTAACCGAGTTGCTCTCCGGAAGTGATCTTGCCGAACAGACCCCTAATCTGAACGAGTTGGTCAGCCCCAATGACTGATGATCCCGAATCCAGCGCGATCTGCATCCCGGTGGAGGGGGAACGATCGCTGTCGATGAACACCATCATGACATCCTCTGCCGTCTTCCTCTGCGACATCACGACTCCTCCACCACCTTGGGTCCCTGAGGGCCTGACACGGATTGCAGGCACGTATGTTCCTGAGCACATCTGTCCTTCAACACTCACGTAGAAGTATGCTCCGGCGGAGTCGTTTGCGGCACCAACGTCATCTATCTTCACGTTCGGATTGCTGACGGGAGCTGATCCGTTGTGATGAACGGTTCTCCCGGTCCAGTCACCAAAGGCACCGTCGATCTCTATCCGTTTGGGCGCGTTCATCACATAGGCGCGAGCCCCTGCGCCTATGACCTGAACATCGGAGAAGGAAGATGAGATGTCGCTCCCCTTTACGAGAGCGGTGGCGAGCTGGCCGGCCTGCGCACCTGTTGCATCCACTTGGACATCGGCGGCGTGTCTAGTTCCGGGTTCGATTGAGAAAGCTGGAATACTTGCTGCCTCGCTAACTCCGCTGAGTTCAGGCGAGACGTTCTGCACCGAACCTTGGGCGCCTTCGCAGGTGAACACGAGAGAGAGGAGAACCGTGCCTGCCTCCTGCGGTATGACTCCGGTGGCTGAAACGTTGTCAGGGACCACCTGCTGCACTATCAAGAGTCCTCCTTTCGCAGGGACGTCGTAGCTGGAGCTGAATCTCTCTTGATCGTCTTGGGCGACGAGCAAGAAGCGCGCTGATGAGGGCATCGCATTCGGCAGCGACGCCATTGCCTCAATCTGATTGCCACCCCGGCTGACCGCGAGTCCGCCGATGCTGTGCCAGGAATTCCAGTCCATCTTGTCGGTAATGGAACTGTAGGTGGATAGGGAGGTCGATTGGACGGAGTTGTTCCATCCGTCGATCTCAAGCAGATAATCCGCCCCCAGCTGATCTATTAGGTAGCCGGTTGACGAAGAGTCATCACTATCGACATATAGAAAAACGCTCTCGACATTCTGACCCTCCATCAGATTCGATTCTGTTTTCGCGTATAGATAAAGGCCAAGATCATGAATCTCGACCGACCACTCGCGCACATTGATGGATTGGACCGACGAGAGTGTCCGGGCCCCTAGTTTCGTCGAGTCCTTCCAGTCATTGAAGTTGCCGTCGATCGTGAATGGGCTCCCGCCTTGGCTGTACGAGACATAGATGAAGGTCGGAATCACAACGGAAATCGCCACCAGTACGGTCAGGAACCTCCAGTTCGTCATCAGTCTTCGGATGGTCTTCGAGCTCGCCCCCCTTCGCGAGAGCTTGAGCCCGTTCGAGACGCCTGTTCCATTGACGAAGGAGCTGCCGTCCGGCGTGCGCTTCCCGTTGACGAAGCTCAGACCGTTTGTCTCGCCGATTCCGTTCGAAAAACCAATTTTGCTGACCTGGGACCTTATCGGCGCTGGAGTTGTTATATGCGGTATCTGGTCCACTGATTTGAGCCGTCTAGTCCTCCCCCCAGGTACGATGGGTGTCTCTGTTGGGGGCTTTGGCAATGCCTTCGGTGCAGAGAGCTCAGCTACCTCATGTTCGACTCCTTCAAACTGCACTCCGCAGAAGGGGCACGCAGCGTCCTTCAGCCCGACCAGATTGCCGCACGACGAGCACTGTGCCTGTGGCCCTCCGGCCCTGGGATCCGCAATCGTGATGACCGGGGACGTCCGCCTCAATTGTCTCGTCTCCAGAACGGCAGGTCCCTTCTTCGCAGTCGTCAGATCGTTGTGGCAGTCGGGACAGAAATCATCTTCAAGCGTCACCCATCCTTTGCAGTTCGGGCACCCTATTGAACGCGCTTTCGTGAGGTCCGCTTTGCAGCCCGGGCAAATCTCCTGCGAGCCGTCCAGGCTTTCCGCGCAATTCAGGCAAATCAGCCGCTTTGTCTTCACCTTTGTCTCAGTCTTCATGAACCTCTGAAGTTCGCCAAGCATCTGGTTGATGTTATCGTCAACGCTCTTCCCCTGCACGGGTTTCGACATATTCACAAATCTTCCGATGTCGATCTTCGTGAAATCTATGTGGCATCCTGGACACGAGGTGGCGCCTGGAAAAACGAGTTCGCCGCAGAACGGACATTCGAACTTCACGCTATTATCGAACTTCTTGCCGCACTTGGGGCACTCGCGCTCGAGGCCTGTGACGATCGAGCCGCACTGGGGGCACGACTGCATTTCCTTTTCATCTGGTGACATTCTCTGCAGGTACCTCATGGACTTCTGAATGCTAGAACCAGGTCTGAGGAGTCGGAATATCAATCCGGGGGTGTGGGGGGAAGGGTCCGTGCCGGGCCTGTAGATACGTCGCCCGGCAGTATCAGCCCTGGCTCTGTGGAGATAACACATTTCTAGTGGTATATAAATTGGCCTTCAGTTGCCTGTTTGACGACCGAGCTGGCTACCTCAGCATTTAAGAGGAGGTCTCAGGACGGGCCGTACGCCTCCATTCGAATCTGAAGAAACGTGTGTTGAGTTGTGTCGTCTCCACCCCCGCGCCAGACGATTGATCTGGGAACTCGACCAGTCTCCTCATTCTTCGAGAGCTCTTCACAAGAGAGAGACGAGCTCACTCGGTGACCGTGAACAGTGCTGACTCGGTCACCGTTCCATAGTCGTTTTCGAACAGAAATCGGTCTCCAAGGTTTCTCGGCGGAAGCGGCCACGTGCCGTATCGATAGTTCGACGACCGCGAGATCGTGGCAGGTCCTCGGCCGCACGGACTTCTCAGGTGCATCAAAGTATTTTATAAAAGATGATGGATATTTATCTAGCTATTGGTGGGAGTGCGGCCGCCGGGATTTGAACCCGAGTTTTGAGCTTGGCAAGCTCAAGTGATAACCAGACTACACTACAGCCGCATCTTTCGAGGCTCAATACACACTCGCCATTTATACCTATTGCGCTCGTGCAATGTGCTTCCCGAAAGCCTGCCACCATGGGATGGCTTCGCCCACTACGTATAGCGACCCGATCACGCACACGCCGTTCCCGGCATGGGCCTTGATGGCCCGTTCGAATGCTTCTTCACTGCTCGTCACGGTGTCACGGGGCCCCTTGAACTCCTCGTTCACGATCATTCCTAGTTTCTCTGCGGAAAGCGCTCTCTTGTATCTCGACTGTGTGCAGATGATCATCGACGCCGTCGGAGCTATGGCACGCACGATCCCTCTCGCGTCCTTGTCGTCCATGCATCCCAGTACATATGTCAGCGGTGTGAGCTTCAGGTCGGTGAGGACCTTCACCGTGGTTGAGGCGCCATCTGGATTATGGCTTCCATCCAGTATCACCAAAGGCTTCTCCGACACGACATCCAGCCTCCCCGGCCATCTCGCCGAGAGCAGTCCGCGTCTGATCTCGTCGTCCGTGATACGGGTCCACAGTTGCCACAGCTCTTCGATGATCGCGATGGCCCCAGCCGCGTTCTCTGCCTGGTACCCGCCCAGGAGGTTCGTCCTCAGGTCCGTGAGACTCCCTCGGCCCCTGTAATCGAACCCAGTCCCATGCAACGTCTGGTGGACGTGGGAGACATCGAAGTCCTTCCCTATCGTTCGGAGGCTCGCTCCCTTCTTCTTGCATGTCGTCTCGATGACTGAAAGCGCATCCCGGCCTCTCTCGCATGTCACCACCCTGGCTCCCGCCTTGATGATGCCCGCTTTCTCCCTGGCGATGTCCTGGATGGTCTTTCCGAGGTAGTTGGTATGTTCCAGCCCTATGCGGGTGATTGCCGCGACCTCGGGTGTTATCACGTTCGTGGCGTCGAGCCTTCCCCCCATCCCCACCTCCGTGACCACGATGTCCACTTTCTTCTCTGCGAAATACTTGAAGGCTAGTCCGGTCGTGAACTCGAAGAAAGTGAGTTGCTTCTCCTTGTCCTCGGCCTCCATTCGTTCCATGACCTGTTTCAAAGGAACGCCGAGCCTGAGTACATCCTCTTCGCCAATCTCCTCCTCGTCTATCTTGATGCGCTCACTGAAATCGACAAGATGCGGAGATGTGTACAGACCCACTTTCACGCCGTGCTGTCGCAGGATTTCCGAAACGAACACGCACATGGACCCCTTGCCGTTGGTGCCCGTCACGTGGATCGTCTTGAAGTCATGGTGGGGATTTCCGATGCGCTCGAGGAACTCCGTGACATTCTCAAGCCCGAGCTTGATCCCGAACCGCTCGAGGTTGAACATCCAGTTCTTGAATTCGGTGTAGTTCACGGATGGGAGAGAACCGCGCCGGTATCTTAAGGGCATTGGCGGTGCATGGTCGGACCATCGCTCTCGCACCAGGTCTGCTGCCGGACCCAATCAGACAAGCTCGTATGGGAGCTCCCAGCCTGTCGTCTCATCTCCTTCATCAGTCCGGAGCTGTACTGAGCCGCCTTCTTGGGCCGGTCGTGGGAATGCAGGCCAAGCGAGGCGGCAGCCTTTCTCAACAGTACCTTGCGGTCATTTCCAGAAATCTTCAGGTTCATGGGGAGCGATGCCGAGAACGCCAATGTGACCTTGGATACGTAGGGGGATTCCAGCCTCTTGCCGAGGGCTTTGGCGACCATTCGGAGCACATTGTCCTCCACGAGCATCTTTGAGAGGTCGGATGTCATGATCGCCGTCGGGTCCGTCGCCTTAGAGTACTTTGCATAACCTCCGAAGAGTTCGTCGGCCCCGCTCCCGACCAGGACGGTCGTTTCCGCGCATCGTTCCAGGACGCAGATCACCGGGATCGTGTAGGCGATGCGAACAGGGTCGTCAGAGTTCAGAAGCATCCCTGTCCTCGCGACCAATCCTGCCAATGATTCTCGTCCCACCACAATCATGGTGAGATCGAGGCTGTCCTCGGCTGCGAAACCTAGGGCGTGGTCGGCGTCGAATGAGCCGGCCATCGCGCAAGTGTAGCACTTCACCTCGGCGGACTCCTTGGCGAGTTTAGCGATCAACGAGCTATCCAAACCGCCGGAGTATGCGACGGCGACCGTCCGTTCCTTCCCAATCGCCGAGGTTATTGAGTCCCTCAATGCGCTCAGAAGGTCAGCAGGGGTTGTCACTGACCTTGTCACGCCCGAACTATCACAATAAACCATCGGATGTCACTTTGGCTGTGCTGGATGCGTTTCTGGCCGTTAAGTGGCAGCCAGCGAATTACCAAAGGCTTAAAAGCCATAGAGGGTATTTACCTGCAATCGTAGCTTTATGAACCCCCAGATGGAGGGCACACTGATGGCCGAAGACGACCTGATGAAAGTCAAAGTTTGCTTTATTGGAGACGCAGGGGTCGGCAAGACGAGCCTGATCAAGAGATTCGTCCTCGATGTCTTTGACGACAGATACATCGCTACCATTGGGACGAAGGTCACCAAGAAGATAGTTGAGGTCGATGGATCGAGCGGGCAAGCCAAGGTGATGATGCTCGTCTGGGACATCATGGGACAAAAGGGCTTCAGGGAGCTTCTGCGTGAGGCGTACTTCTTCGGAGCGCATGGCGCCATCGCTGTCTGCGACCTCACGAACAAGGAATCCTTGGAGGAGCTCAGGTACTGGATAAAGGCTCTGACGGACGTCGCGGGCGATGTGCCGATAGTCTTCGCAGGGAACAAAGCCGATCTCGAGAACGAGAGGGTCATCAAGGATCAGGACCTCCAGGACTTGGCTGGCAAATACAAGGGAAAGGCGTTCCTAACGAGCGCGAAGACCGGAAAGGACGTGGAGCAGGTTTTCAAGGAACTAGCCGCGGCAATGGCCCAGCGAATGAAGACTTAGACGACGCAAAGGGCCAGTGCGCATATCAACCCTGATAACGAGCTGATAATGCTTATATGCCCAGCATAGGCTAAGAAACGTCGTTCAGAGGCGAGTTTCCAGTGGCCACCAAAGTGGGCAATCGTCTTATAGCGCGGAGTCCAACTCCTTACCGTACCCCAATGAGACCGCTCGCCGTCATGCTCGTTCTTATCCTTCTTCTGTCATCGTTGGTTCCGCTCCTAGGCGGACAGGTCCATGATGTACAAGCGACATCGCTGCCTTCTTGGACGAAGGTCTTGCACCTGCACGATGGCCCCGACTACACCACAGGGAACTACTACGATTGGATGAACGCCACAGGACCGAGGAACCCTGCCATCACGAACTACGAAAATCAGACTCCTGCCATAGACGGCGTCAGCATCCGCAAGAACCCCTCTCCTAATCACAAGCATTTCTGGGTCATGTATCCAGGCTTGGGCTCGGATGTTACCATCATCGGTGACATGAGCGCACATCTTTGGGCGAGATCAAAAGGGAATGAGTCAGGCACCCTGATCACAGCCATGATTAGCGATATGGCACCTGGTGAATCCGGAAACCCGAACCTATGGACGGAGATAGGCAACGACACGGTCCCTCTTACAGGACCTTTCTACTCAGACTTCAACCCATATGATCTGACGATCTCCGGCACCCCCTACACGCTTGCAGCCGGTCATTCCCTGGTCCTGACAGTGTGGAGGGGCGATTCCCACAACGACCAGCTCATAGTGATGTTCGACACGACGGCGAAGGATTCATACGTTACTCTCACAGCAACGAGTTCGATATCCGTCAATGCGGCTTGGACGGAGGATACATCCCATACTCCATCCAGCGTGTTCTCGGACCTTGAGAACGTCCTTGTGGGGGCGAATGTATCCGATCCATTTGGCGCCTATGATATCGTGGGGGCCAATGCGTCCGTGGCATATTCTGGAAATGGGACCCTTGTCCCCCGATCAACGACCATGTCCCCGAATAGGACGGACCCCGCCCAGCCTCCGTACTGGAAGAGGTTCGGGCTGAACCTGTCGTTTCTCCCACAAGGCGTGTTCACGATCAACGTCACTGCGAGTGACTATCAAGGAATTCCGACTTGGTTCACGTTCTCCATCACTGTTGTGACAGTCGACCATTTCAGCGTTTTGGGACCTGTTGGGGCGGTCGCGGGCGAATCGTTCGGGCTCACGGTCACAGCGCTTGATGCCACCAACGCGACGATAACCAACTGGGTCGGGACGGTGCAACTCGATGGCTATCGTACCGATAGGATTACTCCCAGCAGCGGGACGCTCTCGATTCCATCCTTGGTCTTCACGGTCGGAGACTCGGGCCAGGTCACGAATTCGAGCGTGAACTACAGTTGGGGAGAGGAGACGATTCTGATCCGGGCATCCTCTGGTTCCCGTTATGGCTGGAGCGCCCCGATGTACGTCTCGAGCGGGCCGGTGATCGCCATCCAGATGAGCCTCCCGCCGACGGTGGGCGCGGGATCGTCAACCCCCATAATCGCAACAGGGCGTGACCGGCTCGACAACGTGAACTCCACTTGGACCCCCATCTGGAGTGTTGCGGGGAGCATCGGATTCATTTCCGGAGCGGGGACTAGTGTGTCGTTTGAAGCGAGAACCGTAGGCGTGGGAAACATCACTTGCGCAAATGACTATAACGGGGCAAACACCACAGTCAATATCACCGTTGCCGTGGGCCTGTTGGCAAGGATTGGAATCAATGTCTCATTCGATCCGCTGCAGATACCCGAGGGGGAGACGCGAGTTCTTGTCGCCACTGGGTACGATGCTGTGAACAATAGCTTGACTCTGACGAACGTCACGTGGGATACTGATACGGCCGGCAGCATACACGCCATCGGGTGGGGCCCATCGGCAAACTTCACTGCGGGCTATCTACCGGAATCAGGGCTCATCCATGCCAGGAAGGGAAGCATCGTAGGGACAATCGGCGTCACGATAGTCAGCTCGGCGAGGGGACCGTCCTTTTCTGAGATCATCCCTCAGTATGCTCCTGAGAATTCCGGGACTTGGAACCTCGGTCTAAGTGGCTACTGGCATCATATCAATGGTACGACGAACCTGGTTTGGTGGGCTGACAACGTCAACACGAGCCTCTTCTTCGTCTCTCACGATCAGACTTCCAACTCAGTGATTGTCTTCCACACGCAGCAGAATCAGTACGGCGACAGCACTTTCGACCTCTGGGCTGTCGACCCCGCAGGATACAGAGCGCACACCACTGTGACGGTGCACATTGTACACGTAAATCAACCACCGGTGTTCGTGAACAACCCTCCGACCACGCTCTATGTGAAGTTCGACACTCCCTACGTATTCGACTTCTCCTACTATGCATCGGACGTTGACAACTCAAAATCAGACCTGATGTTGACGTCTTCTTCCTCGAACGTCTTCTTCGATGGGCTGAATGCCACTCTGATGTTCCCGCACAAGAAGGGTGATGAAAGTTACTTCGAATTTGTCACGGTTCGTCTGAGCGACGGTGTTGCGGCCGTGGAGCTGAAGATAGTGGTTTGGGCGACAACGAACACGCCTCCATCACTAATCGGGAGCATACCAGACCAGATCATCCTCGAGGGAACAGTCAGTTTCAAGGCCTTCAACCTGGACACATATTTCACCGACGTCGACCATCAAACGCTCTACTACTCTTACGGGTTCCACAATGTCAAGGTGTACATCGACCCTCAAACCCATGATGTCTTCTTGTCGGCGCCTGAGGAGTGGTCAGGAACAGAGGAAGGGATCTTCACGGCGACCGACCCGATAGGAGCCCTCCAGAGTGGCACCCTTCATGTGACAGTGACTCCGGTTAATGATCCTCCTCAGGTCCTCCGGGACATCGGCACGGTCTTTGTGAAATACAATCAGACTTACTATCTCTACCTCAGCCCGTTCGTCATGGATCCAGACAACTCCTTGGGCTCGCTTACCTACGATATCGGCAATCCACACATCAAGAAGGGAACGAGCACCGGCGGAGCGCCTCGTCTGGAGCTGTTGTTCCCGCCCAGCACCGATCCGAATTCATCGGTGTTCATCGGTCCATACAAGGTCCAGGTAAACATGACGATCAGTGATCCCGAGGGAGCATCCACTCCATGCCCCTTCGAAGTGCGCGTGACCGGAAACGCACCACCAAGGATCGCTGTCCAGAACCCCGATCAGCTTTACTACTCGTTCCCGGAGAACAGCTACCTGAATGGCTCCCTTCGGCTATACGACCTCTTTTCGGATCCAGACGACTCGACGCTCACATTCTACATATCAGGTCAGGAGCACGTGTTTGTTAGATTGTTCACTAGCGGTGATGTCAATCTGAGCTCTATTGTCAACTGGTCTGGGATGGAGGCCCTGAGCGTGAGAGCCGTCGACAGTCATGGCGGATGGTCCCTCATTCAGTTGTTCGTGGTCGTGACTCCTGTGAACCAGGCGCCCGTGATCTATCCGGTCCCGAACATCATCAACAAAGGAGTCTCTTTCAGGAACGCGCATTACCCGATATTCCAGTACATCTACGACAGCGATGATCAATACTCGAGCCTGACGATCACGGTGACACCTGCCGGAAACGCCTTCGTGGTCGGGGGCGATCTGTATGTGAGCCTTCCCGATGGTGTGAAGTCAATCACCGTATCACTTCAAGCAAGTGACGGGAGACTTTCTTCAAATGTCGTGAGCTTCAAAGTGGGGATCGCGACGACGACGGCGGAGAAGATCGGATGGCCATACTCATTCCCTCTGGTGTTGCTCGGGGCGGGCGTGGCGGCGTTCTTTGTCGCGGGGCGGATCCCGAGACCCTACGCTCTCGAGAACCTGTTCCTGATCCACAATGATGGCAGACTGGTCTCGAACGCATCGAGGGAGGAGAACACCACGCTGGACAAGGATGTCGTGAGCGCGATGTTCACGGCCGTTCAGGAGTTCGTCCGCGATTCGTTCCAGAAAGGGGAGATCGGTCTGAAGAAGCTGGAGATAGGCGACAAGAACGTCGTCATCGAAAAGGGTCACTCAGCATACCTGGCACTCATCTACTCGGGCTACCCGGCAAAGGACACTTTCAGCATACTGCCGATGCTCATGAGTGACATCGAGGAACGATACAAGGAGCGCCTCGAGAAGTGGAACGGGACGACGAAGACTGTGAAAGGGGTCGACAGGATGCTGCAGGACTACATGTCGAATAAGTTCCAGCCAGGCATGTGGCATGATGAAGAGGAGACCGCGGAGAAGGAATGGGTCGACATACTCAACAAAGAGATGTGATCATCTTCCGGCCTTTGTTGTCGCATATTCGAAAGACGATTCCGTATGTTCTCCGAGCTACCGATGCCTGCGCGTTCATTTCTCATTCGGGGACGAACAAGCTGGTTGCGTCTTCTATTGACTGTAATACACGTCGATTTGAGGTCGTGTGTATCCTATCGCCGCCCCTAGCCTGCTAGTTGATGGCACGAATCGCATTCTAGATGGCCTTGAACGGGGCTAATATACCCTTCGCAAAGGCTTATACCGGGCACAAACATCACATGGACCCAGATGTCGAGCACCTTATCCAGGCAACCGGTCACCGTCACTTTGAGGCGGGATCTGGGGTTTCTAGACGTTACGATGATTGGCATCGGGGCCATGATCGGCTCGAGCATATTCGTGCTGATCGGAGTCATCACGCAGGAGGTCGGTGCCGCCATCCTAATCGTTTTCGCTCTCAACGGCATAGTGACCATATTCACTGCGACGAGCTATGCAGAGCTCGGGTCCTCATTCCCTGAAGCGGGAGGCGGATACCTATGGGCAAAGAAGGCATTGCCCCATCCAGCAGGGTTCATGTCAGGTTGGCTATCCTGGTTTGGACATACGGTGGCTTGCAGCTTCTATTCGCTCGGATTTGGTTACGCACTCGTCGCAATCATCAATTACATGAACTTAGACGTTTTCGGAATTTCGCATGACATCTTGGTAAAGGTATTCGCCGGGATCGCCATCATCTCCTTCCTTGCAATCAACTACATAGGTGTCGGGGTGACGGGAAAGACAGGCTCCTCGATAACGATGATCCAGATTCTCATCATCGTGTTCTTCGTGACTTTTGCCGTGATTTATGCCCTGAACGTTAATGGGACGAGCGTCATATCATCCAATTTCAAACCGATCCTCCCTGAAGGGAAGGGCTTTTCGACCGTGTTCATGATGATGGCTTTCAGCATTCTCGCATTCGAGGGCTATGAGATCATTGTCCAATGCGGAGAGGAGGTCAAGAACCCCAAGAAGAACATACCACGGGCGATATTCGCATCAGTCGGCGTGGCGGTCGTGCTCTACTTGCTGGTTGCGATTGCGTGTCTGTCCAATTTCAGCATCGCTAGAATCGTAGATAATCCATATAAGCCTGAGAATGCGGTCTTTTTCACGGCTCATAGCATGATGCCCCTGCTCGGGTTGATGATAAGCTTGGGCGCGGTCCTCTCTGCCATGGCAGCGCTCAACGCGACGGTCTTCTCGTCTTCGAGGGTTAGTTTCGCAATGGGTAGAGATGGTTCGCTGCCCAGCGTCTTCGGCCGGATCCACAGGGTCCGGAGAATCCCTCACAATGCCATCCTCCTCACGGGAGTCATCATGCTCGTCATGGCTATATTCTTCCCGTTGACCACAATCGTCGCTTCCACTTCTGTCGTCTTCCTTCTCCTTTTCACCATTGCCAACCTGGCGTCCATCAGACTGATCCCGAGATTGACTGAGATGGACGTCGGCTTCCGGACTCCCCTGTTTCCTCTTTTCCCAGTGATCGGGGTTGTCAGCACGCTCACGTTGGCAGTCTCCATTTTCTGGCTGAGACCTGACGTGCAAGGTGGTGGAATTGACGGACGAATAGCGTGGTATATTGCAGCTGTCTGGCTCGCGATAGGCTTCGGTGTGTCGTTGTTCGCCAAACCCGCAGAGGAGGTCGAGTCGATCGTCGGGCAGAAGAGGATACCCCAGAAACCCCTCAGCAAGGAGGAGATTGCGCGGTACAGGGTCTTCCTTGCGCTGGAGAACCTCGGCAATCTCCGACTCGTTGAAATGGCAGGCCTATTCTCGCGTTACTTCGAGGGAGACCTCACTATCAACAAGATCGTGGAAGTGCCGAGGGCCATGCCGCTTGACGCCATCAGCAAGGAATATGTCGACGAGCTCGCGATGGGCCTCCGCAAGACGATGAAGGTCGTGCCCTCGACTGTCAAGGTCAGACCCGTCGTGTCCGTGTCATACGATGTCGCAGGCGCCATCCTGGACCAGACCAAACACGAGGCTGCCAACCTTCTTGTCCTGGGATGGAAAGGCACTCGGCGGCGGGGAAGGACAATCCTTGGGCGCAACCTGGACCGGGTCGTGAGAGAGGCATCGTGCGACGTGGCGATAATAAAGACTCAGAGACTGAAGAAGAACATTGAGAACATCCTGTTGGTCTCTGGGGAATACTTCGAGACACGAAAGGCTCTGCTGCTTGCACTTCCCATCGCGAAGGAATACGGCGCCAAGATAGAGATGCTTACAGTCATCACGGACGACAAGCAGGTCGAGCTCGCCCACGGAAATGCGAGCAGGTTGAGCAAGATGGCAGCTCACGTCCAGGTTCCAACAGATGTGAAGTACGTCTATTCCAAGAGCCTCGTGAACACGGTCCTGGACCGCGCGAAACAATGCGATATTCTTTTCATGGCCTCGGGACCGCAAGGAGCCATCGAGCGGACATTGTTCGGGGAGGTCTACGACCGGATCATCAGGAGCGCGGATGTGCCTGTCCTTGTGCTGAAGACGGCCCGCACCCAGAAGGAATTGCCACTAACGACGGGTGAGCCCCGGGAATCCGTGCCAGGTCTCGACTAGGGACCGGTACTGCCGAATAGTTCTTGGAGGGCTTTTCTCGCGCTATTGGTCATGTCCAGTTGTCTCGCCTCCTCATAGGTGACCCATTTCATCTCAAGGACCTCGACGCTGGACCTCTCGGTTCCCCCGACGGGCTTCACCAGGAAGTCGATCAGAACATAATGGTACTTGATCTTACCCTCCTCGCCGGGAACGATCATGTCGTAGGCGTTTATGAGTTCGAGGACCTGTATCTTGATCCCTGTCTCTTCCTCCATCTCCCGAGCGCACGCATCTGAGAGCGTTTCCCCCACTTCGACGAGGCCACCGGGGATGCTCCATTTCCCCTTCCCAGGCTCGAAGGCTCTCTTCATGAGCAGTATCTTGCCGTCCTTGATGGCGACCGCTCCAACTCCGATCAATGGCGCGCGAGGGTACTCTCTCCTCTCCTGGGTTTGCTCTTCCACACTCATGGATATTCCGATCCTGTCGTCGAAAGCTGAGAGTTTGAATGCGACGCTCCTGAACGGCCATATGGAATCTTCATGTCCTATTTGTCCCTTTGGCCATTCTCCTTCCCGCCGTTGCCAGCTCCTCCACTTCGAGAACCATATAAGGCGACCTGGTCATACCATGTTCGTGAATCTGCAAAGGCACTTCTCGGAGGTGTGCCGGAGCCTTGGGAAGGATGCTGTTTCTGCCAGGTTCCATCCCTACGCCGAGCTCAAGCATACCTGGTGCTCTGCTGGGGGCCACATCGAGTTCAAGGTGAGCGATTATTTGGAGGGGTCTCCGAACGAGGTGGTGGAATCGATGGCCTGGTATCTACTCTGCAGGGCGTTCAGGAGAAAATGCCCTGAGGGGAAGGCGGATCGCTATCTGGTCTATGCACACTCGTCCGAGCTATGGGCCCGCAACAAGGATATGTACATTTCCAGGGCGAGAAGCCTGTCCTTCGATCCTAGGGGAGAGGTGAGGGACCTTGACACTGTCTTCAGATACGTCAATTCCTTCTACTTCCAGGGCGAGTTGCCATATCCCACATTGGCCTGGTCGGCCGAGTCTCCCCGAACTCGTCTTGGATTCTACTTCTCCCCACTGAACCTGCTCGCTGCGAACAGAGTGCTTGATTCCGAGCGTGTCCCGAGGTACGTCCTGGAGTTCGTCGTCTATCATGAGCTCCTGCATCACGTCAATGCCGGAGGCAGATCTCCTAGAAGGCGCGTGCATCATACGAAATCGTTCAGGGAGCAGGAGATGGCGTTCTCCCACTACGAGGATGCAGAACGATGGCTTCGCAAGCTTGTCCGAGAATGCAGAAGTCGATGACGCCTTGTCCCCCAGGCGTAACAGCGCGGTTCATGGCCTGCGAATGCAATCTCGCCGCTCTGACCCTCCTGGGGGTTGTTGTTGCGCGCCGCGTTGTCCCCTACACACGACACGG
>Ga0315281_10003621_pt1 | contig 22625 bp, 16 predicted proteins | sample YL17G07_0_MG_FD_204540 | JGI IMG/M metagenome (GOLD analysis project Ga0315281, IMG submission 204540) | Sediment microbial communities from Yellowstone Lake, YNP, Wyoming, USA - YL17G07_0 | ecosystem: Environmental > Aquatic > Freshwater > Lake > Sediment | place: USA: Wyoming | collected... | reverse complement strand
CCGCGCGCCCCCCCCCCCCCCCCCCCCCCCCCCCCCCCCCCCCCCCCCCCCCCCCCCCCCCCCCCCCCCCCCCCCTCTCCTTCCCCTACAACATATTCTGCTCCGCCAGGGAGAAGTAGCCCTGGCGGCTGATGATGAGGTGGTCGTGCACCTTCAGGTTCAGGGCGTGGCTGGCCTTCACCAGGGCCCGGGTCAGCTCCTGGTCCGCGGCCGACGGCGTCAGGCTGCCGCTGGGGTGGTTGTGCACCAGGATGAGGCCGGTGGCCTTGTGTTTCAGGGCCAGTTCCAGGACTTTCCTGGGATAGACCACCGTCTGGTTCACGGTGCCTTCCTGCACCACTTCCTCGGCGATGATCTCATTCTGGCTGTTCAGGAAAATCACCCGGAACTGCTCATCGGAGAGGCCCCCCATGGCGGTGCGGCAGTAGTCCACCAGGGACGTAAGCGACGGGATGCGCTGCCGCTTCAGCACTTCTTCCTTCAGGTAATGTTCGGCGCAGGCCTTCACCAGGCGGATGAGGACCGCGGAGGATTCCTTCAGGCCGGCGACTTCCATGAGGGCTTCAGGCCGAGCGTCCAGCACCTGGGTAAAGGAGCCGAAGTGCCGCAGGAGTTCCTTGGCCAGGGGCTTGACGTCGGCCCGGGGGAGGGCATAAGTGAGGACCAACTCCAGGAGTTCGTAATCCTGGAGCGCGGCTGCGCCTCCCTTAAGAAAGCGACTCCGCAAGCGCTGCCGGTGGCCGTGGTAGTGGGGTTTTGGGGGCTTGGGGTCCACCACGTGACGCCTCTGCAAATCAATTCAAGATATATTCTTGTTAACTTGTTTTCTTAATAATTTCAAGTCATTTTAACTTGAGGCGCCAAGGTCTTTCGGATTTTGGGACTGGATGGCAATGGTTTCGATATCTAATGGGTTCGGCAGTCAAAATGTTGACATCGAGTCTGGTTTCCCAATGGCCGTCTGGTCCAGCAATTTTAACGTTAGGGTTATCAACAGGTAGAACGATCAAACGGTTTCAGGAACCCTAAAGTGCCGCATAGTCGGCCTGCTGGCGCCGCCGGAAGCGGTTACCGTCCCCATTGATCTGCTGCTCTTACTGGATAAGTAGTCCGGCCGTTTCGGTTATCCTGCCAATAAAAAAGCCGGAAGCACGCGTCCCCCGGCTTTTTGCGTTATGAGGTGAAATTATTGTGGGCCCCTGGGCAAAGTGGGGCCTTAATCGCGAGAGGCGGGCCGGCCCGGGCTGTGGTTAAACGGGGGTGAACTCGGCGGGATCGTCCGGCACCCGGCTGAGCATGGTCCGGCAATAAGTCTGCCAATCCTGCCACTTAACTTCATCAACCAGACCAAGCTCGAACAATTCTCGGGAGGCCTCGCTGGCAATGGGGTCCTCCCCCCCGTGGCTCAGCCGATACATGCGGTTGATTTCTCGCACCGCATCCCGCAGCACTTTCTTCCTGGTCAATCTGAGGGGAACTAAATCACCCAAAATAAATTCCTACTTTAAGGTTGTTGCTTCCAATCCCATACAGGGGGTTGGGAGGGGAGTTTGAGGGGAGGGCGGGGGACTCGCGTCCCCCGGCCCTCCCCTCAAACCCATAGTCTTAATGCTCTTCGCCGGCCGCGGCGGCTTCTTCCAGTTCCCGGCGCATGGCCATGTCGAAGAGCACCCGCTCCCGGGCCTTGTCGATGCCCAGAGCTTTGCGCTTGGCGTCGATGTGGGCGATCATCTTCTTGGCCATCATCTCCGGATCCGCCTCGAAGTCCCACTTGCCGCCGTACTCTTCCTCGATGCCCTTGAACAGGTAGTCGGTGAGGAGCTCGCTGCCGGTGGTGGGCCAGTTAACCCCGAAGAGGGTGTAAACCCCGGAGGCCACGAAGTACTGGCCGATGGCGATGGCCTTCTCGCTCATCCACTCCGGCGCCGCGCCCGCGGCGGGCAGGTCGCTGATGTCGGTGCCGAGGCCGCCGGCCTTGACGCAGGCGGTGGCCGCCATCAGGATCCGGGAGTTGTCCACGCAGGCCCCCATGTGCAGCACCGGCGGGATGCCCACGGTCTCGCAGACCTCGGCCAGCCCCGGACCGCAGTATTTGGAGGCCGCCTCCGGGGTCAGGAGGCCGTATTTGCCCGCGGCCATGGCGGCGCAGCCCGTGGACAGCACGATGACGTCGTTCTTCAGGAGCTCCTTGATGAGCACCATGTGGGAGGTGTCCTGGGCGGTGCGGCAGTTGTTGCAGCCCACCACCCCGGCCACGCCCCGGATGCGGCCGTTGATGACGTTGTCGTTCAGCGTGTAATACGACCCGCGGATGGAGCCGCCCAGCAGGTACTGGATGGTCTCATAGCTGAAGCCGACGATGGTGGGGCTGGACGCCTGGGGAATCAGCACCGGCGCCCGGCGGTTGGGGAAGTTGTCGATGGCCTCGCGAATGACCTTCCGGGCCACGTCCAGGGCGTGGTGGTCGTCAAAGGGGATGTGCACCGCCGCCCCTTCCATCATGGCCCGGTCGTCGGTGGTGATGATCTTGGTGTGATAGCACTTGGCCACGTTGGCCAGGGCCTGCATCTCGCACTGCACGTCCACCACCAGGGCGTCCACTGCGCCGGTGATCACCGCCAGTTCCTGGTGCAGGTAGTTGCCCGCCACCGGCACCCCGTGGCGCATGAGCACCTCGTTGGCCGAGCAGCACATGCCGGCCAGCTGGATGCCCTTGGCGCCCTTGTTCTGGGCGTACTGGATCATCTCCGGTTCCTGGGCCGCCACGTAAAGCATCTCCGGCAGCAGGGGCTCATGGCCGTGCATCACCACGTTGACGTGGTCTTCCTTGAGCACCCCCAGGTTGATCTCGCCGGCCACCGGCACCGGGCAACCGAAGAGGATGTCCTGGAGATCGGTGGAGATCATGGAGCCGGCCCAGCCGTCGGCCAGGGCGCAGCGGGTGGACTGCTTGATGAGGTTGTGGTAGTCCTGGTCCACCCCCATGTGGGTGCGGTGCATCAGCTCCACCACCTCGATGTCCACGCCCCGGGGCACCACCCCGTGCTTGCGCCAGATCTCCTGGCGCTTCTTGGGGGCCCGGCGCACGTAGGTGATCTCGCCGTCCTGCTGGCCGAACTCCGCCAGGACCTTGGGGCCCAGTTCTTTGGCGATGTCCTCGGCCGGGCGGGACTTGGCGTCCTCGCCTTCGCCCACGGTGATGGGCACGTCCCAATCCCGGGCCACCCGGCGCAGCTTGGCCACGTCCTTGATCTTGTAGCCCTGGGTGCGGCCGTGGGCCACTTCGATGAAGAGCTTGGCCACCCCCCGGGCGTGATCGCTGTGAGACGCGGTGCCCGCGGCCACCATGCGGGCGAAGTTCCGGGCCACGATGGTCTCGGCGGTGGCGCCGCACAGGCCCATGCGCTGTTTCTTCTCTTCCCCGGTCTCGCCTTCCTTCTTCTTGGGCGGCGGCACCCGGCAGGGGCCCTGGGCGCAGATGCGGCAGCAGGCGCCCTCGATGCCGATGGGACACGGTTTCATGGTTTTGGCGCGGTCAAAAATCGTCTCAATGCCCTCGGCCTGGGCCTTCTTGAGCATCTCCTGAGCCGCGGGGTCCATGCTGAGAGTCTCTAACTCAGCCATTAATTTCTCCTCCAGTTTCTCAATATCCCATTTTTCTTAAACTGCACCCTTTTAAACACGATACCATCTATACACGATCATGGCGAGATAAAATGGTACAAGGTGAGGAAAAAAATGGGGTCAAGGATGGGGCAGGCGCACCACCCGGAAGCCGATATAGCCGTCGGCATATTGGGGCGGGGCGGACTGGCGGGCGGCGGGGCGCAGGTCCCGGGGCCCATTGATCCAAGAGCCGCCCTTAAGGAGGCGTAAGACCCCGGGCTTGAACGGGCCGCCGGTGATGAGGGGCACGTAACGGTCCTGGCACCACTCGGAGACGTTGCCGGCCATATCGAAAAGGCCGTAGCCATTGGCGGGAAAAGAGCCCACGGGGGCGGTGAAGGGGAACCCGGCGGCCCCGGGGAGAGCAGTGCGGAAATTAGCCCGGAAGACGCCGCCGGCATCCGGGGCCTGGGCCCCCCAGGGGTAGGGTTGGCTTACCAAGCCCCCCCGGGCCGCGGCTTCCCACTGGTCGCCGGTGGGGAGTTTGTGGGGCACCCCGGTGACTTTGGTCAGCCACCCGCAGAAGGCCACGGCGTCGTGCCAGGTGACGCCCACCACCGGCTGGTTGGGGCCATTGAGGTTTTTGTCCTTCCAGTAGAGAGGCGCCTGGTACCCCGTGGCCTTGAGAAACCGGCCGTACTGGGCGTTGGTGATTTCGGTGACGCTGATATAAAAGGGCTTGAGGTTGACCTTGTGGGATGGGGCTTCCTCGGCATACCGCCCCGTCTCGTTGGACGGCGATCCTAAAAAGTACCAGCCCCCGGGGATGAGCCGGAAGCGAATGGACTCGGCCTCCAGGGTTTCCTGGGCCAGGGCGGACCAGATGGGCAGCAACAGCCAGCAAAGCAAAAGGAACAGGCATTTCGGTTTTCGTCTGTTAGTTGTGCCGCGACTATATAGAGGCAGTTTTTCAAAACACTTCATATGGATCATATATAGCAAGTTTTGATGCAATTGATAAGTTTCTGGTCATAGCAGCAATCTCCAATTTCCTCATTGCAGGATTTTGCGCAGAAATTCCACCTGGTGGGTCGGTCGGCTCAAAAGAGTGATCGGGTGACTCCGCTATCCACCTTTACATTTTCATGCTTGGGAAAAAATTCACGTTACCAAGAAAAAAATCTTGACAGGAAAGTGGCATCATGCTAACCATGGCCCCCTACAGACAAAGCCTAACCCGTCGCGAGGCGGGGGCGGAAAGCCACGGGTCTTCAAGAGATAGCCGGGTTGCCTGAAGGGGCATTCCGGTTTTGTTGTTTTGCGGCGGATATGACCATGGGCGGACCATTTCCCCCTGATTAAATCGGCCCGCAAGCGTAACATCAACAGGAGCGCCGTTACCAGATAAAGCCAAAGCCGCCGCGAGCCGGGGACGGAAAGACAATCATGCCTTCCACAAGACAATTTGGCTAGGAAAGAGGAAACCTTCTAAAAAGGGAGACAGGCGATGAAAATAGCCTGAGTCCACTACAGCAACCTCTCATGTTGACAAAAAGCCACCTAACACTTTATTCCAAGGAGGGGATCACTATGAAGTCCCTAATTATCGTCCTATGGTCGTTGTTCCTGATTTTAGGGGGCATGGGTTCTGCGTTTGGCTTGACCTTTAATGATGGTTTTGAGGGGAGCACCCTCAATCCGTTTTGGTCCGTTGACCCACTACACATTAACGCAGAATACTCACTATCATCAACCCAATTCAGTGATGGTACGCAATCTCTAAAGTTGTATGCGACAACTCCGGGTCAAAGGTACATTATTCTTGGCCACCAATTCGATCAAGTCATGCTGGGAACCGTTTCTGTCATGTTTTATGATAGTGGCTTTCCCTCCCTCCACCTTTATTCCAATTTGTACCTATCAACTGGTCCAATGTTTACTCCAACTATAAATCTATCTTATACTCATACAGGTGTCATGGATTGGGATGGAACTTACTATTACGCAGGAACAGCTGCTGATAACGGCCAAACCGCACTTCCAAGGACTATAGGCTGGCACGAGTTTAAGGCAATTTATGAAAGTAGTGGAGCAAGTCTGTATATTGACGGACAACTTGTCCGCTCTATACCCGAATTTCTCGGTTTTGATCGTTTATATCTCGCCTTGGCCGGTCCGGGCCAGGATGGTGTGGTCTATTTTGACCAATTCTCCGCCAATGTAAATCCCGTGCCAATCCCTGGCTCAGTCTTTCTCCTGGGCTCCAGCCTCCTGGGGCTGGTAGGGTTTAGGAGGTTCAGGAAGGTTTAAGCTACCATTAGCAACGACCATCTCAGGCAGGGCCAGCCACGGCCCTGCCTATTCTGTGGCCAATACGTCCGCATAAAAAGGCCCAGGTATTGGTAGCCTGCCACTAGCAAAACCTCGCTATTAATAATGATATACATTTATAACCGAAAACTTCACATCTCCACCACCTTCCGGCAGGCGGTGAAGTACAGCGCCAGGCGGAGGCGCTCCGGCGGTTCAATCCCCCTGGCCCGGGCGGCCATCTCCCGGTAGGCCAGGAGTTGCGGCCGGTATTTTTCGGTCTCTTGGGTGATAAAGGCCTCCCAGTCTTCCCCGGCCGCGGGCCGGGAGGACTTGTAATCCAGGAGCCACCAGTCTTGGCCGTCGAAGGCCAGGCGGTCCATCTTGCCCCGGCGGATGGTGTCCGGAGCGGGCCGGTCCTCCAGCCGCCACTCGCTCACCGCTGCCGGCAGGCCGGGGTCCAGGAGCCGGGCCAGGAAGGGGTCTTGCCGGCAGGCCGTGAGCTCCGCCAGGATTTCCGGGGCCAGGCCGGCGGCGGCCGCCGGCGCCAGGCCGCCCTGGCGCAGGGCCGCAACCACCGCGGCCGCCGCGGGCAGCTCCCCGCCCTGGGACAGAGTCTCCAGGGCCCGGTGCATGATCTCTCCCCGGAGGCGGGCCGCTTCCGGGTCCTCGCCGGCCAGCCGCTCTTCTCCCATTTCCGCCAACTGGGAGGGATAGCTCATCTGATAGGGCGCGGGCTCCGGCTGAAACTTTAGGGGGTCCGGCAGCTCAAAGGGCTCCAGGGTTATCTCGGGGACGGCGGCTCCGGAAATTTCCCCCGCCAGCTCCACCACCATTTCCGGCCCGGGCCAGCCGGTCACGGTCCCCGGAGGCGGCAGCGGCGACCGGTAATGCGAGCCCAGCCAGGCCAGGGGGCTTTCTCCCTGGAGCTCCTGGTTGGGCTTGACCACCGCGGACAGCACCAGGCGCTGCCGGGCCCGGGTGACGGCCACGTAGAAGACCCGCCGGGCCTCGTCCAGGATCCGCCGGTTCTTGATATTCTTGAGCAGCAGGTACAGGGAGCTCTGCTTTTCCTGAAGGTAGGGCCGGGCCAGGGCCAGGCCGTGCCAGGGAGAGCCGGGGATCTCCTCCAGCAGGAAAGGCGGGGTCTTCTCTTCGCTTCTCAGCGGCTGCCAGTCCAGATAAGGCAGAAAGACCTGGGTGAACTCCAACCCCTTGGCGCCGTGCACCGTCAACACCTCCACCGGGGAGTCCTGGGCCCGGGGGTCCGGAGGCTGATAAGCTTCCTCCAGGGTGAAGTCGGCCTTGCTAAAAGTGGCTTCCGGCAGCCCGCATTCGGCCGCGTGCAACAGGTCCAGGTAAGCCCGGCCATTGGCCACCCCCCCCGGGCCTTCCCAGGCGGCCAGGCCGGTCCAGGCGCCGGTGTCCTTAAGGAAATCGGCCATAATCTCCGCTAGGGGCCGCCGCCCCACCCGGTCCTGGGCTTCCCGGAGAGCCCCCGCCAGGCTTGACAAATCCCGGGGACATTCCTCTCTGGCGGCAGAATGGCGCAGCTTGTCAAGCCACAACTCCCCCGGTGTTTGCGCCACCCCGGCCAGGACCTCCAGGGATTGGGGGGCCCAGGGGCCCCGCAACACCGCGGCCCAGGCCAGACCGTCCCCGGGCCGGGTCAGGGCCCGGGCCAGGTTGTGGAGGTGGGCCGCCACCCGGGAGTCCGAAAGCTTCAGGCCCTCCCGCACCCTGACTGCCACCCCGGCGTCGTTCAAGGCCTGCAGGTAGACCGGCAGATGGGTGCGGGTGAACAGCAGAATGCCGATGGTATCGTTCTCTGAGAGGGCCGGGACGGCCCCGGCCACCTGGCGGGCCAGCCAGCGGGCCTCATGCTGCCGGGCGGAAGGATCGTCGCCCGCGGCAAACAGGGCCAGGTGGGGGGCGGGACCTACCGCCGCCCCGGGCCCGGAGTCCGCGGCATGAAAGTCGATCTCGCCGCCCACGGTGCGGCCCATGACCGTGTCCCCGAACACCTGGTTGGCCCAAGCGATGAGAGTGCGGGTGGCCCGGAAATTGGTGGTCAGAAGCAGGGGGGTCAGAGAGACCGCGGCGGCCTCGGGGCAGGGCAGACCTTGCCGGGATTCCAGGAACAGGCGGGGTTTGGCCTGGCGCCAGCCGTAAATGGACTGCTTGGGGTCCCCCACCACCATCAGGGTGCGCCCTTCCCCTTTCTCCCACCCGGCCAGCAGCCGGCACAGCAAGTCCAGTTGGTTCTGGCTGGTGTCCTGGAACTCATCCACCAGGAGATGCGTCAGGCGCTGGTCCAGGCGGAGCATCAGTTCGCCGGGGTCTTCCACCGCCAGGAGCTTGAGGGCCGCCTGCTCCAGGGCGATGAAGTCCAGGGCCCGCCTTCGGGAGCACAGCTCGGCGTAAACGGCCAAAGCCTCCCCCAACAGGATGACCAGGTCTTGCAGGGCCGCGGCCTCCTGGGGGGAAGCCCCGGAGGGCGTCAATTCCCGGCACTGCTTCAGCCCGCGCCGCACCTGGGCCGGGAGTTCCTGGAACAATTTGCTCCACTTAACTTTATCAAAATCCTCGGGAAACCCCAGTTTGGGGGTCAAACTCTTGCGGGCTTCCCCCTGGTCCGTCAGGAGGGCCCGGGCCACCGCCTGCCAGGCGGCCAGGTCCCGGGGGGCGGTGCCGGGGATGGCGGCCGGCAGGTGTTCGGCCAGGGGGGCGCCCTGGAGGGCCTCCCGGAACTGGGGCCAGGCTTGGCCCAGGGTGCTGGCCGCCAGGCCCTGGGCCAGGGCCCCGAGAGCCGGCCGCAGCGCCAGCTGGAAGCGGCTCTCCAGCAGGCGGCGGTAAGCCTCTGGGTCCCGGCTCAGCCGGGCCAGGTCCAGGAACTCTCGGAGACTGTCCCGGCGGGCCAGCAGCCCTTGCAATTCCCCGGCCAGGCGGCGCCAGTCGTTGTTGAGACGCACCAGCCGGCGCACCAGGGCCTGGCGCCCCGGGTCCTGGGAGGGGCGGGCGCTCAGGCGGCGCCGCAGTTCCTCCAGGGCCTCCTGTTTAAGCCAGCGGGCCTCGTCCTCTTCCAGCAGCTGAAAATCCAGGGGCGCCTCCGCCTCCTGGGGGGACAGGCGCAGGAGTTGGGCGCAGAAGCTGTGAAAGGTCATGATGGGCAGCCGTTCCGGGGTCAGCTTCAGCTGGGCGCCGTCGCCGTGCCGGGCAAAGACTTGCTGGGCCAACTCCCGGAGCTGGACCTGGTGGGGGGAGGCGGCGGCACCGGGCTCCTCCCTCTCCCAGAGAAGCTGCATGACCCGGGTGCGCAGCTCGCCCGCGGCCTTGCGGGTGAAGGTCAGGGCCAGCAGCTCCTCCGGGGCCTCCACCCGGGCCAGCAGGCTTAAGAAACGGGCCAGGAGCACCGAGGTTTTGCCGGAGCCCGCCGGGGCCTCCAGGTGGAAGCTCTGGCCAGGGCTCAAAGCCTGGTCCCGGACCGCTTGATCCGCCGGTAAATTTATCACCATACTCCCTATTTCTCTTAGCTAGACATAGGATTCATTTAGTGCGGGGCATTACCTCATCCGCAAATCATAGTCCCTGATAAAAAAATATCTTAAACATGCCTGCCCCTTAACCCCTCTCGCCGTGGGGCATGAGCGCTAACACCCTTTTATTCCCCCCTTTGAAAAAGGGGGGATAGGGGGGATTTATTCGGTTATTCGCTCCGCTATTGCCCGATAGATAAGCTCTATTGCCGCCTCGGTCTCTTTTAAAACCTGCCTGCTGTTAAATCGAAGAACCGTCAAGCCCAACCCGCATAAATAATCGTCCCGGTCGCTGTCTTTTTCAGCATGAGGGTCTTCAAGATGCTGAGAACCGTCTATTTCGATAACCAATTTTGCCTTGGGTGCATAGAAATCAACAATATAATCGCCAATCGGTTTCTGACGGTAAAATTGCACTCCTGCGAGCTGCTTGGCGCGCAACCGGGTCCATAAGGCAAGCTCGCTGTCGGTCATGTTTTGTCGAAGTTGCTGGGCCTTGGATTTCAGATTTGGGTTATACCTGAGCATAGGTCGATTTTTAAAATCCCCCCTACCCCCCTTTTTCAAAGGGGGGGGGTTAATTGTTATCACTCACTTATGAATGACCGGTAAGATATGCACTTGCTAATATTATCGCTAATGCTCCCCCATAGGAGGAGGAATATATAAACCCAAATCATTCCGCATCCTCCGAATCCTCCGGGGCCAGGTCAGGTGAGAAGCCGCAGATCAGGTGGTAAGAACAATACTGACAGGCCCCTTGCTTCTTGCCCGCCGGGGCCGGGGCGGGGTCGGGGCTGAAATCCCCGGCCGCCAGCCGCCGGCCCAGGGCCTGGACCCGCGCCTCCCAGGCCTGCAGCACCTCCCCCCACCTGGCGGCTTGTTTCTCGAAATCTTCATACTTGAGGTGCTTATCCCGGGAGGATTTGAGCCCGATGAACCCGGCGCCCAGCTCCGCGGTCTCCGGCGGCACCTTCACGCGGCCCTGCCGTACGGCCAGGAGGTAGCAGGGCAGCTGGTGCTCCTCCCCGTCGTCAAAGACCTTTTTGACGCTCGGCACTTCGCCGGTCTTGTAATCCCAGACCATCAGGCGGCAGCTGTCCGGATGGTAATCCAGGCGGTCGATGCGGCCCCGCAGGGCAAAAGGCCAGTCCAACCCCTTGAGGTCCTGAAAGCGCACCTCCTGGCCGTGCCAGCGCCAGCCCTGGTGAAACCGCTCCTCTTCGCACCGCAGCCACTCCCACAGCAGCCCCCCCTCCCCCAGCAATCGCTCCCATTCCGCCTGCCAGTGCACGTCGGCGAGAAGGTCGGTAAGGAGCCGGCGGGCCATCTCTTCCAGCCGCTGCCGGGCCCCGGGGCCATCCCAGGGCTGGCCCTGGTCCAGTTGTTCCTGATAATCCGCGGCGAACCGGGCCAGGACCCGGTGCAGGAGTTCCCCCCGCTCCCGGGGGTCCAGGCCGGCTTCAATCTCCGGCAGTTCGGTCACCGCCAGCAGGACCCCCAGCAAGAACTGGCAAGGGCATCTCAAGGCCGCGGCCACCTGGCTGAGGGAGAGCTGGGGGGGGAGGTCTATCTGAAAAAGGCCGTCGCCGTATCCCCCGAAGGCGGGCAGGGACCGTGACCGAAAGACCGCCTGCACCGCCGGGGACCTCAGCCAGGCGGCCTGGGGCACGCTCAGCGCCGCGCTCTCCCCGGCCTCCCACTTCCCCGGGTAAATGGGGCTGCCCACCCGTTCTTCGTCTTCCGCCACCCGGGGCCGGGTCAGGACGATGTCGGGTGCGGCCCCCAGAAAGGTGTTGAACAGCTCCCGGGCGAACCGATGCTGGCTCTGGTAGGTTCCCCCCAGGACGAATTGTTTCTCCGGCGAGTTGAGCAAGGGCAGGGGGCGGGGCGGCGGCGGGAAGGCGCCGGAGTTCAGCCCCAGGCAGAAGACCCGGGAGAAGGCCAGCCCCCGCATCTCCAGGAGGCCCAGGACCTGAATCCCCGCCTCCTGGACTCCCGGTCCGGGCAGCAGCAGCTGGCGGGCCCCGTGGCTGAGCCATTCCAGGAATTCTGCCGCCGACAGGGGATCAGACCCCAGGGTCCCGGCCAATTCTGCGAGCAAAGCGGTGAGCTGACCCCACTGCCCCGGTTCGCCTTCCTCCAGACCCGTGGGAAAACTTAGGGCGGTCCAGCCTTGGTGCAACCGGGCGGCCCACTCCCGGCCGGTGGCCGCCGGAACTGCCAAAGCGCCCCGGAGGCGGTCCAGCCGGTCCAGGGTTGCCGCGGTTTCCCGGGGTTCCGCGCTCCAGGCCGCCACCCGCTGGAGGCGGTCCCAGCCCTGGTCCACCCTGTGCTCCCGGAAGCTGCGGTCCCACAAGGCCAGGGAGGCCCTATGGGGCTGGAACTCGCCGTAGTAGGGGGAAAGCAGCAGCGACACCAGGTCTTCCCGGCGTTCCCCGGCGGCGAACTGCAGGGGGAGCAAAGCCGACCGGAAGAAGGGGGTATCTGCCAGGCAGGGACCCCGGGAGGAGTTGTAGGCCCACCCCCCGGCCGCCTGCGCCGGCCCCAGCAACTCCCCCAAAACCCGCAGCAATGGCGGGGCATAATTATCCATGTCGAAAGAGGTAACGGCCAGCCGGTGCAGCGGCAGGCCTTCCTGTTGGGCGGATTCCAGCAGGGAGGCGGCCACCCACTCCAGCTCCTGGCCCCGGTCGGGCAGGACCACGGCTCGGGTCACCGCCTGAGGATCCCCCCGCACCTGGAGGTACTGCACCCGGGTGCGTCCCTCCAGGGCCTGGAGCCAGGCCGCTTCTGCCGGGGCCGGCGTCTCCAAACCCACCACCAGGACCTGGCCGGGCAGCTTGATGCTGCCGGCCTTAAGAGCCGCCAGCAGGTAGCCCGGCAGCTCCCCGGGGCTGAGCCAGCCCTCCTCCCGGAGCAGCCGGGCGTAACTGCGGGTCACCTGGCGTCGCCAGGCCACCAGGGGGGGGTCCGCGGCTGCGGGTTCAAGGACGGGCAGCAAGTGGCGGCACAGGAGGTTGTGGGCTTCGTCCAGGGCCTGGGCCCACTGCAGCTCCGGGGTGGGGCCGGCGGGCGGCGGCGCGGTTTTGAGGGCCCGGCGCCACAGCGCCAGGCGCGTCAGCGGCGGCGCCAGAACCTCCCGGGGCCACAAAGACCGGAACAGGTCGGCCAACCAGCCTTGCAGGGTGACCAGGGGCAGGGGTTCCCAGGCGGCCCGGCCGGCGGCCAGCTCCGCGGCGCGCTGCCGGTGCCAGACCTGGTGCGCCAGCCGCTGGTGCGGCACCACCACCAGAGACCCGCCGGACTCCCGCAGCAGAAAGTCCTGGAGCTCATCGCTGCTGGCAAAGAACCTGGGGGCGGTCAACCAATTACTCCTGGAGGCGCGGCCTGGCCCCGAGGTTGCCCGGGGCCGCGGCTTTTACTTTGGGGGGAAAAGGCGAAAAGAATTCAGGCAGGTTTTCGTAGGGCGGGCACTGCCCACCACACCTATCCGAAATTTTCATAGGCAAATTATTGGTGGCACAGGCGAGACGCCGGTGCTTGGTGTAAGGTGCGCAGTGCGCCCCCTACATGGCGGGCGATGCCCGCCCTACATTACTTCAGGTCTTGGCGGTGGAGTTCAGAATTGCCCGCAGTTCCTCGCCTTCCAGGACTTCTTTCTCCAGCAGGATTTTGGCGGCTTTCTCCAAGAGGGGCTTTTCCCGCTCCAGGATTTCCTTGGCCCGCCGGTAAGCCCGGTCCACCAGGTTGGCCACCTCCCGGTCGATTTCCTGGGCGGTGGCTTCGCTGTAATCCTTGGTGCCCGGAGGCATGATGGTCTCCAGGAACAGGGGCCGCCGCTCCCGCTCGAAAGTGATGGGCCCCAGGTGGGCGCTCATGCCGTACTCCCGCACCATGGAGCGGGCCACGTCCGTGGCCCGGAAGAGATCATTCTGGGCCCCGGTGGAGATCTCGTTGAATATCACCTCCTCGGCCACCCGGCCCCCCATCATTACGGCCATGCGGTCTTCCAGCTCCGTCTTGGTCATGAGGTAGCGGTCCTCGGTGGGGAGCTGCATGGTGTAGCCCAGGGCCCCGATACCCCGGGGGATGATGGACACCCGGTGCACTTTGTCGGTGGTGGGCAGGGCTTCGGCCACCAGGGCATGGCCGGTTTCGTGGTAGGCGACGATCTCCTTTTCCCGGGGGTTCATGACCCGGCTGCGTTTGGCGAGGCCGGCCACCACCCGGTCGATGGCCTCCTCGAAGTCGTCCATCTCCACCGCGGTTTTGTTTTTGCGGGCCGCCAGCAGGGCCGCCTCGTTGACGATGTTGGCCAGGTCCGAGCCCACCATGCCGGGGGTGCGGGCCGCCAGGGTGTTCAACTTCACGTCGGGCGAGAGTTTGATGCGGCGAGAGTGGATTTGCAAGATGTCCACCCGCCCGTTAAGGGAGGGGCGGTCCACCAGGATATGGCGGTCGAAGCGTCCGGGGCGGATGAGGGCCGGGTCCAGAATCTCCGGGCGGTTGGTGGCCGCCATCATGATAACCCCTTTGCGGGTGTCGAACCCGTCCATTTCGGACAGCAATTGGTTCAAGGTGTTCTCCCGCTCCTCGGGGCCCCCCATGGGGCTGAACCCTCGGGCCTTGCCGATGGCGTCCAGCTCATCCACAAAAATAATGCACGGGGCCTTTTCCTGAGCCGTGGCGAAGAGGTCCCGCACCCGGGCGGCCCCCACTCCCACAAACATTTCCACGAAATCGGAGCCGGAAAGGCTCATGAAAGGCACCCCCGCCTCCCCGGCCACCGCCCGGGCCAGCAGGGTCTTGCCGGTGCCGGGCGGGCCCACCAGCAGGACCCCCTTGGGGAGGTTGCCTCCCAGCATCTGGAACTTGGCCGGGTTTTTCAAGAACTCGATGATCTCTTTCAGCTCTTCGATGGCTTCATCCACCCCGGCCACGTCGGCGAAGGTGGTCTTGGTCTCGTCCTGGACATAGACCTTGGCTTTGCTCTTGCCCACGGTCATCAGGCCGCCGGCGCCGGTGCCGATCTTTCGGAAGAAGTAAACCCAGATGCCCACCAGCAGCAGCATGGGCAGGACCCAGGACAGGAGCCCGGTGAGCCAGGTCTTCTCCGGCACGGCCCGGTATTTGAGGTTTTGTTTGCCCAGCAGGTCGATGAGACCGGCATCCTCCAGCCGCACCGTGGTGAAGGTGGGCTCTTTTTTGTCGAACTGCTTCTCCAGCTTCTTGGGAAGGTCCGGTTCCTTCCTTTCCTTGGCCAGTTCCTCTATGCCGTTGGGGAGCAGACGTCCTTTGACGCCCTCAGTGCTGACCACCAGATCATTAACGCCCTTGTTCTCCACCAGGTGGCGAAACTCGCTGTAAGTAATTTCAAAGGTCCGCTCCGCCACGCTGTAATACTGAAACAGCGCCAACCCCAGCATGATGGCCAGCAGATAGACGATGGAATATCGGGCGATGGAAGATGGCGGTTTTTCTGCCATGGTTACCTCATAGTGATGTCCTGAATTAATAATATAATGACTTGGGGGTTATTGGCAACCATCCTTCCCGCATTGCCTTGCCAACGGCGGTTCGGACCCCTATGTTTAAGGGAAATGATCCGGGGCGGTAAGCTTCCCCCGGCAAGAGGCCAGGGAAACAACCTTCTCTGGGAAGATGGTAAGCTTGACGGTCGGCTGCCGGTAACCTGACTGCAAGCATGGCCCTGAGCATCCGGCTCCAAAGGAGGCAAGATGGCACGGTTCGGTCTCAATCCCTTTATGGCGGCCGCCCTGGTGGCCGCCCTGAGCATATCAACGGCCCTGGCGGCGGAGGCGCCCTCGCCCCCCACCGTCAGCGTGGACTCGGAAGGCAAGGTAATGGCCAGGCCGGATCTGGCCACCCTGACCCTGGAAGTGGAGACCCAGGCCGCCACGGCCCAGGCGGCCGCCACGGAAAACGCCGGCCGGGCCCAGAATCTGCTGACGGCCCTCAAGAAGGTGCTGGGCTCGGAGGACCAGGTCCGGACCTTGAGCTTCCGGGTCCTGCCGGTGCGGACCCCCCGGGACCAGACGCATCCCGCGGCCATCAAGGGCTACCAGGCCGTCCATCGCTTGCAGGTGGAGGTCCGGGATTTGGGCCGCCTGGGCCAGGTCATCGACACCGGGCTCAAAAGCGGCGCTTCCCAAATTAACGGCCCCTACTGGGGCCACTCCCGCCTGGAGGAACTCCAGCGCCAGGCGGCGGTGGACGCCCTGACCCGGGCCCGGCGCCTGGCCGAAACCCTGGCCCAGGCCGCCGGCCTGAAAATCAAGGGGGTGGAGAAGATCTCTACCGGCCATCGCTTCAAGCCGCTGCGAGCCGCGGGGGAAGGCTACCTGGCAGCCAAGGCGGCCGCCCCCACCCCCGTGGAAGTGGGGGAAGAAGAGATTACGGCCCAGGTCCAGGCGGTGTTCCAGTTGACCCCATGAGCCTTTTGCCTTGGGGCTATTTACAAACATTTGGTAAATGTTATCATTATAAATTAATTTTCTCTGGAGGCTGTTAAGTGAAGGATATCAAAGCAGCGGTAGAGCAGGCCCTGGCCAAGATTCGCCCCTTTTTGCAGCGGGACGGCGGCGACATCGAACTCGTGGAGGTGACCGACGGGGTGGTGAAAGTGCGGTTGACCGGCGCCTGCAAAGGCTGTCCCATGTCCCAGATGACCTTGAAACAGGGGGTGGAAAAACTCCTGATGAAGGAAGTGCCGGGACTCACATCGGTACAGGCAGTGTAAAAGTCCCGGGGCCGCCGCGGCGCGGCCCGTTGCCTGGGAGTAGTCGGGCGCTCACGGGGAGCCGCATCCGGCCTCTGAGAGCCCGAATCCTCCGCAATGGGGCTTGACATCAACGCCTAACCCGCCATAATAAATCAGCCGTGGGGATGTAGCTCAGCTGGAAGAGCGCCTGCTTCGCATGCAGGAGGTCAGGGGTTCAAATCCCCTCATCTCCACCAAATCTTAAGGTGAAGGAATCATAAAGGGCCGGCAATCGCAGGGTTGCCGGCATTTCGACGTCAGACTTCGGGTCCCCTTCAACCGTGTCGTTCTCCGGCAGGGCAGGACCAATCTTTTGCAAATCACTATCCTATCCAGTCCCCCCGGTGGCCGAAGGTTAAGAACCGAAGACTTTTTCTCCCTGGATCCACCTCTCAGTGGGGCGGGGCTGCCCGAAAAAATCCCGGAGAGCCCGGGCCAGATCCAGAGAGCCGGACTGGCAGCCCACTTTCTGGCATCCTTCCCGCAGTCCCTGGACCACAGACATGGTAAACACCTGGCGGTGAGCGTAATACTCATCCGTGATGAGGTCCGGGGAATTTAGAGCCGCCTCACAGTGCCCGGCGTCAAAGGCATGCATGGCCCGGCAGACTAACGGTCGCACCGGGTAAACCGCGCATTTCCGTCCTTTTAACAAGGGGCAGGGCAATTCTCGCCGGATGTGCGCGATCTCTTTTTTATTTTTGCCGGCCCTGATTTTGACCGACCTTTCCAGGCTAGCCGCCAGCGCCTGCTTTTCATCGTCCGAGAAATTCTTCTCCACATAGTCGCCCAGGAGCAGGGCCTCCGGCGGGGTCAATTCAACCTGGTTATGGCAGCAGAAATGGCACCCTGGTTGGCAGGCTATGGCCTTGGGCAGGCTGTTTTCGGCTTCGAAACGCGCCACCAGATGATCTGCGCAGATGATGGCGGCTAACGCCAGCTCCATGGCCTGGGCCGCGGTCCTCCCCCCTGAGACGATCTCCATAACCGTTTCTTCCACCCTCTTGGCAATAGTCTCATCGATGGGACCACATGCAGTCTGGCGATTATCCTGGGCTAAAGTTCTGTTCCGTCGCTTTTTCCTTTTTCTTGTCGAAGCCTGTTTCATTGCGTTACCTGCTCCTACGTCACAGTTCTTAGAAGGGTAATATTGCTGGGTATTGTCATCAGGATGAATCGTGAAAAAAGTTAAAGCAATAGGTGCAGGATTTTGAACTGCTAAAGCAGAAAGCCCGGGAGGTTCGCAGCTCTAAAGATGTGATGGTGCCGCCCCCCGCCTTCGGCCCGCCGGAATCAGAGGCTGGGGACCATCAGGCTAGTTCAGCCCCAAGAACCACAGATCGGCTCCGTTTCGCCGGCCCCGGTCCACCGTTGGGCCCCATAACCCGCCTCGCCGGAGCTCTTCCGGGGTCAGCCGGTCCAAGTCCTCTCCCCCGGGCAAGAACCAGGTGTTCCACCAGGGCCCGTGCACGGCCCTGATTTTCTCCAGCACCCGCCGGTGCCTGGCCATCTCCATGTCGATGATCTTATTCATGCCCATTATGAGACGTCAGTACCCGCCAGTTTCTTTCATCGCCGGGGCCCCGTTGGTATCGCACCAGTTTGAGGCTATGAGGCTTATTTATCAAGAGTCATAGTCTCACGTTCGCGGTAACAATTACAATGCTGTAATAATTAGACACGTGTCAAGCAAAAAATGCAATTCATTTGCTTCGATTGATTGGGTTGAATCTGAACTTATTTTTTTATTATGGAGCGAAATCACGAAACCGCTTCTTTTTCGTCACCATGGCAGCAAGGGAATTTCTTATAAGAACTGCAGCCTCACTGCAAAGTTCTTACATCTAGCTTTTCCCACTGCTGATTCATGATTACAATAGAAGATCATGCGCCTCATCGGCCATCTGGACATGGACGCCTTTTTTGCGGCCATCGAAGAACGGGACCACCCGGAACTCAAGGGACTGCCCATCGTGGTAGGGGCCGACCCCAAGGGCGGTAAAGGCCGGGGGGTGGTGTCCACCGCCAACTATAAAGCCAGGGCTTACGGCATCCATTCCGCCTTGCCCATTTCCCGGGCCTGGAAGCTCTCTGAGGCCGCCCGGCGCCGGGGCCAGCCCGCCGCGGTCTTTGTCCGGGTGAATTACCGGCGGTATGCTGCGGTCTCGCAGCGCCTCATGGCCCTGCTCCGCCAAGTCACCCCGGCAGTGGAGGAGGCCGGCGTCGACGAGGCCTACTTCGATTTGAGCTTCACCGGCTCCATTCAGGGGGCGGTGGCAATCTGCCGCCACCTCAAAGAGCTCATCCAATCCCGGGAGGGCCTCACCGCCTCCATCGGCCTGGGGCCCAACAAACTGGTGGCCAAGATCGCCTCAGACTTTAGGAAACCCGATGGCTTAACCGTGGTGACCGCACCGGAAGCAGAGGATTTTCTGGCGCCTCTGCCCGTGCGCAAGATCCCCGGCATCGGCCCCAAGACGGAAACATTTCTGGCCAATTTGGGGCTGCAGCGGGTCCAGGATTTGAAGAAATTCTCCCCGGCGGAACTCCAGGAAATGTTTGGCAAATGGGGGCTGGACCTGTACGAGAGAATTCGCGGCCGCCAGGAGACCCCCCTGGTGGCAGCATACGAACCCAAATCCGTGGGCGAGCAGGAGACATTTGCCAGGGATACCCTGGACCTGCAGTTCATCTTCCCGCGCCTCTGGCTCATGTGTCAGGAAGTCTGGAGGCGGCTGCAGGCCGAGGGTTTTACCAGCTACCGCACCGTGGTGGTGACGGTGCGGTTCGCCGATTTCGACACCAAATCCCGGGCCCACACCCTGCCGGCCCCGGCCAGCTCCCTGCGCACCCTGCGCTTTGAGGCCATGAAACTCCTGATGCCCTTCATGGACCAGCGGGAAAACCCTAAGCGCAAGCTAATCCGCCTCATCGGCGTCCGGGTGGAGAAGCTGGGGAAATGAGGTGTTGGGGGGAGGGCCAGGGTTTTTTGTAAGGGGCCCTGCCCTCCCCCCAAGCCCCCCTCCCAACCCGTATAAGAAGACCGGGTTAAGGCGGACCATTGGCCCGCCTTAACCCGGTTTAATTTTCCCCTTAGGGGATTGGGGAGGGGGTTTGGGGGAGGGGAAAGGGCTCGCGCCCTTTGCCCCTCCCCCAAAATCATTACCACCCCATGGTCAGGTAGTCGTGGATGGAGTTGGCCGCCAGGCGCCCGGCGCCCATGGCCAGAATGACGGTGGCCGAGCCGGTGACGATGTCGCCGCCGGCCCAGACCCTGGGTTTCATGGTCTTGCCGGTCTTGGGGTCGGCCACGATATAGCCCCACTTGTTCAGGGCCAGGCCCGGGGTGGTCTGGGTGAGCAGCGGGTTGGCCCCGGCGCCGATGGAGATCACTGCCAGGTCGATGTCCACGATGAACTCGGACCCCGGGATGGGCACCGGCCGCCGCCGCCCCGAGGCATCGGGTTCGCCCAGTTCCATGCGCAGGCATTCCACCGCCTTGACCCTTCCTTCCTCATCGCCGATGAAGCGCGTGGGCGCGCTGAGCAGCATGAATTCGACCCCTTCTTCATGGGCGTGGTGGATCTCCGCGGCCCGGGCCGGCATCTCCGCCTCGGAGCGGCGGTAGATGATGTAGGAATGGTCCGCGCCCATGCGCAAAGCGGTGCGGGCCGAGTCCATGGATACATTGCCGGCCCCGAAGGTGGCCACGTTCTTGCCTTTGACCAGGGGCGTGTCGTATTCCGGGAAGGCGTACGCCTTCATCAGGTTGGCCCGGGTGAGATATTCGTTGGCCGAGTAAATGCCGATGAGGTTCTCGCCGGGAACGTTCAGGAACACGGGCAGGCCTGCGCCCACTCCCAGGAAGACCGCGTCGAAGCCCTGCTCAAAGAGCTCGTCCACGGTATCGGTGCGGCCGATGACCTGATTGACCAGAATCTTGACTCCCAACTTTTCCAGATAGTTGCATTCATTAGCCACGATCTCTTTGGGCAGCCGAAATTCCGGGATGCCATACAGCAGCACGCCGCCGGGGGCATGCAGGGCCTCAAAAATGGTGACCTCGTGGCCCTTGAGGATCATGTCCCCGGCCACGGTCAGGCCGGCGGGCCCGCCCCCCACCACCGCCACCTTCTTGCCGGTGGGGTCGGCCTTAGGGGGCAGCACGTCCCGGCCGTGTTGTCGCTGGTAATCCGCCGCGAACCGCTCCAGGTTGCCGACGGCCACCGGCTCATCCTTCTTGCCGACGACGCACAGGCCTTCGCACTGGATTTCCTGGGGGCAGACCCGGCCGCAGATGGCGGGCAGGGCGTTCTTTTCCCACAGCTTGCGGATGGCCCCTTCAAACTCCCCGTCCTTGATATGCTTGATGAATGCCGGGATATCGATCTCCACCGGGCAGCCCTGCTTGCAGCGGGGGTCCTTGCACTGGATGCAACGCTCCGCTTCCTTCTGGGCCAACTCCGGGGTTAAGCCGTGGGGGACTTCATTGAAATTGCGGGCCCTTACCTTGGGATCCTGCTCCGGCATTGGTTGCCGGGGTATTTTCTCTTTCTTGGGGGCTTTCACTTCCTCTTCCATTCTTCTTCTCCTTCCTGGCTTACGGACTTAAGGGGCTAAGTTATTTGCTGCCGCAGGAGCAGCCGCCGGCATGGGCTGCCTTCCACTGGTCATAGGAGACTTTTTCCAGGTCCAGATAACCCCGTAGCCGGGCCGTAAGCTCGTCAAAATCCACTTCGTGACCCTCAAACTCCGGGCCGTCCACGCAGGCGAACTTCCTCTTGCCGCCCACCGTCACTCGACAGCAGCCGCACATGCCGGTGCCGTCCACCATGATGGGGTTCAGGCTCACCAGGGTCTTGACCCCATACTCCGCGGTCATTTTGCAGCAGAATTTCATCATGGGCACCGGCCCGATACATACCGCCAGTTTGATGTCCTTGTTCTCGTCCAGGGTCTTTTTCAGCATGTCGGTGACGAACCCGTGGTGGCCGTAGGAGCCGTCGTCGGTGCAGACCATCAGCTTATCGGAGGCCGCCGCCATCTTGTCTTCCAGGATGAGCAGGTCCTTGGTGCGGGCGCCGATGACCGAAAAGACATAGTTGCCCGCCTGCTTCAGGCCCCGGGTGATGGGGTGGAGCACCGCGATGCCGGTGCCGCCGCCCACGCAGATGACCTTGCCGACCTTCTCCAGGTGGGTGGGCTGCCCCAGGGGGCCGATAACGTCCAGGTATCCCTGGCCCACCTGCAGGGTCTTGAATAGGGCCGTGCTCTTGCCCACCACCGCGTAGATGATGTTGATTAAGCCCTTTTCCGGGTCGGTATCCGCCATGGTCAGGGGGATGCGCTCCCCCGTCTCATTGGCCCGCAGGATGACGAACTGCCCCGGTTTGGCCTTTTTGGCGATCTTGGGGGCCTTCACCCAGTTGCTGATCACCGTCCCCTGGGCCATTTCGCTGCGTTCCACTATTTCAAACATAGACCAACTCTCCTTACCTTCGTAAAAATTTATTCCTGCTGCCTGGGTCTTCCCGGTAGGGGCGGGGTAACCCCGCCCCTACTACGCTGCATAGGTTTTACCGTCGCCGTTTTCTGCCGGCTCAAGCTGTACCAGCCTTGGTTTCTGCTATATCAAATAATTATTACCATGCCTGGGGGAAGAGACGCAAGTGATAAATATCACAAAAGCAACCCCGTAATGAAAAATAAGAATTGAAGAATGGTAGGGGCGGGTTGTAAACCCGCCCCTACGGTTTCCCTACCAGGCGCATTAGTATAAGGTGCGTTTCACGCACCAGATTTTGGCGGGCGGGACGCCCGCCCCACGAGGATTCCGCAAGCACAGGCTGGAAAGCCTGTGCCACCCAGAGGTTCACCTGCCTACGCCCCCAACAAGCATTAATCAGGCAGAAAAAAAACCGGCTTCCGCCGGGAAACCCTGGGGAAGCCGGTACGGTAAAAATCTCCAGGCCCGGGGGGCCTGGAGGGAGAGAGTCGCGGTTAGAACAAGCCGGTCACTTTGCCGGACTTGACGTCCACGTCCACCCGCCGGAAGGCCGGGTCGGAACCGGTGCCGGGCATGAGCGAAATCGCGCCGCACACCGGGCAGATGAACTTGGCGCCGCTGTAAATCAGGAAGTCCCGCACGGGCAGCCGCCAGCCTTTAGGGGTGCCCTTCTTGGTGGGATCGGCGGTCAGGCTCAAGTGCGTCTTCACCATCATGGTGGCGAATTCGTTGTACTTGGGATCGGCTTCGAACTTCTTGGCCTTGGCCAGGGCTTCGGGGGCGAAGTCCACGCCGTCGGCGCCGTACACTTCCTTGGCGATCAGCTCAACGCGCTTCCGGAGGGGCAGCTCGTTGGGATAGAGGAACTTAAATTCCTGCTTCT
>Ga0315281_10003619_pt1 | contig 22627 bp, 21 predicted proteins | sample YL17G07_0_MG_FD_204540 | JGI IMG/M metagenome (GOLD analysis project Ga0315281, IMG submission 204540) | Sediment microbial communities from Yellowstone Lake, YNP, Wyoming, USA - YL17G07_0 | ecosystem: Environmental > Aquatic > Freshwater > Lake > Sediment | place: USA: Wyoming | collected... | reverse complement strand
TGGAAAAGCGGTTAAAAAAGACTAAGCCAAAACTGCTTTTGGATGATAAAGATGCGGGACTGCTGCCTCAAAAATCTTTCGAACAATAAGAAGGAGGAATCAGGATGGCCAAGAAAGTTGCTGCGAGTTCTGTTTTGGTTACAGCAGATGAAGAGTTTCGTGATGATTCCCATCAGGTCCTGATGGATTGGTGTGGGGTGTCAAAAATGTCAGGTTTTTCAGCGTTTTCGCTCTGCGAAACTGTTGCGAATTTTCCACCAGATTCCATGGTGAAATCGAGCGGGATTGTCAGAACACTCTTCGAGGGCTCTAACGCTAAATTTTTGACACCCCAGGATTGGTGCGAAGATGTATTAGAGAGGTTTCTGACGAGTTCTATCTGTGCTTCTTGGAAGAATAGTAAAAAAGACATTGCTGGGTTTTTCATTCACGGCTTCATCGATTATGCTTATGGGTATCATCTTGCAAAGCCGTTTCAATATGATGCTTCGCTCATTGAGAACATGTGTCTTGATATTCTGCCGCGGAAAATGTCGACAAATGCGAAAGATTTCAAAGAAGTAGCGCCGGTACTTTCTGCTTTCTTTGAATGGTGCGAAATCGAGGGTATTCTCAAGAATACCAAGGCTCTTCGCAATAGACTTGAGAAAATTGAAAAAAAGATCTACGAGGCAGCCAAAAATCCGGCAAATTGGGGCATAGCAAAAAGCTTTTTTTCAGGCTTTCTTCATTAGGATTTTGTGTAAAAGGATTCTGGATTGTTATCTCAAAGCATCGAGGCCAATCCTACAGGAACGCAATAAAAGAGGCGTATGATGATGTGCGGTCTCGGCATGCTGGACATTCCCCACGCAAGTCACTTTGGCGTTTGCATATTGTTCTAAGGCTTCTTCAAATTGCTTGTCCATTTCAATCGCAATCTCGTCATCTTTTGCGCCACAACCGAGACTCATGGGCACAGCTAATATGTCTTTCGATCGATCGTCCAACTTTAGAACCCAGCACCCCTCCGGATAATCCCCAGCTTCAACGCAATCATAGTTGGGAGGCCCAGGAAAAACTCTGAAGTGCAGTACTCCGCTTAACTCTACCACATCCCCCGGAATCTGTTTCATCTGGGTTAGATGGAGTTGATACGAAGGAATAGGACGAAATACATGTGGCGATGACGGCCACTGCCCCAATACTTCTACTCGTTCACCCTCAAAATGACGGCACAACTGTCTGTCCTCTATTCCTGGCAAAAACAACTGCACAATGGATAAATCAAATCCAAGCTCAGCACAACACTGTCGATCTTCTTCATTCAATGCAGCAATTTTTTTCTGTAAACAAACCTTTGAAGCAGAATCCAACTCAAGAAACCACCCAAAAACGCCTAGCTCTACAGCCTGGGGGATCAAGTGCTGATAGTATTTTCTGATTAATTTTCCCGTAAAAATGGCATCCTCGGCGAACAAACCCGAAGTAATCAGAAAAAGTCCTGCCACACCACTTCTAACGCACCAGATCGCGAAAAGCCTTCGCATGGAATTCAGGCCGAAGATAAAGCCCCTTTTTTGCGTGAACAACAATGGCATGTAGTCTCCCAGAAGCAGCTAAAATAACAGCTTCCGCTTTTGTTAGCCATTTTTGTCCCTCTTTCCCTTGAACCAGATATTCGGTAATTGTTGAACCTTTCCTTTTCACAGCTGAGATGTATTGCTTTTCATAGAATTCCTCCCACCCCTCTTCCCAGCCTTCCATCTTCTCGATCGCTTTGCGAAATGATTCAAATTCTTGTTTCGTTAGACTCTCAATCTTTCGCTTTGGGGCAAGACCTGTCCTGTCCAAAATAAATTTGCGATAATTTATTTCGTTCTCCTTATCCCAAATGCTTGGGAATTCCTCGATTGTCAATATGCGAAATTCTGGGCTTTTCAGTCTTGCAATCAATGCATTTCTTCCCACTTCTTCTGTAGGAAATACCACCATCAATAATGCATACCCGATGCCGCCGTGGCGCATTCCAAATCCCCCTTTCTTATATTTCATGTTGCCTGGGTTATTACATCGCCACGCTTTGGTTCCCTCGAACCGGATACGCACATTGCCCTCCTCATCGTAATAGCGGACAGTCCCTATCTTGTATCCTGCGGCGGGCACGCCTTCCCCTGCTCTCACAAATTTCATAATCAACCTAAAATAATTTTAAAACTATAATAACAAAAACATAGTCAAAATACAATAAGCTAGAAGCTTGGTCAACGAGTTCTAAAAAACCTTGTGTTATTGAACGAAAAATATGGATCTCTAGGGAGCTGAGGAAGGATGCATATGCTAGATTCTGCGGACTACAATCCGTGTACAATGAACTAGATTTCTTGAGAGTTGGGTGATTCCCTATGGATCATGACTTTTTGAAGAGCCTCCTGCAGCTCTTTTTCAGCATGAATAATTTCTTCACTTCTGCGATGCTCCTCAAATTTTGCATATTCAGACAAAGCAAGCTCTTTGGCCATTTCAGCAGAAATTGTGCCTGCAGAGTTAAGAATTTTTTCATCGTTGAGTTCAAGAAAAGCATCGAGTTTAACCTTCCAATCCGCCATATACATAACCTTCCGATGACGCGCCTGCCTTTCAGCAAAGTCCAAGTATTGGTCTACGAGCGATTCTAGATCTTTGATCTCTTCATGGTTCAAATAATTTTTAGAAATCTCTACATCGCGCTTGATCAGAGTTTTTCCACGACCAGCGCCATCCCAAGTTGTCAGCCCCATGTTCGGTTTGGAAGCATCAGCTCTCTTGTGGATAATTTCGGCCGCCGTAAACCCAGTGACGGCATAAAGCAGTTTATTTTGCACGGTCTTAAAGAATTCTTGAGTCATAGGATGCTCAGGAGCATAGTCAGCGCTAAGGGTGTAGGTGTCTTTGATCTTCTGGTAGAACCGTTTTTCGGATGACCTGATGGCGCGGATGCGATCCAAGAGTTCGTCGAAGTAATCAACACCCCCGGGCTTGCTCAAACGTTCATCGTCTAATGTAAAACCCTTAATAACATATTCTTGCAATCGCTCTGTAGCCCACTGGCGAAATTGCACACCTCTATGAGAACGGACGCGGTAGCCAACGGCTAGGATCATCCTTAAATCATAAAAATCTACTTTTCGAAAAACCTGACGTCCACCTTCTGTTTGAACTATTCGATATTTTCGAATAGTTGCTTCGGGATGGAGCTCTTCTTCTTTGTAAATCTCTTTAATGTGGTAGTTTACGGTGTTCACGCCGACGCCAAATAATTCGGCAAGCAATTTTTGACTTAACCAAACAGAGCCATTTTGCAGACGCACTTCAATCCGCTGACGACCATCTTCAGTTTGATAGAGTAGGATTTGACTTTCGTTTGCTTGGGGCTCTGACACATTACCTCTCTTGATCATTTTAAAAACCATGCAATTCCACAGCATCCATGAGATTGCCGTCTGGAACCCTGTCGATCAACTTATTGAGCGGATCTAAACCTGCTTTAGAGGGAATCTGATCGACTTCGACCCGAAACGTATTTTGTCCGCTGACCACCCGATGTTTTTTCAGGTATTGGAGATCTCCCTTCTGATCGAAAATTCCCACATCGATGAATGCCTCCATGGGGATCTCCTGCTCGAGGCCAAATCCGTCGGCACGCAATTTTCGGTTGTTCGAGCAGATCTCCACCTCATACTTGCCGTTGGCATTTTTCTTGAAATGAACGCTGTCTGTTCGGTTGCTATAAAAAGTAATGGTCTCAAAGAGATCCTCGATCAAATATTTCAGGTCGTCGGGTGCGGCTTCTCTAAAGCGCTCAACCAGATCGATGGCTCGGGTGAAGGGAGGTTTTTGAAACCCTACGTCTCGGATGTAATCGCGAAGGACCCGATTGACGACCTCTTCGCCCAGGTAATCTTTCAGCGCATAGAAGACCAAAGTCCCCTTTTGATAATGGATATGGGGTTGATAATCGACGCGGGCAAGGGGCTTCTCTTTTTTGGTTTCGCAGCTTCTGCCTTGCAGGTAGCCATCCAATGCGTATTTCAGGAATTTTCTCATTTGGAGATGTCCAAACTCCTTCTCCATGACCATCAGCGCGGAGTATTGCGCAAGCGATTCGTCGAGCATCGTCGCCCCTTCCACATTTGCGCTGACTACCTGATGGCCCCACCATTGATGGGCCATCTCATGCGCAGTGACATAAAAGGGATAGTCGATATCTTTTGGATCATCGGGGTTGACCCTTGCGATAAATCCGAGCGCTTCCGAGTAGGGGATGGTATTGGGGAAGGCTTGTGCAAATACCTCGTAGCGGGGAAATTCGATGATCCGGAATTGTTTGAATTGATAGGGCGAGAAATTTTTCGTGTAGTAGTCGAGAGAGCTTTTTACGGAGCGGATCATCCTAGAAATATTGGAGGTATGGCCGGGATGATGATAAATCTCGATCGCCACGTCATTCCACTGATCTCGCACAACCTCATAGCGCCCCGATTGGATAGCGTAGAAAGAGAGCATTGGCTGATCCATTTTGTAATGGAAATAGCGGCGGCCATTTTCTTGCCACTCTTTTTGTAGATACCCTGGAGCAATCGCGATCTGATCCGGCGACGTGCTGATCGTGATTTCAAAATCAATCCAGTCGCCCTCAGAGGAAATACAGTTCTTCTGTAAAGCTCCTTGGTCATTCACATCAGCAAACCAGGTTTTTTCCGGAAGTCCATACTTTCTACGACTTTGGTCATCTTCCAGCTCGTAATGAGACTGGTAGCCGATTACGGGAAAAAATGCATAGGATGAAAAAAAGGTGCCATTTTCTCGTACGACGGGGTTCAAACACTCAAATCCACCGATTTTTCTCGAACCATCCGAATTCTCAAATCCTCTGGGCTTCATGTGCAAATGAAACTGGAGTGCGATCTCCTCGTTCGGTTGGAGAGGTTTCTCAAAATCGTACACCTTTCCGACATGTTGCTGCTCCACAAGTGTCGCGGGTCGGCTCCAGATGAGAGAATCGATCTCAGTTTTTGGAGAGAAGATGTTGAGCATAAAGGTCTTAATAGGTTCAGATGAAGTGTTGCGGTAGGTGAACACGCCTTGGGCTTTCATGCTCTGGCTTCCGGGAAAGAGATCGACATGGAGGTTCACTCCTACAAGGTTCGGATGAGCCATTTTTTTGAAACGGCCATAGTCTCTCTCATAGTCGACGACTTCCGTTTCTTGCTGCGACTTGGTTTTATATGTATTTAAGATATTTGTGTTGTAATAGATAAATGCTCCCAAGAAGACCCAGGAACAGAGGACGATGCCTGAAAGGCTCTTATGAACTGGCTGAAATCTAGAACGGCACTCTTTCAGCCGTTTTGTCCATGTTTGAGGTGCGCCGCGCTGCCAGAAAAGAAGAGTCAGGACGGAGAGGAAACAGTAAAAGGCGCTCCAATACAGGGCAATAATCGCGTAGCGCCAAAGCGAGGTCCCAAAGCCATTCATGTCTGAATAGGGGGCGTGGGGCAGCACGCCGATCAGGTAGAGATGGTGGTCAAAGCCGAAAGCGGAGAGCCACATGATCAGGATGAAGTAGAGCACTACGATTGAGTGGCCGACCATTTTGCTGCGGGCCAGTGTGTGGGCAAAGAGGACGAAGACAGAGGCGAGCAGCCAGGAAGGAAGAGTATAAAGGAGAAGGTGCTGTGCGTAGACGCCAAGTTCAAAGTGGGTATACCCTTTGAAAAGCTGAATAAGAATAGAGCAGACAAAGACAAGGGAGATGAAAAACAGTTGGATAAACCCGAGCGACAGGAGCTTTGAAAAATAGAGGAATCTGTTGGATACCGGAGTGGAATCGATCAATTCATGGCTGCGCTGTTCTCGGTCCTTCCAGACGAGCTCTCCACCATAATACGACGTGATCAGGGCGACAAAGAGATAGAACATCCCTCCGACGAACTCAAGAACCTGCCAAGTCACGGGAAGCGTTTCAGTCCCCAAAATTTTCCCGATCTGTCCGCTGGTCGAAAAGATAAATAAAATACTGCAAAGGAGAATGACCAGAAAATAGACATTGGAAAAAGCTTGTTTGAACTCCGAAAAAGAGAGCTGCCAGAAAACTTTCCAGGAGTGGGGAAGAAGCTGGCATTTCAGGTTGGTTTTAAGATTAGATGTCGGCGCTGCGTCAACGCTCCTCCTTTTCTCTTTGGCTAGTGCAAAAGGATTAAAGAGAATGTAGGCCAGCGCGGAGAGGAACAGTCCGATTCCGACCCAGAGAAGGCGGTTATAGAGAAAGTAACCGACAAGAGGGATCGCCTGCGTGCTCTGTTCCTGTAGCGACCAGTAGCGGGCTACATGTTTCATTGCCTCCACGCCGAATGGGTCGATCAGAACAGCCAGCAATTGATTGTCTAGATCGATCAGCAGATTGCCAGCGGTCATAAATGCCACAAAGAGCACGATACTTGTGATATAGACGGAGGCCATCTTCTTAAAAATCGCAATGACCGCAAGAAACAGCGCGCCGAGGAGTAGGATGTTCGGGATGAGGATGGAGAGATAGGGCACTACATAGAACCAGAGGCGATTTTCTGTGATCATGGTCCGGTCGATAAAAGGCATCAGCGTAGCGAACCAAAGCCCCAGACCAATCGAGAGGAGGATCGAGAGGGCAGAGACGAACGAGGCGAGAAAGCGGACAAAAAAATAGGTGGATTTACGGATCGGGGTAGCAAACAGGACATGATGAAATTTCGTTTCAAAGTCTTGGTTGATGCTCTGCCCAAAGATGGGAGCAATGATGAGAATGGACAAATATCCGACGAGAGCAGTCAGACACTGGATCGCCATGGGGCTGTTCAGCGCAAGCCGATTGGACAGCATAAAGCTGAGGATGACCCCCTTGAAGGCGCCGGCAAACGCGATTGCACAGAGGAAGGAGAGAGCGAAATAGATCGAAAAATAAATGAGGGATGAGGGACGAATCAGCCTATTTTTGAGCTCGAACCAGAAGAGTGGCCAAAACATATTTAAAATCCCTTAATTTGAGAGAAGTAGACATCCTCAAGATCAGGCTCCACAGAATGGAAGTCCGATGCTGGATTCGAGTCGCTATATACTTTAAGCAAGTGTTTGCCATGGAGCAGTCTGGACGAGATGATCCAATCCGATTTCGCATGGGGTTCCACCTCGGACTGAGATAAAAGGGCTGCCCAGATTTTGCCTTTCAGTGTCTCGATAGCTCCTTTCGGAGACATCTGCATCAAGACACGTCCCTGATGGAGAATCGCCATCTCATTGCAAAGCTCGCTCACATCGGAAACGATATGTGTGGAAAGAATAACAGTGATCTTTTCTCCAACGACATTGAGGAGTTGATGGAATCGATCGCGTTCGATCGGGTCTAGCCCTGCAGTCGGCTCATCAACAATCAAAATTCTAGGAGCCCCCAAAAGGGCCTGTGCGATGCCAAAGCGCTGTTTCATCCCTCCCGAATAGCCGCCCAGTTTCTTCTTTCTATGCTGCGACAGGTTCGTCATTTCCAGGAGATGATCTACAGCCGTTCTCCGCTCCGCTCGATCTATGATTCCTTTCAAGACTGCTAAATGATGGAGCATGTCTTCCGCTGAAATCGTGGGATAAACGCCAAACTCCTGAGGCAGATAGCCGAGAACTGCACGCATTTGCTCTGGTTGATTGAGTACATCAATCTCCCTAAAGTGGACGGTTCCGTTGTCGGGCTTCTGAAGCGTCGCAATCGTTCTCATCAGGCTCGACTTTCCAGATCCATTCGGTCCGAGCAGTCCAAATACCCCTGAACCAATAGTTAAATTGATTCCATTGAGCGCTTTGGTTCCATTTGGATAGGTTTTTGTCAGATTGGCAATGTGCAACATGAGAGCCTCTTTTTATTTTTTCATTTGTGCATTACCTGCCACATACCTGGCACAGAGTCGATTTTTGAGAGAAATCTAGGTGCGATGGCTTTAGCATAAGTTCCTAAGAAAAAAGAATCTGGGTGATAGGATTTGAACCTACGACCTCTTGCACCCCATGCAAACGCGCTAGCCAAGCTGCGCTACACCCAGATAGTCAGACGAAACGGCCGAAATTCCTTCGAATTGGAAGTCGGCTTTCTTAAATTCTTTCACCCCGTGGCGGGCACACTCCTCGACAATCTTCTCGAGCGTATCCCCAGGGTGGAGTTCGAGGGAGGTGATGTCGACCGAAATGGATGCGGAAAAGACGACCCCGTTGCGAAGCCCCTTCATGCGGAAGTTGGCGTAGATCGAGTCTTTTTTGCGGGTGACATTGGTAAACCGGATCAGGTTGTTCTCAGCCAGATTTTTCACAAGGTACCTCCACTAAAAGGTTAAATGTTAGACCCCTTCATTTCTTTATGTCAATTCGGAACTTTTCAATTAAATCCTGCCCTGCTAGCCTTCCTCACTTATGACCCTTGCGGCAGAAAGAATCGCTCACATGGAAGCCTCCTGGCTTGCCCTCCTTCAAGACGAATTTGAAAAGCCTTATATGAAGAAGCTAGAGGCGTTTCTGGCCAAGGAGATCTCTGCGGGGAAGGTCATCTACCCCACGTTCGAGCTGATTTTCAACGCTTTTTGCCAAACGCCGTACGATCAGGTTAAAGTCGTCGTCATCGGTCAAGATCCCTACCATGGACCCGGACAGGCGCACGGACTCTCTTTCAGCGTCCCGAAAGGGGTGCCTCTGCCTCCGTCTTTGCAAAACATTTTTAAGGAGCTGAAGGACGATCTGGGAGTTTCCTCACCGTCTAATGGCTGTCTGCTCGATTGGGCCAAACAGGGGGTTCTTCTACTGAATGCGACTCTGACCGTCAGGGCCAATGAGGCCCGCTCCCATCATGGACAGGGATGGGAGGTGTTCACCGATCGGGTCGTGCAGCTCCTCTGCGCTAGGGCTCAGCCGACCGCTTTCCTCCTGTGGGGAAAATCAGCCTTGGAGAAGTTTGAACATTTCCGGCCCTCTGGAAACGGATCGCAACACCTCGTTTTGACCGCCGCCCATCCATCGCCGCTCTCGGCCCATGCGGGCTTTTTCGGATGCCGCCATTTTTCTAAAACGAATGCCTTTTTGAAGAAAAACGGCAAGACCGAGATCGACTGGAGCATTCGCGCTTGAGTATAGTGGACCCCAAAAATTGGACAGGTTGAGTTGTTTGCTTCATGCTACCTAAACTGTTGAGCATGGAAACACAAAATGAGCAGGACATCACGAACACCGGCATTCAAGAAGAAAATTGCTTTGGATGCATTAAAAGAAGATAAGACGTTGGCGCAGCTAGGGAGCCAGTATGGGGTTCATCCCATTCAAGTGGGTAAATGGAAGAAAGAGCTTGTTGATCGAGCAGAGAGCCTCTTTGAGCGCAAAGGGGGCCGTAGCAAAGAGGAGACGATTACTCGAGAGACTCTGGAGCGGAAGATAGGGCAGCTGACCGTGGAGTTGGATTACTGTAAAAAAAAACTCGAGAGCTGACTGTTGAGGAGAGAAGATTATGCGTAGAACCAAAACACAGCTGTTTGTCTATTGCTGCGCAATGCAAAATCATCGGGCTGCCTCGATCGAGCTACTACTACGAACTGGTGAAGCCAACAGCGTTCGAGCTGATGCTTATGAGGAGGGTCGACGAAATCTATACAGCCAGGCCGTTCTACGGCTCCAGAAACATCTGGGCAAACCTGAGAAAAGAAGGATACAAAATAAACCGGAAACGAGTCCAGGGGATGATGCAGACCATGGGGATTGGATTAACAGGGCCACGCATTTTACAAAAGGACTGGGTATTTTCATACAAAGTTTTACTTGCACGAACAGGGAATTTTCTCTATACCGGCTCCGTATGGACAACGGGACCCTTTGGCTAAACAACCTCTCCTCCTGGATGGAAAATAAAGGGGACTGTCTCCCCGACGATGCAATGGGTGGTTTGAGCGAAGAGTGGCATAAAACCGCCCAGGAAACCGATACACTTCTCCACTGCTCGCATCGTTTACAAATGGCTTTTTCCCAAATCATCGAAAAATACGATTCTGGGCTATAATCGCCCCATGCAGATCCCTTCTCGCCTCCAGGAATCGATCGATCGGATCGTTCAGCATGCACCCCCCACCGCTTTGGCAAGGGCGCGCACGGCCATGACCCAGAAATATCGAGAGGGGGAATTCTCCGGCTCGGTTTTCTCCGATGAAGGAATGAGGCTCGCCTACTTGGCCGCTCGGTTTCCAGCGACCTATGCCGCTACCTTCAAAATCTTGAGGGAAATCAAAGATCGGATCCCGGCTATCCATTGCAAAAAAGTCCTTGATTTGGGGGCCGGTCCTGGCACGGCTGCTTGGGCGGCGCTGGATGTTTTTCCGGATGTTGAGGAAGTGTCCCTGGTCGAGCGAAACCTCGGTGCGATCGCTTTAGGAAAAGAATTGTCAAAAGCACTGCCTGCACCGAGAAAAGAGGAGTGGTTTTGCCGGGATCTGGAGTCAAAACAGGAAATCCCTTTCGCCGATTTGGTCCTCGTATCTTATGCCTTGGGAGAGCTGAAAAATCCAGAGGCGGTGATCGAGCGAATCTGGCAAGGGGGTCCCTCGTACCTGGTTATCGTAGAACCTGGCACCCCACGGGGGTATGAACTCATCCTCTCCCTGAGGGATCTTCTTCTGAAATCGGGCGCCCATTTGATCGCCCCGTGTCCCCATGCGCTGCGCTGTCCGTTGAGCGGGAGAGACTGGTGCCATTTCTCTGTCCGCGTTGAGAGGACAAAGCTCCATCGCCTGTTGAAACAGGGCGCACTGGGATATGAAGATGAAAAATTCTCCTATTTAGTTGTTTCTCGCATCCAGCATTCTCTTGCCCCCTATTCTCGCATATTGCGCCATCCGCAAAAAGGATCGGGGCATGTGCGCCTTTCTCTTTGCCATGCCGATGGGCAAAAAAAGGAAAGGGTTGTCTCGCGAAAAGAAAAAGATGTCTACCGATTGGCGCGCGATGCCGAATGGGGCGATGCATGGATGTAAAGCGGCTTTACATTTGAGTCGAACAGGGTTTTGTAAAAATAATACTTTTGATTTTAATGGAGGGATGTTATTTGTGAATTTGATATACTAATGTGTGGATGATGGAAGAAATGTCAGAAGATTATAAGGAAATCCTCGATCGGATGATTTCCTTTCCCTTAAGGAGTCAAATAAAAATTGATTTCGATCTTTCTAAAAAACATTTCCTTTTGTCTGTTCCTATTTACACATCCCGCGGGTTGATTCCTTCCTCAGTGAAGGAATATGTTGAGGCGAGGAAAAACCATCGCTTCAAGCCTCATGAAACAACATTTCAATTCGAGGGGCGGGCGGGGGTGAAGCTGGTTCAAGAACTTCCTTTTCAATTTGGATTCCAGCCAGGTCTACGGGAACAAATCGTCGCATTCTGGAAGCTGGCGAAGCATTGCCATCGCCTCCTCATGGAGCTCGCCGTCGAAGAAAAATATCGCTCGGCTCTGCATCTCGACTTCGATCTCGAAAGTTGATTTCGCCTTGACCGGTGATCACAAGCATGACAAGATCGGCCTGAAAAGAGGTGCACCATGCAATTCCAAGGATCTTTCGTCGCCATCATCACACCGTTCCATCCAAAGGGAAGCGTTGATTGGAAATCGTTAGAGCAGCTCGTCGAATGGCACATCGGCGAGGGGACGGATGGCATCGTCTGTTGCGGCAGCACGGGCGAGGGCGTTGTGTTGAGCGACCGGGAAAAGAAACGGGTGGCCGAAGTTTGTGTACGAACAGCTAACAAGCGGATTGCAGTCATCGTGGGAACGGGCACTGCCGACACGCGGCAAACAGTGCGCCTGACGGAGAGCGTGAGAAAATTGGGCGCCGACGGATCCCTTGTTGTGACTCCGTATTATAATAAGCCGACTCAAAAGGGGTGCATTTTGCATTTCGGGGAAGTGGCGAAGGTGGGCCTGCCTGTGATTGTGTACCATAATCCGGCAAGGGCAGTGGTTCGTTTGACGGCAGAAACGATCGCTGAAATCTCCCAAATCCCCGGAATTGCCGCGATCAAAGAGTCGAGCCACGACTTGGAATTAATGAGGAAGGTGCAATCTCTTTGCTCGATTCCGATCCTTTCAGGAGAAGACGATTTGACCTTTGACATTTTGCGAGCAGGGGGCGTTGGTACGATCTCGGTGATCGGGAATGTGATTCCCCGCGGCTGGAAAGCCATGGTCCAGCTCTGCAGGCAAAAAAAATGGGAAGCTGCAGAGCGACTGGCCAAATTCTACATGCCCCTTTGCAAGGCGCTCTTTCTTGAAACGAATCCCCAATGTGTGAAATGGGCGATGAAATGCTTGAGACTGGGGAACGGCATTCTCCGTTTGCCGCTCATTGAGCCCAGTGATAAAGTCCAGGCGGCGTTAAACCAAGAATTTCTGAGACTAAGTATCCCCTTCTTCTCTCGGAAGGCAGTTGCTGTTTAATCAGATTTCGACGGGAGGGAATGGCCCTTTTTTTCTCTTCGAAAGGTATGGGTTGATCTCTTCTTTGAGAAAGGCGATCGTTTGACCCTCGGCCCTACCGATAAGTGACGGGATGGAGAGAAGGGGCTTGATTTCCTGACGTTTGAGCCCAAAATCAGAGTCTTTTTCGATTTCTGCTAGGAGAAATTTCAGGGGATCTCCTTTTTTCTGCGCGGCGCTTGAGATTTTGCGGAGTTTCTCATGGAGAGCTTGCCTGTCCCCGCCTTTATTCACCGCTGCCATCAGAATGTTCTCCATCGCCAATTGAGGAATTTGCTCTTGCAATCGAGAGAGAGCCGTTTGCGGGGATGCGGTGAGAGAGGAGAGAAGATGGGCGGTCAGGTTGAGTATTGCGTCTGCGCCGAGAAAGGCTTCGGGGATGGCGAGCCGCTTGTTCGAGGAGTCGTCGAGGGTTCTCTCGAGCCATTGGGTTGCCAAAGTATAGGCAGGATTTTGCGCGAGGGACATAACGAAGCGGGCAATGCCGCAGATCCGCTCAGAGTAGATGGGATTCCGTTTATATGGCATGGCCGAAGAGCCGACTTGGGTTTTGCCAAAGCCTTCGGCAAGCTCCCCATCATGGGAGAGGAGGCGGATGTCGGTGGCCATCTTGTGGGCGCTTGCGGCAAAAGATTCTAAAGCATTGAGGATGTTCAGGTCGAGTTTGCGAGAATAGGTTTGTCCTGAGATGGAGAGGACCTTTGTAAAGCCAAAGTCTTTCGCGATCAGCGCTTCGAGTTTGATCACCTTGTTCACGTCGCCTTTGAACAGGGAGAGAAAGGAACTTTGAGTGCCGGTAGCCCCTTTGGCGCCGAGGAAGGGAAGCTGGGAGGCGAGTCTTTCCCATTCTTGGGCATCAAGGTAAAAGTCCTGCAACCAAAGAGTCGCCCGTTTGCCGATCGTCGTGGGCTGGGCGCTTTGATAATGAGTGAACCCGAGGCAGGGAGAACGGGCATGCGTTTTTGCAAAGGTGGCGAGGAGGCGCAAGATGTGGATCAATTTCCGGTGGAGAAGCTGGAGGGCCTCTTTCATTTGAATTAGATCGCCGTTGTCGGTCACATAGGTTGAAGTGGCGCCGAGATGAATGATTGGCTTTGCGGTGGGGCACAGATCTCCAAAGGCATGGATATGGGCCATGACGTCGTGGCGGAATTTTTTTTCGTATTCCCGAACTTTTGCGAAGTCGATTTCAGCGGCCGCTTTTTTCATCGCCGCGATTTGGGAGTTTTTTATCGGGAGTCCAAGCTTTTGCTGGGCTTGGGCCAGGGCAATCCAGAGTTTGCGAAAGAGGGTAATTTTGTGATGGGCTGAGAAGAGGTAGGACATCTCGAGACTAGCGTAGCGCGCCGAGAAAGGGCTTATATATTCCGTCCGGCGCGCGTCATCCGACATGAACGAACCTATCCGCAAAGTAGGGCGGAAGAGATTCGAAAAAATTTTTGAGCTCCAGTGCGGCGTGGAGACTCGAAGCCAACTTGGATAAGTTGGCGAGAGCGAACGCCGAGGGGCCCCCGAAAAACGTTTCGATTTTTGGGGCGCTGGAGCCAAAAAGATTTCGAATATCGACTCTATAATTTGCGGATAGGTTCATTACAGTTTCTCGATCAGAGAATGAAGCTGTGAGACGAGATTGTGTAGGGACTGTTTCTCTACAGCACTTGGCACACAAAGGGGGTTTTTAAGCGTTTCGCGGGCTCGCTTTAAAAAGCTGATCGCGTGAGCGGAGAGATTGGGATGCCGTTTGTCGTCTTCAGAGAGAGGAAACTCGAGGCGGATCAGATTGAGGAGCTCTTTTTTGGGCTGCCCGTTGTAATTTTTGACGACCTCCTCTTTCTTTTCTATAGCGCCGGCGCGGCTTGCCAAGCTGTAGATGACCTGACGGGGCATTTGATCTATTTTTGTGTGAAGCGCCTGGGGCATCAGGGTGTAGAATTCGTAGTATTGAAGGAAATTATAGGGCGTTTGTCGGTTGCCATAGGTTGAGAACAGCCACGCGGTGAAAGCGCCATCTTTGTACTGTTTTAGGATGTCTTGCGCCCGTTTGATCCTTTCGCCGTGTAATATGACGGCTTGATTCGTGATTGCCTTGACTTCCGAAGTGATCATTGTCAGGGCTTTCAAATCGGGATCGACGTCGTAATAGTCGCTTTGCCGATAGCTTTTGAGGATCGATTCCAAAGTTGCTTTTTCTGTCTCATTGAGCGCTGTGAGTCGAAATACGCCGGAGAAGCTCGACAACTCTCCGTTGCTGGAGCGCTCGACAAGAGCAGTCATCTTTGGCTGCTGCGTTACTTTTTGTTTGAACCGCAGATTGAGAAGATCGTTGAACTTGGACATCTTAAATCCTCGTTAAAAATTCCGATGTGAGCGCCATATAATCAAGAGAGGCGCGCGATTTGGGGGCTGTCTCAAAAATGGGTTTTCCATAAATGGTCGCCTCAGATACTGCGATATCGCGTCTCACTTTTGCTTGCAAGAGTTTTCCTGGAAAGGTTTGTTCGGTCACTTTCAGAAAAGCTTCATTGCTCTTGCCGCGATGATTCCAAAATGAGAGAGCGACTCCGAGTACTTTGGTGCCGTGCCTCTCCGAGATATTATTGATGAAAAGTGACAAGCGTTGCAACCCTTTTACGCTATAAAATTCTGGAGTCGCACAGACAAGCGTGTGGTTGGATGCGATGAGAGCCGATTCGGTGAGCCAGCAGAGAGAAGGGGGCGTATCGATCAAAACATAATCAAAGGGGAGGTCTCGCAAAATGTCCTTCAATCGCTCGTGGGAATAGCGATCTGCGGCGAGCGACCCGGAGACTTCTACCCGTTCCAGCCAAGTATCGGCGGGAACGATGTGCATGTTCGGCACGCACGTCGGCAGAATCACATCGGTGAGCGTTTTTTCTCCCTGTAAGATGGGAGCCATGCTGTCTTGTTCATCGGGATCGAATCCAAGGCCGGTTGTGAGATTCGCCTGAGCATCAAAATCGATCAACAGAACTTTTTTATTATGGAAATTGCTAAGTGCTGAACCAAGATGGAGCACCGTCGACGTTTTCGCGGTCCCTCCTTTGAAGCTGCAGATGCAAATCACATGCATGAAAAACTCCCTATGGCGCGATTGAAAATGGAGACATCAACGCTCTTTCGAGCCGCTCCTTTACGACTTTAGCAAGAAAATCGGAAATGTCAATCTCACCGTGAACAACGTTGTCCCTCGTTCGGAGCGCCACCGTTTTATTTTCCACCTCTTTATCGCCGACAGTGAGCATGTAATTCGCTTTCAACATTTGGGCGTTACGCACTTTTTTGCCGACCGATTCGTTCGTGTCGTCGATGGAGCAGATAATGTCCGCCTTTTTAAGACGGCTCGCCACTTCGCGGGCAAAAGGAGCATGCCTGTCGGCGACGGTGAGGATCCGAACGGGATACGGGCTGATCCAGAAAGGGAATTTACCAGCAAAATGTTCGATGAGTATGCCGAAAAATCTTTCGATCGAGCCGAGAATTGCCCGATGGAGCATCACGGGCCGTTTGTGGGCGCCATCGCTGTCGACATACTCGAGCTCGAATTTTTGGGGCAGCGCGAAATCGAGCTGGATCGTGCCACATTGCCAGAATCTTCCTATTGCATCGCGGATTTGAATATCGATTTTAGGACCATAAAATGCTCCATCTCCTTCGTTGACGTGGTAGGAGTGGCCCCAATCGTCGAGAGCGCCTTTCAGTCCGTCGGTAGCGTTGTTCCATTCTTCATCCGAGCCGATCGTCTTCGATTTTTCCGGCCGTGTAGAAAGGCCGAGCTTGTAGGGGAGACCAAACGTCATATAGATTTTGTCTGCAAGATTGATCAGACGGAGAATCTCATCCTGAATCTGATCCGGGCGCATAAAAAGGTGGGCGTCGTCTTGATGAAAGCTCCGCACCCGAAACAGGCCGTTGAGGGCGCCCGACGCTTCGAACCGATGGACGTGGCCGATTTCCGCGATGCGCAAGGGGAGCTCTCTGTAGCTGTGGGTCGCTGTCTTGTAAAACAGCATGCATCCCGGGCAGTTCATCGGCTTGATGGCGAACTCCCTGTCTTCGATCTGAGAGATATACATATTTTCTTTGTAGTGGTACCAGTGCCCCGACCGCTCCCAAAGCTCTTTGCTCATCATCGTCGGCGTTTTGATCTCGATATAATCGTCTGTCAGGCATTCACGGAGGAAGTCGATCAAACGGTTCCAAACGATCAGTCCATGGGGATGGATGAAGGGCATGCCAGGGGCTTCTTCCTTTAAAGAGAAAAGATCGAGGGCTGGACCGAGCGTCTTATGGTCCCTTTTTTTCGCCTCCTCCTGAAGCTGGAGATAGTCTTTGAGCCGCTTCTTGTCGGGGAATGAAATCGCGTAGATGCGGGTGAGCATCTCTTTTTTCGAATCGCCGCGCCAATACGCACCTGAGGTTTTCAGGACTTTGAACGCTTTGATCTTGCCCAGGGATGCCATGTGAGGTCCGCGGCATAGGTCGAAAAATTCCCCCTGCTTGTATGCGGAAATCGCCCCCTCAAAACTATCGATCAATTCTTTTTTGTAGGGATTTTTGGAAAAGGCCTCTTTGGCCTCACTCTTATTTGCGAACTCGATCCGCTGGGTCTTATAGTTCTCCGAGAGAATCGCCTCGACCTCTTTCTCAACTCTCTCAAAGTCTTGGTCTGAGATCGTCAGGTTGGCAAAGTCGTAATAGAAACCGTTCTCGATTGGAGGGCCGATGGTCGGTTGCGCAGCAGGCCAAAGACGCAAGATCGCCTGGGCCAGAACGTGCGCCGAGGTATGCCAAAATACCTCTTTTCCTTGCGCATCGTCAAAGTTCCAGAATACAATCTCATCGCCCTCTGAGAGAGAAAAATTGAAATCGCGAAGAGTGCCATTCACGGTCACCGCAACCGCCTGCTCAGGCGCAGTGAGGTGGAGTTGCTCCGCAGCGTCTTTGGGGGAGCTGCCATCGGGCAACTCAAGGATTTTTTGGTTGGCTTTGATTTTCATCGGAGGTTCTCACGGTTAAAAGGGACGAGTGTACATCATGGGACAAATTTAGAAAACATAGACGTGTAAAGCCGCTTTACATGTTAAAGTATTTTCTGTAGGAAAAGGGTGTGGACGATCATCGCCATCAAGAGCTATTTCTCTCCGCTCTTTCCAGAGCGCCGGCTGACTCTTTTATCGCTCAATTGCACGTCAGGGAAATGGCAGAAATTTCCTATGCCATGGATCTTTGTCCCCTCCAAGATTCTTTTCGCTTTCGGGCCCGCTATTTAGGTTGGAGAATCGCCCATTTTCTGATCGGTGATGCGGGAGATCTCGATTTCGAGAGACTGACCGGATTGTGTAACCAATTCGAAACCGACCGGTTCCCGACCGGTCCGAGAATGGAGGGAGACGCGGTGATCTATTCTCATATCCGGCGTTGCTTGGATTTCTTGAGGGAAAATCAGAAAATCGGTGCCGCGCTGAAGAAGTTTTCCCTCCCTGTTTGTCACAGAAAAGCAGAAGAGATCGTGCGAGAGACGCTATGGCCAGAAGAGGTTGGGAAGCTGCAGCATTTCCATGTCCGAAGGGCGGCACTGGCCGCTTGGCTGACTTTGCTCCGCCAGACGACCGGATCCTGCTTTGCCACCGCCCCTGCGATCCTCGTTCAGCAATATGAGCCCGAATTGTTTTTCAAAGATCTCTATGACCTCTTAAGCACGGGGCAACTGCGCAGGGTCGTAGAAGGGAAAGGGTATAGCGTTCCCTTGAGTCCTACCTCAGGGATGGGGGATTTGCAAAAACTTCTCCCTCCCGTACTCTCCCTCGAATCGCTTGCCTATGCGCCTGGCTTGAGATTTGCCTTGGAGGAGAGCGAATTCCTTTTGCGAAAAGAGATCGATCGAGTTAAGGAATCCGTGGAGACGCCCGAGCAGCTGCTCAAGATCCTTTTACTCAACCGTTTCGATCTGACCAATGAAGAGATTGTCGAGGAAGAGTATCTCGAAAAAATACAAATGACGCCCCTTTTAGCCAAACAAGGCGCTGTCCATTACCAGAGGCCAAGCGAGAGAGCGGTAAAAGTCTCCGAATTTAAACGGAAACTGGCAAGAGCGGAAGCGGCTTTCAGAGCCATGACCGAATGCTCTCTTTTGCGGGTCTGGGAATATTCCATCGCCTCTTTCAGCGATGTAAAGCTGGATTTCGCCCGCTGGAATCTATACATAGGTTTGGGCTTCCATCCCGAACAAAAAGGGGGAATTGCCGATTTTCTCTATCGTCTGATCGATGCCAAGCTCATGGCATGTAATGAAGAGGCGTCTCAACGTCATCGCGATTATGAGGAGGCAATTTCCCATGTTCGCTCGCTCGAAGCTCTGCTCGATCGATCTTTGGGCGATTCTCATAGGCACCAATTGAAGGGAGAATTGACAGGGGCGGTTCACGCGGCCAACACGGCCATCGAGTTGAGGGACCGGGCTGCTGCTATGGGAGAGGCCCTCTCTCAAAGCTTTTCGTCTCTGATACGGCAATTCGACGAGAAGCTGCAAGATCATTTTCAAGAGATCTTCGACCCTTTAGTCGCTGAGGAAGGGGCTGATTTTTCTGAGGACAGCCCCGCCGGTTTTCGACTCGTTTATAAACACGGCCGCTCCGACGCCTCCCTTTGGACGCGGATTCAAACCGAAGAGGAGTATTTGAAGTCCCTCCGCGATTTTTTCTCCGCAGTCGAACAGGAACTCCAACTTGAACAGCCGCTCGGCCCCGAATTCATTGCAGAAGTGACGACGGAGATCATCCGCTATCTCCAGCGCCCTGAATTCATCGAGTTGGCCATGACCCGATCGAAGGCGCAAAACCGCCTTTCCCCGTGGCATTATGTCTCTGGAGGAACCATGCAAACGCTGATTCAAAACTATTTCAGCCGGGGGAAGCCGCTGACCGAAATTTCCTGCACACCCCACTCAGAAGAAGATCTGTTCCAGTTTTTGAAGGATTGCAAGAAAGGCACCCCTCTTTTGATCCATTCTCCTTCCCACGCATTTATTTTTCAGCCTGATTGGTTTGATCAAGATGCAGAGGCAAAAATCGAAAAAAGCCGGAAGGCGGTCAAACAGTGGAAGCTCGATGAGGAGATGCAGGAATTCATCGCTCATCGACTCAGCGATAAATTGCCCCTTCTGGAGAAACCTCTTTTTCTTCACCTATTCCGGCAAAAGTCCGCAGCGCAAACGAATATTGAGCTTCGCTCCTCGCTGATTGAGTCTTTGCAAAAAATTCCCCAGTCCCGCTTAAAAAATCCTGCCGCGACAGTTGACTCCCTGCTCTACGAGATCTTCCCTGTCTTGACTGTTTCTGCAGCAAAAACGGCCCTAGAGACCCTTCTCAGGCCCACATCTATTAAACTCGAAGGAAATTTCATCGGCGCTGCCGATTTGCAACAAAAAGCGATGGAGTTGCTGGTCAAAGAAAAAGGAATCCCTTTTTCTTCTCAAGACTTCGGGATGGAGTTGGCAGGCGCCGCTCGCGCTCTGGGATGGAGTTATCCCGCTCCCATAATCTTTGCAGACACCAATTGGGCGGGGTGGTTTTTTGGTTGGATCGTCAACCCCGCTACGGCAAGACTAGAGTTTTGGCGGCTCAATCGAACGGGTACACGGGGGGTCCCGATGCTGGAGTGGTCTGAATTTTTCTCCCCTCGCAATCGGTTGCCATGGGTTGTTTTGCCCCAAAGCGAGGAGTATCTCCATGGATGAGGACCGCACAAATTCCTTTTTCTTATACCCTCTCTTATGGTATGTCATTGTCATGAGATGGTTTCTTTTAATAGGGATGGTCGGTGCCTCTGCAGCTCTAGTCGCTGCACCCGTCGGCAATACAGCAGCACCGCAGATGCTAGAAGAGGGCTTTTTCATACCCAGCGATTGCTGGGTCGATGTGCGCGCCGGTTATGAAGGCGATTTTGTTGCTGATGCTCGATTAAAGCAAAGAAAAGAGGGCAAAGGCCGGGTCGATGACTACTCGCAGAGCACCAATTCTGGCACTGTGACGATCAATCTTCTCGATCGATTGGATCTCTACGGCGTCCTTGGTTCTTCCAGAACGAGCGCTCAATGGCGCTTTTTGGATAGTCTGGGAGCCGTCCATAACACAGAGATGGAAACATTCCATAATTTTTTCTGGGGAGTAGGCGCACGCGCCGTCCTCTTTGAATGGGGCAACTGCGATCTCGGCTTAGGCGGCCGTTATTCCTCCGTCGACAGTCAACCCTCCTGGCTTACGGTCGATGGGATCAATGCACCTGTTGCGGGGACCCATTGCCGCTGGAGAGAATGGCAAGTCAATCTCGACGTTTCGTACCACATCGATATTCTGACTCCTTACATCGGCGTTAAGTATTCGAATGCCCACACCCGCATCGGCGACTTCACGACGACCATTGCAACGAACGGATCTGGCAGCAACCAGTTTGAAAACAGAGTTCCCGTAGGGCTTTACCTTGGATGCGGCTTCTCCACGGGTAAGTATTTTATGCTCAACGTAGAAGGCCGTTTAGTGGATGAAGAGGCAGTCACTATTTCCGGTGACTTGAGATTCTAATATTGCGATTCTTTTTGTTGCGCTTCTTTTCTTTTATTCCCTTTTCTCCGCTCCCATTGGCAACCCCTCTCTTCCCTCCCTTTTGCAGGAGGGGCTTTTTATTCCCGACAAATGTTGGTCGAATCCCCAGGTGGGAGTGAGCGGGGATTATCTGATCCAGAAGAGGCTTCGCCCCTGCCGCCAGAGCAATCCACTGGGCCTTCATAAGGCAACGCTTTGGGGGAGCTCGGAGGTCGCTGCAGTTGCATGGAGCGTTCGCGAGCGATTCAATTTCCAAGTTGAGCTTGGATCAGGCCAATTTCAATGGCGATGGAAGCAGACGGGCCGCAACGTCTCGGGTCGATCCAACGGAGGGCTGATTTGGAGCGGGGATGCAAAACTCATCATTCTGGAAATCAACGACACTACCTTCGCATTCGATGCCCACGCTGGGGGGTGGGATTGGATGGATGGACATGCGACCACCAATGGGATCGCCCTTCCTGAAACGACGCAGTCGTATCTTCGTTACTGGCAGATTGGGGCGGCTCTCACACAAAAAATTTCTCTTTTCGCCCCATACTTAGGTTTTGCTGTGAATCGAACTCGCTTTAAAGTCTCTCACTTGCCGACAGGCAATGGCCGCATGCATGCCCGCCACGTCGTGGGTCCTTTTGGCGGATGCAGCATTTGCAATGGATCAAAAATTCTCGTTAATTTGGAATGGAGGGGGTGGTTTGAAGAAGGGATCTCCCTCTCCACCCAGGTCCGATTTTGATGAGGGTATGATTTAAAGTGGTACATGGGGAAAACGATATGAACGATAAAATTATTTCAGAACGGTAAAAACGGCACCGGTTCTTCGAAGGTTTCTGCTGGTTTTTCTTGTCTTGTTCCATCGTTCTTATCGTTATATCGTTCTCATCGTTGATCTTGTGATTCGACACAAAGATCTCCCCGTGTACTAGTATTAATCACACTCTTTTGAAGAAGACCTTTTGCCTAGAAAATATGAGTAATGGCATGGTGAGTTAGGCGTATAATGGCAAAGATACTCTTCTGTCTCTTCCTCTTAACCTCTCCTCTCGTCGCCCAAGAGGTGGCTCAATCCGCCGACGTCCAGTTCGATGAAAAAAGTGACTCCGACAGCAAAGATATGAATGCTTTGCGTAGATGGCTGCAGGACAAGCGGCTGGTCACCATGCGGGAAATCGGAGGCGACCTCTCCCTCAGCGGCGAGGTCCGTACAGAGTTCCAGGCGACGAATGAGCGAAAGGACAATATCCAGCAGCGAGGCAATCGGGGGCTGAATTTAAAGCCGATGTACGCCTGGGATGTCGAGGTCAACTTGATGCTCGATTATCGGACCGAGAGAACCTGGGCCGCCATCAAACTCGAATTCGACAACGACATGGGACAGCGCAGCGGAACGGTCAATCGGATTAAGCTTGAAAAAGCCTATCTCGGCGGCCGGCTCGTTCCCGGAGATACCTTCACCCTCGATGGAGAA
>Ga0315281_10003616_pt1 | contig 22630 bp, 24 predicted proteins | sample YL17G07_0_MG_FD_204540 | JGI IMG/M metagenome (GOLD analysis project Ga0315281, IMG submission 204540) | Sediment microbial communities from Yellowstone Lake, YNP, Wyoming, USA - YL17G07_0 | ecosystem: Environmental > Aquatic > Freshwater > Lake > Sediment | place: USA: Wyoming | collected... | reverse complement strand
CTCAATGCCTTAATAGACATTCCCGGCAATGAAAAAATAACCGACTTGACTATACTTGACCCATATCAGATCCTAAACTAAAGGGGATGAAAGATACATTCCTTGATGTTAAGGCAATCTTGTCAAATGGCAAGAGGATTATAATAGAGATGCAGGTGTTAAATGTAGAGGGTTTTGAAAAGAGGATATTGTTTAATGCGGCAAAAGAATATTCAAACCAATTAAATGCTGGAGAACATCATGCTATGCTATCGCCAGTTATTGCGCTTACAATAACAGATTTTATACTGTTTAAGGACGCAATCTGCGGTGTAGCATTTGATAAGGTAATATCATATTTCAAACTTAGAGAGAAAGAGAAAGAGAAATATATAAAGTATAGTGATGATGTAGAGTTGATATTCATAGAACTGCCAAAGTTTAAGAAGAGTATTGAAGAGATAGAAGGAATAACTGAGAAGTGGATATATTTTATGAAAAACGCAGGCAAACTAGATTATATACCTGAGACATTGGCGCAAGATAATGAAATAAAGAAGGCATTTGATATATTAAACACGGCTGGGATGACAGAGGAAGAGCTTAATGAGCAGAGGAATAGACATACCTTTATTCAAATGCAAAAAGACATACTGAAAGAAGCTATGACTGCCCATGAAAAGGGAATAAAAAAGGGTAAGGTTGAGGGACTAAAAGAGGGTGAAATAAAGGGTGAAATGAAGGGTAAAGTTGAAATTGCGAAGAATCTCTTAAAGGCTGGATTTGAAATAGATGCCATTGTAACGTTAACAGGATTAAATCAGAGAGAAATTGAAGATATTCGCTGAACAAAATAGACCGTGTCCTTTTAAAGTAGTTTAACTCAGCAATGCTAGGGGAGAAAAAATATAGAGGAAAATAAGAAATATAGAGGCTGTAATAGTATTTTGTAAAGATTTAGTTAATTACTATTGTAAAATTTTGGACACTATATTTTTCAAATTTAATAGCGCAAAACTATTGTTGATTTATATAGGTATATAATTTTTATACTAAATTATTGAGTACAACCCTGTAGGCAAGCTACAGGGAATTATCAAGCTAAATTTTTTTTTAAATACTTTTGCAAGAGCCTCATTTAAAAAAACTTAATCTTTCCTCTGCGTACCTCTGTGCTCTCTGCGGTGAATTCTTTTATCTTTTTCAGAATTGATTGTTGGTGGCGGGGAGAGGATTTGAACCTCTGACCTTCGGGTTATGAGCCCGATGAGCTACCAGACTGCTCCACCCCGCGACAGGTGTGTTTTTTATTTCAAGTATTTATATAATATACTAAATATCCTGATAAGTCAATTTAATAATTTTTTTATTAATTATAACAACTTCCAAATAGAAGCTGCCATATTTGCCATAGCCCTTTGACGGTTAGCAATTCGTTCAATATCCCATATAATGAGTAGGTTCTTGTGTCTTATTTATATCAACAATATCCAGCCATAAATCATCCCACTGCGTTTCAGTCCATGAATAATCACGCTGAAACATCGGAACTGTATATAAAATACCGTTGCCCATTACCTTTCTAAATGGTTCATTTAATGGAATAAAATTTATATTTGCCATAGTCAACCTTTTAATATTAGTTTATAAACATTAACATTTTTATCTTTGTTCAATCAATCTCTCGTTAAAAATATAATCATCGCCTATGTTGATTATGCCCAATTTCTAATGAGAAAAGTCTATCTTTTTTCCTGCTTACGTATCTTGATAAAACCTACATACTAGTATTATACTTAAAGATATAAAAATATCTATTATCACCAAAGGGTATTGGGTTTAAATTGTGGCTATTGTTTTTGTTAGAGAGACAGACTATGAGTATACAAGGCTCAAAAAGAATATCTTTGAGATTATATCTGCTTTAGACAATGATGTTATCAAATCTGGAAATCGTGTTCTCATTAAACCAAATTTTCTTGAGCCAGCGATGATAGATCAAGCAATTACTACGCACCCTCTGATTATAAAGATTGTCTCTGAATATGTCTTGGATAAAGGAGGCAGGGTTATAATCTCTGATAGTCCGGGCAGAGGGAAACTCAAAAAAACTATGAAAGAATGCGGTGTTTTAGATGTTATTAATGGAATGGATGTTGAAATAAGAGATTTTATTGAGAGCAAAGAGATTTACGTAGATTCAAACATTAAAAAAATAGAGATTGCAAAAGATGTTTTTGAGGCTGATGTTATTATAAATCTGCCAAAACTCAAAACCCATTCCCAGATGATGCTTACACTAGCAGTTAAAAACCTCTTTGGATGTGTTATAGGGTTAAAAAAAACCAGAGTGGCAAAAAAATTAAAATTTGATTACGATAAATGTATCCGTTGTTATTGTTGTCTTGAAGTCTGTCCTCACAGCGCTATTAATATTGAAGAACCTTCGCTTAGGCGTTTGATTAGCTATGTTGGCAGCAAGCTTATTGGATGAATAATATTTGTTTACCTAAACGCCTTGAAGGCGTAAATATTGCCAGTAGTATAATAATTCTGCTTGGTCCAACCTGTGTTGGTAAGACATCCGCTGCTTTGTCATTGGCTAAATTCCTTGATTCAGAAATAATAAGCGCTGATTCTATGCAGGTTTACAGGCATATGAATATTGGCACTGCTAAACCAGATAAAACAGAAATGGGCGGGATTATCCATCATATGATAGATATTGTTGAGCCAACCGAGATGTACAGCGCTGGCAAATATCTTGATACAGTTATTCCAATAATGGATAATATCCTCAAAAGGGGAAGGATTCCAATAATTTCAGGCGGGACTGGATTATATATGGAGGCAATAACAAGGGGACTTTTTAAGGCAGTGGATGCAGACTGGTCACTAAGAAATATCCTGCTTGGCATTGAAAGGGAAACACCCGGATATCTTTACCAGATTCTCTTTGAAATAGATCCTATATCTGCATCTAAGGTAATGCCTGGAGATATTAGACGGATTATCAGGGCTGTTGAGGTTTTTTTTCACAGCGGCAGGAGTATTTCAAATCTTCAGGCAGTAAGCACTAAGCCACTGCCATATAATTTTATAAAGATAGGACTTATCAGGGATAGGGAGGAGTTATATTTAAGGATAGAAAAAAGAGTTGATATGATGATTTCTAAAGGACTAGTATCAGAGGTTGAGGCAGTGTTGAAGATAAATCTTTCTCATACACCGCTTCAGGCTATAGGATATAAAGAGATTGCAAGGAATATGGCAGGGTTATGTACAATAGATGAGGCAATTTCCGAGATAAAAAAGGCAAGCAGGAGATATGCAAAAAGACAATTATCATGGTTTAGAAGGGATAAGGATATTTTATGGGTGGATATTACTGGTATTAATGATGAGGCGCTGATATTTGAGAGGGTGATAGATAAACTATTGAAAGACTAAAAACTAATCATTAGAAAAAATACGTTGGGCTTATTTGAATACTACTCATCGCCTTAGTATTAATTTGCCTATAGATTATTAAACTGTTCAATAGAAATTCCAGCCAGTTTTATCAGCTTTCGAAGGATTCCGATTCCAAGTTCATTATGTAGAGGAATAGATATAGTATATTCAAAATCTGGTTTTGTCATCATTAAATGTGAGCCTTTTTGCCGTGCTATAGACCATCCTGCTCGTTGGAATTTATGAACAGCCTCTTGTCCAGAACATAGTTTTAGTTTCTTACTCATTACAGAGCGACTTCAACCAGACGCTTAGGGTCAATCTTTCGTTTTAATTCCATAACCTCAAACCATCCCTCTATGGCTTCAGTAATATTAGATAGCGCCTCTTCCTTAGTTTTTCCTTGAGAAAGACAGCCTGTCAGCGCAGGAACTTCTGCCGTAAAATATCCTGTTTCATCTTGTTCAATTAATATGCGAAGTTTCATCTCTTTCCTTAATATTGAAATATAACTGTATTATAATACCTTAATATGCAGATAAATGGTAATTTTTTTTAGAATAGCACTATCCATTTTCAAGCATTTTTAGCACTTCCTCTGAATATTGCTTATCCCCATCATAGATTATCAGCGGGCTTTCTATCTTACATTGAGTCCTGCCTTCCTTTGCTGCCTCAATTAAAACCATCTTCGCCTCAGACTTAATATCTGAGTGTACGAATCTTATACGCTTAGGCTCAAGACGATGTCTGCTTAAAAGTCCTATTACCTCTACAAAACGATCAGGATGATAGATAAAACAAAGCCTCCCTCTTCCACGCAAAAGACTAAAACTAGCTGAAAATAAATCATCAAGAGAGAAATCAACCTCTGCCCTTGCGCAAGCCTTTTCAAAATTTGGGCAAATCATCCCTGATGATGTCTTTCTAAAAGGCGGATTTGCTGCTATTAGGTCAAAGGAATTCCTTACAAATATAGGATTTGCCTTTATGTATTTGATGTTTTCATTTATTACTACAAGCCGCCCTTCAAGTCCATTAAGCGCAATATTTTCTCTGCATTGCTCACAGAGGCTCTCTTGTATCTCAACAAGGGTTATCATGGATTTTGGAAAACGTATTGCCAAAAGCATACCTATAATCCCAGAACCAGCGCAGAGGTCAATTATATTTTTTGGATATTTTTGATCTATAAAGCTGCATAATAAAATCGCATCTATTGAAAATCTATACCCATTTTTCTTTTGGATAATTTGTAAACCTTTGATTGAATCTGTAGTTGTCTCCATATATTAAACCAATCATGAAATTCTATTAAAAAAAGATAACAATTCACCGCAGAGGCGTAGGGGTAACCCTTGTGGTTACCCTGTATTAGGGTAGACTTTCTTTTAACTGGGCAGGCACAAGATCTGCCCCTACATCTCTGCGCCTCTGCGCTGAATAGTTTTTATTCACTTTTCCCAAATAGCTCTCCATCATTAAGCGCAGAATCTAACAAAGCAATAAATTCTCTTCTGGGTATCTCTTTTGCTGCAAAATCTATGAGATAATCAGTTGCTACCTGACAATCAATTATCTTAAAACCCCAGGTTAGTAATCTCTCAACAAGATATACAAAGGCTGCCTTAGATGCACCGCTTTCATAAAAAAACATTGATTCCCCAAAAAAAACCGCCCCTATGCTAACCCCATATAATCCGCCGACAAGCCTGCCATTAAACCAACTCTCAACAGAATGGGCATGACCTAACCTAAAGAGTTCAATATAGGCCTGCGCCATTTGTGATGTAATCCACGTGCCTTCTAAATCCCTGCCGCTTGATATTGCGCAATTTCTTATAACTTGTTCAAAGGCAGTGTCAATGGTTATCTTGAATTTATTTTTTTTTATTAACTGACGAAGACTCCTTGAGACCTTTAATTGTTCTGGAAACAAGATAAGACGCGGGTCAGGAGACCACCATAATATAGGCGAATCATCATTATACCAAGGAAAGATTCCAAGACAGTACGCCTTTAATATACGTTCCGCACTCAAATCTCCGCCAATAGCAAGCAGACCGTCACTTTCAGATAACTCTACATCAGGAAATATTATTTCGTCTGTTAATCGGAATATTGTCACTATTCTATAGATAAATGTTCGATATTATCCTATTATCTTTTTCATAAGAATCTACTCCTAAAATAATAATAAAATGTTTATTTATTAGAGAGCATAATTAATTTTAACATAAATAAAAAGAAAAAAGTTGAAAAAAACTCAATTATTATGTATACTTAAAAACACTTGAGGACAGAAGTTATATAATTGAGCCTCAAGATAGATGGGGTTTATTAGTAATTTTTTAACAAATATATTGCAAGGGGTAATGTATGTCTTTGAATAATAAGGATATTTTGGGTTGTAATTCTGAAAGCGCTGGCAGCCCTATCAAGACATATAGGAATTTACAATTTAATATAAGGATGGATTATGAAAAAAATAAAAAAAATACTTGAGAGTTTATTTACACCTATAACTGTGATGTTTGTTCCTCATAATAACAATAAGCCGATTAGTATTAAAATCCCATCTGTAGGGTTAGTCTTGATAATTGCGTTTTGGGCATCTTTTACTTTATTTTTAGTGTCTGTAGGTAAAACTACTATACAATATTATGAGCAAAAGGAAAAGATTGATTTTTATTATAATCAGTTTTCAGAACTTGGTTCAACCATAAAATCCCTTCAAAGGTCTGAGACACAATTCAGACAGATTTTTGCCTTTAAGAGCCGTGAAAAAATCCTTGAAAATATTGATGAAACAGCCTGGGGTTCGCTTGATATAGATGATATGAAGCGTATTAAGGCGCAGATTGAAAAAACTGCCAATACTGTAGGCGAGATAAGGGATTATTTAAAAGAAGAAAGGGATATTTATTTCGCAACTCCACTTGGTTCGCCAGTTAGCAATGGATATATAAGTTCGCCTTTTGGATGGAGGATACATCCTGTATCGCACCGAGAGGAATTTCATAAGGGTCTTGATATTGCAGCCTGGCCTGGAACACCTGTTAAGTCTACTGCGGACGGCATCGTTGTATTTGCCGATAATAAAGGAGGCAGCGGTAATCTTGTAATCATTGCCCACGGTTTAGGTTTTACAACTTGTTACGCCCATAACAGAAAGATACTTGTAGATGTAGGCCAGAAGGTTAAAAGAGGCGAAGTAATATCTTTGGTTGGTTCAACTGGAGACACTACCGGACCTCATGTACATTATGAAATTTGGGTAAATAAAAATGCCGTTGATCCAGACCCATATTATGAAAGAGGATTGAAAGATGAACAAAAAAAATAATTCAATGGATAGTATTATTGGAGCAAATTCAATAATAAAGGGTGAAGTTGAAGTTAAAGGCACTATAAGGATTGATGGCAGATTTGAAGGTATTATTACTGCAGACTGGGTCATCGTTGGAAAGACAGGGTCTATTGAAGGCAAGGTAACAGCGTCAGCAGTATTAGTAAGCGGGCAGATTATTGGCAAGGTATTCTCTACAGATTTCGTAGAGATTAAGCAATCGGGAAAGATGATTGGAGATATTGAAACCGACAGGATTATAATCCTTGAAGGCGGACGCTTTGAGGGCAAATCTATTATCAAAAGAGATATCTCTAAGAAGAAGTCTCCAGAGTTGATCTCTAATAATTGAATGAATATTTCAAAGAATTTCTTAATACTTATTGTTTTTATGTCTTTGTTTCAAGGCTTTGCGCTCTTAGAAGTACATGCTGAGACAAAGATACGTCCTCAGCCAAAAGTTGTCACGCCTGATTTATTATTATATGAAGGCGTTAAAAAGGACTATATTATAATGATAGAGAAATCTACGCAGAAACTCTTTATCTTTGATGGCGGTCAAAATATCTTAAAGACATTTAAGATAACCACTGGTCAAAATGTTGGCAATAAGACAACTCAAGGCGATAAGAGAACGCCTGAGGGCATTTATTTTGCTACAGATGTCTTAAAGGCGCTGCAGTTAGCCCCTGAATATGGAATAATGGCTATACCAATGAATTACCCAAATCCTATTGATATAGCAAAAAAGCGCGGTGGAAAGGGTATTTGGATACATGCAACTAATCATTCAGATAGATTGTTAAAACCTTATGATACAAAGGGATGCGTGGTAACCATAAATGGGGATATTTTAGAGATAGCCAGATACATAAATCTTGAGACTACACCTGTAATAATATCAAAAAAGATAGTTTATACTACACCTGATAAACTCAAGCAAGAAGGGGATACGGTAAAGACAATTATAGATGATTGGAAGACAGCGTGGGAACAAAAAGATATTGATAATTATATCTCATATTATTCAGAAGACTTTCGTTCTCAGGATATGAATATCAATCAATGGAAGAGGTATAAAGACAGGCTTTATCATCAATATAATACTATAAAAGTTAATATAGAAGACCTCAGGCTTTTACATTATGATGGATATATAGTAGCAGTTTTTAAGCAGGAATATAGCAGTGATTCTCTAAGAGATATTGGAATAAAAAGGCTTTATCTAACAAAAAGAGACAAAGATTGGAGGATTTCTGCAGAGGAATGGGCAAAACTCCCAGAAAAAAGTCCTACTAAGATAGCAGAGGAATATATTGCAAGCAAACATATAAAGGTTCCTGAAAAAATCTTGCCAGAAAAGATGATTCCAGAAAAGATTATTTCTGCTAAGATGATTCCAGAAAAGATTATTTCTGAAAAGATTACTCCTGAAAAGATTACTCCTGAAAAGATTGCTACTGAAAAGATTGCTACTGAAGATAAGATTGGGATTGAGGATTTTTCTTTCTCATTTAAGCCCCCACATGAGATTAGGTTTAAACTTATAAATAAGACTGAGGCAAAACTCATAGGTAGAATCGCAGTGGTTGCTTATGGACAAGATGCGCAATATATTTATGGATCATATCCGCAGAATTTAGAGTTAAAAGACGATGGAACGCTGACAAATTTTAATGATGGAGAGTGGTATTCCATTAAGAAATTTAAGGTAGTAACTGGCCAAATAGAAGGTCTTGAACAAAAAAACAAATCTATTGAGACCATTAAGGTTTTGGTATATTCATACAAAGGAGAGTTGATGCTTACTAAAGAACTTTCAAATAAGGCAGCCATAAAATGAGAAAAAAAAATAATATTACATTCATGTATTTTAAAAATAAGGCTGGGAAGATTCGATCCTTTCAGATTTCCGAAATAGCCTTGACTATGATAATTATCGTAATTATATCAAGCATTTTAACGACTTTGGTTACAATATATATATTTACTCATCTTTATTTTAAGGATTATCAATTATTGAGCCAACTTGGGCTGCCATTTATAGCTCACAAGGAACAAACAGAGGCAAAGGTTGAAACCTCAAAGGATGCAGCAAAAAACAGCGGGGCCACTCCCATAGAAATGTCTCCACCTACAGTTACAAAACCAGATATTCCCCTAAAACCAGATGAGATAAAAATCAATAATCAAGATAGTATTGTTGCTATAGAAAATCTTAAATTGGAGGGGTCAAATCTCTTCTATGAAATAGTAAGAAATGACAATAAAAGAGCGAAGCTGCAAGGACTATCTATAATAGTATTGAAGGTCGATGGTAATTTTATACCGCTTCCTCAGGGTGTAATAATGAAAGATGGCATTCCAAAATGGAATAAAAAGGGATTTTCGTATAATTTTAGATATAGAAAGCAGGTTGAGATAAATCTTCCTAAACTTGCCTCCGCAATCACTGAAATAAATATTTATATATTTGATAACGCAGGCAAGCTGCTTTTAAATTTCAATAAAGCGCTCTGACAATGCAATTATCCCTAATAAATTAAAGGCGTGAAATTACATGTTTAACCATCTATCTTGTCCTATTGTTGACAGCAAGAATCTAAGACACAGTATATTATACATCCTTATAATAATCTGCGTTTTATATCTCTTTGCTTCCAATGAGGTTTTTGCTGAAACCATTCTAAATACCTATTTTAAAGATACTGAATATGAATTGAATGTTTATAAGATAAAAGGTCAAAAAGCTGGTCCAACATTGATGATAATTGGAGGAATTCAAGAAGATGAACCTGGAGGATATCTCTCAGCAGACCTGTATGCGGATATGGCAATTGCCAAAGGCAATTTAATTATTGTCCCAAGGGCAAATCTGCTTTCTATTATAAGACATCGTCGTTTAATAAATAAGGATATGAATAGACAGTTTAATATAACTGCCATACAGAAAAGCTATGAAGATAAGGTAGTTGAGGTACTTGAGGAGTTGATTTCAGAAAGTGATTGTTTGCTAAATCTCCATGAAGGATCTGGATTTTATTCTGATCACTGGGTGAGCAATATGATTAATCCCTTGAGATTTGGTCAGTCAATAATTGCAGATTCTGATCAATATAAAACAAAAGATGGACGAATATTACAGCTTGGAAGACTTGCAAGAACTGTAGCACATAATGTAAATACCCTGATTAAAAACAGCGGCCATCATTTTAGATTTAATAATCATAGGACATTTGATTATACTACAAAACACCCTGAACAAAGGAGATCAGCAACCTTTTTTGCCGTTTCACATCACAATATCCCTGCATTTGGAATTGAGGCATCAAAGGAAATCAAAAGTATTGAGACCAAGGTTAGATATCAAACAATGGTTATAAATGAATTTATTAAACAATTTGGTTTAATATCTTCCAGCCCAAAGATAGTTATTAATCAACCAGCATTAAAATATATTGTAGTTTCAGTAAATGGCTCTGATATAATTGTTAGAAATTCAGAGGTTTTGTGTATAAATAAGGGTGATAAGGTATCTATATCTCATCTTGAGGCAAATTATCCAAGAGGATTAACAGTCGATGTTTTGGGGAAAGGGGATTTAAATAATATCCATAAGATATTTGAATTAACTCAGCCTGTAAAGGCAGTAGTAAAAAAAGACGGAGTAAACTGCGGGCATATAAAAATAACTATAAATAAATTTGATGAAACTGGAAAAAAAACACTAAAAGAACATACACTAAAGACTGTAAGATATGCTTTACAATACCTGCCCAGCGCTTAAAATAATCAAGTCTCTGGCGTATTCAGGTATAAATAAGGAGTTCAATGGAAGACAGCACAATATCTGTAAGATGTTCAAAATGTATGGTGCTTAATAAATTGTCGCAAGAGATATTAAAGATAAAAGGAGCAAGATGCGGTAAATGCGGAAGCGATCTTGATTTTATTAAGGAGCCAATACATGTTACTGCTCAGACCTTTAAGCGCGAGGTATTGTCTTGGCCTGATGTGGTATTAGTGGTATTTTGGGCAGAATGGTGCGGGGCATGCCGCATACTTGAACCAGCGCTCAATGAGCTTGCCCTTAAGAAGGCTGGACGTTTAAAGATTGCAAAGATTGATGTAGATCAAGAGCAGTCCATGGTTAAACAGTTTGGCATTAAGGCAACTCCCACATTGATATTATATAATAAAGGACAAAGACTTAACGAGGCAAAAGGAGCGCTTTCATTAGAACAGCTTGAAGATTGGGTTGAATTAGAAAAACATTAGCATAAAGCAAAAAAAGATTATTTATAGTATAATAAATAAATGAACTCAAGGGAATAACGGTGAAAAAATGGCAAAATTTGGTGATATAACAAGATTTTTAACTGGCGTAGCTATACCAGTTTTTTCATTAAGGACAGATGATAATTGCGGTGTCGGAGAGTTTTATGACCTTATAAAATTGGGGCAGTGGTGTAAAAAGGCAGGGATAGATATTATTCAGATACTTCCTGTTAATGATACAGGAGGCGATTCATCACCTTATAGCGCGCAGAGCGCATTTGCCTTAAATCCTCTGTATATACGTCTGTCAGAGGTAGAGGGCATGAGTGAATTCAGCAAGGAGATTGCTGATGCCAGAGTTCTTTATGACCCAGAGCTTAGGCTTGATTATTTAGAATTATATAAATTTAAGGTGTCAATATTAAAGAAATGTTTTGAATTAAATGAGAAAACAATTGTAGCAGACGTTAAACTCCAGACTTGGATAAAGGAAAATACTTGGCTTACTAATTATTGCGTATTTTGTTCTCTAAAAGACAGCCATAATCAGAGTTGGTGGCAGGATTGGACGATATTAAAAAACCCTTCTCAAAAAGAGATAGATGTATATTGGACAAAACATAATTCTGAAGTAATGTTTCATTCATGGATACAGTATCACCTTGAGATGCAGTTATTATATGTCACAGAACAACTGACGTCTTTGGGTATAAAGCTCAAGGGAGACATCCCTATATTAATAAATGAAGACAGTGCGGATGTTTGGGGTCACAGGGAATATTTTGATCTTGACGTAAGGGCTGGCGCTCCGCCTGATATGTTTTCAAAGCTCGGTCAGAACTGGGGATTTCCATGTTATAATTGGGCAAGTCTGCAAAGAGATGATTATTCTTGGTGGAGAAAAAGATTACAACAAGCCTCTAAGTTTTACCATTCCTGCAGGATAGACCATGTGCTTGGATTTTTTAGGATATGGCAGGTAAAAAAGACTGAGCTTACAGGCGCGCTTGGATATTTCAATCCAGCAGTTCATATTCATGATGGAGATATTATCAAGGCTGGGTTTTCAAAGAAAACCATTGAAACCCTTGTTGAGCCGAGATTTCACAAGGATTATCTCAAAGAGCTTTTTGGAGATGACGCTGTCAGGCTAAAAGAACTGTATTTTAGTCCATTAGCAGACGATGCTGCCACATTTGTATTTTCTGATAAAATAGAGGGTGAAAAATCCATCACAGCATTAGAAGAATCCAATGAGATAAAAAATATAATGTCTGAACTCCATAGAAATAGGGTTATAATTCCTGTAGGTTCTACTGGGGAATATATGCCTAAATGGTATTTTGATGAGACTAATACATTTAAATATTTTTCAGATGATGAAAAAAATAGACTGCGCTCTGTAATTGATACAAATTGGTCGCCTTCACAAGAGCAATTATGGGAGAAAAACGGGTATGTCCTCTTAAAGATGATATGCGAAACAGTGGATATGCTTGTGTGCGCAGAGGACCTAGGGGCAGTGCCAAACTGTGTGCCAGGCGTGCTTTCAAGTTTAAATATTCTTGGGTTAAAGATAGAGCGGTGGGAAAGGGATTATAAACTAGATGGGCAGCCATATATTAATCCAAACAGTTATCCAAGATTATCAGTAAATTCACCTTCCTGTCATGACACATCAACTCTCAGGGGCTGGTGGGAAGAAGGTGGATGGGATAGAAATCAATATTTTTCAATGCTTGGGCTTGCGGGTGTTTGTCCAGATTTTTTAACCACTGCATTAGCTAAGGCAATAATTGATAGAAATCTAAATTCAAATTCTTTGATAACTATATTTGCTTTACAGGATTTGTTAAGTCTCTATTATAATCTAAGAGTGGATTTATCATCTGATGAACGAGTAAATGTCCCAGGCACTCAAGGCAGGGAAAATTGGTCATTTAGGATGAAGGACACCCTTGAGTTTTTGATAGAGTATGATGAATTTAATGAATATTTGAAGGGTATGATTGAAAAAAGACAGAGACGCAAACTTTAATCATTATATATTATAAAATTATGGGAGAATTATTGAATAGATATGAGTAAATACATAACAGAACGAGGGTCTCCGTATCCATTCGGACCAACAGTAAGACGAAGCGGGATAAATTTTGCAGTATTTTCAAAAAATGCAACATCCGTAAAGTTGATGCTCTTTGAAAGCGGCAAAAAAGAGCCTCTTGAGGAATATCGTTTAAATCCCTGTTATAATAAAACAGGAGATGTGTGGCATATATTCATCAAGGGTCTAAACCCTGGTATCCGATATGGTTATGTAATGGATATGCTGCTAAATCCCAATCCTAAGATACATAGGTTTGATAATACAAAGGTACTTGTAGACCCATATTCGATTGCAATGTCTGGAAGTCCAAAATGGGGTGAAATCTATGTTAGGGAAGGCGAGATACCTATCCCTCACTCAAAAAATGTAAGGCGTTCAATAGTTATAGAGAGCGACTTTGATTGGGGATATAATCAGCCGTTAAATATACCTCTGTCTGAGACAATAATATATGAGGCTCATGTCCGTGGATTTACGCGTCATTCATCTTCAAAGACCACTAATCCAGGCACTTTTAAGGGGCTGGTTGAGAAGATTCCATATCTTAAAGACCTTGGCATAACAGCAGTAGAGCTTATGCCTGTAAATGAATTTGATGAGATGGAGACAGACAGGGTAAATCCTAAAACTGGACAAAGGTTATTTAATTATTGGGGATATTCGACCCTTTCATTTTTTACTCCAAAGGCGTCATATGCCTCAATTGGACGCAATGGCGAGCAGGTCAGGGAGTTTAAGGAAATGGTAAAGTCCTGTCATGACGCGGGGATTGAGGTAATACTTGATGTTGTATTTAATCATACATCAGAAGGTAATGAGGAAGGGCCAACGATTAGTTTTAAGGGACTTGATAATTCCATATATTACATAATTGACCCTGTAACTGGGGCTTATCATAATTACTCAGGATGCGGGAACACAATAAATTGCAATCATCCAGTGTTAAGAAATATGATAGTTGATTGTCTGCGCTATTGGGTAACAGAGATGCATGTCGATGGATTTAGATTTGATCTTGCATCAATTCTAGGAAGAGGCAGGCATGGCGAGGTACTTGCAAATCCTCCGCTTCTGGAGCGTATTGCAGCTGACCCTGTGCTTGCGGATACAAAACTAATAGCAGAGGCATGGGATGCAGCAGGGTTATATCAGGTAGGCACGTTTCCAAATTGGGGACGCTGGGCAGAGTGGAACGGCAAGTTTAGAGATGATATTAGGCGCTTTGTTAGGGGCGAGCCAAATATGGTGTCAGCCCTTGCAACAAGACTTACTGGGAGCGCAGATCTCTATAAAGGAAGCGGGAGGTCGCCGTATCATAGCATTAATTTTGTTACAAGCCACGATGGATTTACCCTTAATGATCTTGTTTCTTATAACCAAAAACATAATATAGAAAATAGTGAAAACAATCATGACGGCTGCAATGATAATTTTGCTTGGAACTGCGGGGCAGAAGGACCAACGGTTAAACCAGACATAAATGCTTTGAGAAGGAGGCAGATGAAAAATCTTGCCGCCCTTCTGATATTGTCACACGGAGTGCCTATGATACTCTCAGGCGACGAATTTGGCAGGACTCAAAGAGGCAATAATAATGCCTATTGTCAGGATAATGATATAAGCTGGATAGATTGGAATCTTAAGGAAGAAAATTGCGGACTGCATAGATTCTTTAGGGAACTGATTCGATTTAGAAAGAGGCATGAGATATTTAGACCAACAGGTTTTGAAAATCATGATGTAGGCGGCGCAATAAAAATATCATGGCATGGGGTCAAGTTGAATAAACCTGATTGGTCTTCTGAGTCAAGGTCAATAGCAATGAGGCTTGAGTCAAAGGAGTTTGACGATGATATACTTTTAATAGCCAATAGTTTTTGGAAGCCACTCAAATATCAACTCCCTCCTTTAAACAAAGGCAGAAGGTGGTATAGATTTCTAGATACTATGTTTGAGACGCCAAATGATATAATTGAATCTGGTAAGGAATTCTTTCTAAATGACCAGCTTTATTATAGGGCAGGGGCTAGAACAGTAGTCGTACTTGTGTCAAAACCAGAAGGTAATTAAGGATATTCTATCGCCAAAGAAAACTACTTCACCCTCTTCAGATTCATGAAGGCATTAAGCACGCCCTGTTTTACCTTTAGAGATTTATTGGATTGAAGGTCTTTTAGAATCTTTTTTGCCCGCTCTCCTTCTTGAGACTTTAACTCTGCAAGCCTGCCTAGCGCCATTGCAAACCAATATATTACATTGCTGTCAAGTTCCTTTCCAAGACGCGCATATATAGCTTTTACTGCCTTTGGATAACGCTTTTCAGCAAGCATCTTTACAGCTTCAATACGTTTTTCAGGTTTATGATTATCTAATATCTTTATTAATTGGTGCATCCTGATGGTTCTTTTTATACCTTGAACCAGTTTTTCTATCTCCAAATCAAATTTAGTTATATCAATCTCTGGAGGCTGTGTAAGCGCCATATCTCTGAAATCTGCATAAAATATTGTAATCATTGAGTCTGGTATGATACAGGAATCTGTAAATATCGGGATTATTGGCTTGTCTGTCTTAAATACAAATTCAAGTTCCTTAGCGCAAGATTCAGATTGAAATGCCTTATTTGTTAATACAAGTAGAAATATATCCCCTTCGGATTTTATTATGTTTTTGACTATTAGAGATAGATTATCTTCAGATAATGCGCGCTCATTATCTACTTGAGTTTCTATTCCTTGCTTTGTTAGGCTATCCTCTAATCGTAGGATAAAGGGATTATTGGAATCTAACCATGGATGACTGATTACACAGCTTATTTTTTTTAAATTCATAATTATCTATAGATGGATAGTATTGCTAATTTATTATTACTTACTATGGTTACACGCTCTGTCTTTAATTGAACTGTTTTAAAGAAGGAGGGGATTTCTCCCTTATTGAATGTTAACTTATTAGTAGTATACACACATATATTCATAATGTCAATACTTAATCTGTAAATTTTCAAAATATTTTAAGATATGTATATTTATTTATTTAGACCAAGTATTTCAACAGCCTTTTCAACAACATCATCTGGATTAAATGGTTTAGTCATATATATATCTGCCCCAACCTCTTCTCCCCTTGCTCTATCAAATTCTTGTCCTTTAGCTGTAAGCATAATAATATAGATATTTTTCATCTTTAATACATTTTTAACTGTATTACAAACCTCAAAACCATTCATTTTAGGCATCATCACATCAAGAAACACAAGATCTGGGTTTAGAGTTTTTATTGCTTCAAGACCTTCTTCTCCATTTTCAACTGAGATAAGCTCAACCCCTTCATTCTCCAACTCTTCAAGGGTTTGCTCAAGCAAAAGCCTGATATGAGGCTCATCATCAACTATTAATATTTTTTTAGTCTTTTCCATTCTTTATGCGCTATATTTGAAAATTTACGATAATTGGATTGCTCAATCCATATATTGTTTATAAGATGATATAATAATATAATTATATTTGTCAAGAACGCTGAAATTTAAGTTCTTTTAAAACCTGTTGAGCATCGCTCCATGTAAGGCCCTTGAGATTATTTAATGTAAGGAATGCAGATGTATGGAATGTTGGCATAACCTTAATTCCACTATATTGAAAGAATTTCCCGCGAAACTCGCTGATGTCTTTATCCGTTGACAACAAATATTTAGAGGGAGTATTTCCCATAGTCATAATAATAGAAGGTGAGATAATCTCAATCTGTTTATTTAGATGAAAGTTACATTTAGCTAAGTCGTCATCAACCACCATGTCGGGATGATTAGGACGGCATTTTATAATATTAGTGATATAAATATCTGTCATTTTAAGACCTAATCTATTAATCAGGCTTGAAAAGATGTCGCCGTGTTGACCAACGAATGGAATTCCCAATCTTTCTTCGTTTTCATCTGGAATCTCTCCAATAATCATGAGGGAGGCATATGGATTCCCCTGCCCAAATACTCTATGTTTAGTTTGCAGGCTGCATTTTACGCACTTTAGGACATCTAACCTTGCATTTTGCAAGGCAGAATATTTTAAATTATATGGAATATTATTAATCCCAAGCGCATTTAAGTCTTTTAAAATATCTATAATTCCGTGTATAGTATTATCATTCATGAAATATATTATACTATAAAGGAAATGGAAACAGGAGAAATATTAATAAAAAGCAGTAAAGGCACCTGGTTAGAGGATATGAAGGTATTTTTTCATTTACTCACGCCTCATGCTGGTATTATGGGTTTGGCAATAACAATCAGTATTGGCCTTTCTATGGTAAACGGGGCAATTGCTTGGGTATTAAAGCCTGTTATGGATTATATATTTAATAATAAATCAGAAGAATTTCTACTATATCTTGCGCTTGACATATTTTTATTGTTTGTTCTAAAAGGTGTATTATCATATTTGACTACATATACTATGGCTTCAATAAGCTCAAAGGTAGTAAAAGGGCTAAGGGAATGGATATATTCAAGATTATTGATAGTGCCAATGTCTTTTTATAATAAAAATTCTAGCGGTTCAATAGTTTCAAAGACATTAAACGATATAGAACAACTGCAAAGAATTGTTGCCCTGTCATTCAAAGATATATTAGTTGAAGGGTCAACAGTATTAATACTTGGATTTGTAGCTATATACAGGCAATGGGATTTAGCAATATTGTCATTTGTGGTAATTCCGATGATAGTATATGGAATGTATAAATTCGGGAAGTTGATAAGAATAAAAAGCGCTAAAACCAGACGCCTAATATCAAATATAACAACCATCCTCCATGAAAGTATTCAAGGGATTAAGATAATAAAGGCATTTACTATGGAAAAGCCAATGCAGCTGCGTTATAATACTGCCCTTGATGACCATTATAAAAATATCATGGGAGAGGTAAAGATTAACGAATTGTCATCGTTTGTCTCAGAGGTGCTTGGCGGATTAGGAGTATCCATAATACTTTATTATGGCGGAAAGAAAGTAGTAATAGGCGCTATGTCTATAGGATCATTTTTTTCATTTGTGGCTGCCCTATTAATGGTATATAATCCGTTGAAAAGACTAAGCAGGGTACATAACGAACTTCAACAGGCAAGGTCTGTTATTGAAAGGCTCAGAGAGACTGCGCATTTTGAAGTAGAAAAAAGCGATGGGATTGAGATGTCTTTACAAGGGAATATTGAGTTTAAAGACCTGACCTTCAAATATCCATCTACAAAATCCAATGCCCTTGAAAATATAAATATTAAGATCAATCATGGCGAGATAATCGCGCTTGTCGGCAGGAGCGGAGCAGGTAAAAGCACATTGGCTGATTTGATAACAAGGTTTTGGGAGGCATCAAGCGGCAGTATATTTTTTGATGATATTGATCTAAAAGATATATCTCTCTATTCTCTGAGAAAAAACATTGGCGTTGTGACTCAAGATGTGATGTTATTTAATGATACAATATATGCAAATATTTTATTTGGACGATTTGAAGCTGCTAAGAGCGAGGTAATAGAGGCAGCAAAAGCTGGATATGCCCATGATTTTATAAAGGGTTTTGCAGATGGATACGAAACAATTATTGGGGAGAGAGGAGTAAAACTCTCTGGAGGCCAGAGACAGAGGATATCTATTGCAAGGGCTATACTAAAAAATCCGCCGATATTAATACTTGACGAGGCAACTTCATCGCTTGATACAGAATCCGAGCAGATTATACAAAAGGCGCTTGAAGAACTAATGGAACATAGAACTACAATCGTGATTGCCCATAGACTCTCTACTGTTCAAAAGGCGGATAGAATAATTGTACTTGACAACGGCAAGATATTAGAATCAGGCACTCATACAGAACTTTATGCTAAACAAGGGTTATATCATAAACTTTTAAATTTGCAGTTAAATAGTTTTGAATTACAATCTCAACTCACTAAGCAGATAGTTTAAAACTTGGGTTGTATATTTTCTATAGATAAGCCCAATAATTTGGTTTAAATTATTTTAAATACTTTTATTTTTTGTAAAAACCAGTTATAATATAAGTTAATATATTAATCACAGGGTTTAAGACCCTTGGAGGTGAAAATGACTAAACAGAATTACTTTTTAACATCTGAGTCTGTGACAGAGGGACATCCCGATAAGATTGCAGATCAAATATCAGATGCGGTATTAGATACAATCTTGAGACAAGATGCTAATGCCAGAGTAGCATGTGAGACATTGCTTACTACAGGAGTTGCCTTTGTGGCAGGCGAGATAACAACAAATTGTTATGTAGATATTCCGTCTGTTGTAAGGGAAACCATTAAAGAGATAGGATATACACGCGCAAAATTTGGTTTTGATTATGAGACATGTTCGGTTATAACAGCGATTCACGAGCAATCCCCAGATATAGCTATGGGAGTTGACCCAGGAGGCGCAGGCGATCAGGGATTAATGTTTGGTTTTGCATGTACTGAGACCAAAGAATTGATGCCTATGACTATTATGCTTGCTCATAAATTGGCAAAGAAATTAGCTGAAGTACGCAAGACTGAGCTTTTACCATATCTGCGTCCAGACGGCAAGACACAGGTTACAATAGAATATAAAGATGGAAAGCCTTATCGAATTGATGCAATAGTAGTGTCATCTCAGCACAGCCCAGACATAACCTTAAAGGAATTAAAAAGGGACATAATTGAGCATGTCATAAAACCAATATGCCCTCCTGAGCTAGTTCATCATGACACCATAAAATATCATGTCAATCCAACAGGCAGATTTGTAACAGGCGGTCCAATGGGTGACACAGGGCTTACAGGCAGAAAGATTATAGTAGACAGTTATGGTGGCATAGGCAGGCATGGCGGAGGATGTTTCTCTGGCAAAGACCCTTCAAAGGTAGACAGATCTGGAACCTATATGGCTAGATATATTGCAAAAAATCTGGTAGCAGCAGGCATAGCGGATAGGATTGAGGTACAGATATCTTATGCAATAGGAATAGCGCAGCCTCTGTCAGTATTTGCAGACACATTTGGAACAAGTGTAATACCAGTTGAAAAGATTGTAGCGTTGATAAGAGAGCATTTTGATATGACCCCAAGGGGTATTATCGCAACATTAAATCTCAAAAGACCAATATACAAAAAGACAGCGGCATATGGGCATTTTGGCAGAACTGATTCTGATTTCACATGGGAACAGACAAATCTTGCTGAAACATTAAGAAAGGCAGCAGGTCTTTAGTTTTTTATTAATGGAACTGAAAACTTTCACCACAGAGACGCTGAGATGTAAGTGCGAACATATGTGTTCGCCTTGAATTAGGCAATAGCTTCAAACTTAAAAAAAAGGCAGACACTAAGGTCTGCCCCTACATCTCTGTGGTAAATTCCTTTTATTTTTTTAAAGAGTCTAATTATTCTAAAATGGAGGTAATAGATTGGCAAAAACATCAACCAACAATGATTATAAAGTAGCAGATATGGCTTTAGCGGATTGGGGGCGCAAGGAAATAGAGATAGCAGAGCATGAGATGCCCGGACTTATGTCTGTCAGGAAGAAACACTCTAAGGCTAAGCCTTTAAAAGGCGTTAGGATTTCAGGCTCACTACATATGACCATTCAGACAGCAGTTCTTATAGAGACCCTTAAAGAGCTTGGCGCAAATGTCAGATGGGCAAGCTGCAATATTTTTTCAACACAAGACCATGCGGCAGCAGCCATTGCTGCGGCAGGAGTCCCAGTATTTGCATGGAAAGGCGAGACGCTTGAGGATTATTGGTGGTGCACTGAAATGGCGCTAACCTTTGAAGGCGGATTAGGACCTCAATTGATAGTTGATGACGGAGGAGATGCAACCCTATTGATACACCGCGGATATGAGGCTGAAAATAATCCAGGCATATTAGATGAAAAAACAGACAACCACGAACTTCAGATAATCAATGCCCTTTTAAAGTCTATGCTTAAAAAAGACAGTCAAAAGTGGCACAAGGCAGTCAAGGATTGGAAGGGAGTAAGCGAGGAAACAACCACAGGAGTTCATCGTCTATATGAGATGATGAATGCAGGCACATTGCTAGTGCCTGCGATAAATGTCAATGATTCAGTAACAAAGTCAAAATTTGATAATCTATACGGATGCAGAGAATCTCTAGCTGACGGCATAAAGAGGGCTACTGATGTCATGTTAGCCGGCAAGGTATCTGTTGTCTGCGGATATGGAGACGTTGGCAAGGGATGTTCTAAGTCGCTAAAGGAATATGGCTCAAGGGTAATAGTTACAGAGATTGACCCAATATGCGCACTTCAGGCAGCTATGGAAGGATTTGAGGTAAGCACAGTTGAGGATACCCTTGGTATTGGCGATATATATGTAACAACAACAGGTAATAGAGATATTATCACAATAGATCACATGACAAAGATGAAGGATCAGGCTATAGTCTGTAATATTGGTCATTTTGATAATGAGATACAAGTGGATAAATTAAACAAGTACCCAAAGATAAAAAAGATAAACATCAAGCCTCAAGTAGATAAATATGTGTTTCCTAAAGGAAATACTATATTTTTACTTGCAGAAGGCAGACTGGTTAATCTCGGATGCGCAACAGGACATCCATCCTTTGTAATGTCAAACAGCTTTACAAATCAAACCCTTGCGCAGCTTGACCTGTGGGCGAATAGGGATGTATATGATAAGAAGGTTTATAGGTTAAGCAAGCAATTGGATGAGGAAGTTGCTAGACTTCATCTTGCTAAGATTGGGGTGAAATTGACCAAACTCACTATGGAACAGGCTAAATATATAGGGGTTCCGATTGAAGGACCTTATAAGGCTGAACATTATAGATATTAAAGATATTTTCAAGGGGTTTTATAACGGGGTCTTAGACCCCTGCCCCTTGACCCCTTAATTATGAATTCAAGAATAGAGAATTTATTAAAAGAAATCACAAATGAAATTGTAGATAAGGTAAATCGTATATCTATAATTCTCTTTGGCTCATACGCAAGAAATATTGCAGATATTGATTCAGACTTAGATTTTCTCATTATTGAAGATCAACCATTTGGTTAAGGTAGAAGCAGGAGAAAAGAGATGATAATGCTTTGGCATCTTCTTAAAAGATTTAGGATAGCCAAAGATATACTTGTTTATAGTATTGATGAAGTAAACATTTGGAAGACCGCAAGAAATTGATCTTGCCCCGTTTTATAGGACACTTCTCTAAGATACCCTAAGATTCCTCTCAAAGTCAAGTTTTTTTTCAAAGTCCACAGGACTCATATAGTTAATAGTTGAATGTCTGCGCTGTCTATTATAAAACATCTCAATATATTCAAATATATCAATCTTTGCCTCAGCCTTACTACTATAAACTTCTGGATAAACGCATTCTGTCTTAAAGGTGTGGAAGAATGACTCTGCTACTGCATTATCATAAC
>Ga0315281_10003615_pt1 | contig 22631 bp, 11 predicted proteins | sample YL17G07_0_MG_FD_204540 | JGI IMG/M metagenome (GOLD analysis project Ga0315281, IMG submission 204540) | Sediment microbial communities from Yellowstone Lake, YNP, Wyoming, USA - YL17G07_0 | ecosystem: Environmental > Aquatic > Freshwater > Lake > Sediment | place: USA: Wyoming | collected... | reverse complement strand
AGATAGGCCGCGAAGGCTTCCTGGTCCTTGCCCAACCGGGCATAAGTCTTGCCCAAAGCGTAATAATAGACCTTGTCGGCCAGGCCGCCTTCTTGTTTGAACTTGTCCAAAACCTCCAAGGACCTCCGGGCGTCGCCCTCGTTCAAATAAGCTAATGCCTCGGCGATGTGGAGGTCCGAGGCGTGAGCTTTGAGGTATTTCTCCGCGTCCGGAGGCACGGCCTTCAGAAATTCCGGGTCGCGGGACAAACGCAAGCCTTCCTCGCAATACGACCGGATGGCCTGCGTGACCCTGGCCTTATCGAACAAGGCCAAGTTCTTGTGCTCCAAGATGTCCATGCTCGAATAGTAATAAACGAGGACCCGACCGATACCGACGGCCGACTGGATCCCCGTCTTCTGCAATTCAAGGATGGGCTCGACGGAGCTCGCCATCGCGAGCCGGGCGCCGTTCAGGGCATTGTCCACAAGGGCCAGGAACTTGGCCTGGGGATAGGCCGCCTTGATCCTCTCCAACTCTTTGATCCGGACGTCAAGATCCATGATCTTCATGGCATTGATGTATTCCGTGTAGCCCGGCGCGCGCTCCTTCATCTGGGCGGCGGCCGCCGATAAACAGACAAGTCCTAATGCAACAACGGCGCACGTCAAGATCCGGATGTTTTGTCTCGTCATCTTGTCCTCTTTACGCGAGTCTTCCTTACGGAAATTATACATCACCCGACTCGGGAAGGCTCCATAACGATTCGTGTATCCAAACGGCTACGCGTCCTCTTTTTTCTTCTTGCGGCTCCAGTAGATATATCCCGGAATCCCGATCGCGACCCAGACCAGCCCCATCAGCGAGTTGATTATGGGCGCCTGCCCGGACTGGAAATTCCGAATATCCGAGTAAAGGGTGAAGACGATATAGACCGAGGCAAAGAAGATGAAGATGATGGGGGTGATCGGATATCCCCAGACTTTGTACGGCCGGGGCGTGTCGGGCATGCGCTTGCGCAAGGTGAAGACGCTCAGCGCTCCCATGGCGTAGAAAATCCAACTGACGAAGATAAGCATATCGGTGAGCTGGTCGAACGTGCCGCTCAGCACGAGGGCCGAGGCCCAAATCCCTTGAACGACAAGAGAGGCGGCCGGCGTCCGGTAACGGGGATGGACGTTGCCGAGGCGGCGAAAAAACAGCTTCTCCCGGGCCATGGCGAAATAGACCCGGGCCGACATCATCGCGATCCCGTTGACCGCCCCGAAGGTCGAGATCATGATCGCGATGGCGATGAGGGAACCGCCCCATTTGCCGAGAAAACTATTGGCCACATCCACGGCCACCAGATAGCTTTCGGAGTAATTCTTGGCCATCGTCGAAACGGGGATGACGTAGATATAGGCCAGGTTGACCAGGATGTAGACGACGATAACGATGACGACGGTCAGGGCCATCGCCCGGGGGAGGTTTTTCTGGACGTTCTTGATCTCCCCGGACATGTAGGTGACATTGATCCAGGCGTCATAGGCCCAAAACGCCCCGGCCATGGCCATGATGAACATAAGAAAGACCGGTGGGGATCCAGCCGCGGCAATGGGCGCCGCCTCGGTGAAATGGGCGAAACTGCCCTGTCCCAGGGTGAAGGCCAGGACGACGATCCCGCCCATAACCGCGACCTTGAGGGCGGTGACGATGACCGCCAGAGCGCTCCCGAATTTCACCCCGAAGTAGTTGATCGTCGTCAGGAACATGATCAGGGCGATCGTGCAGAGTTTCAGTCCAATCGACTTGAACGGCGTCATCGCCCCGATGAAGGGAATAGGGATGCTGATCGCTTCCCAGGCGGCGGGCAGGCGCGGAAACTTGATGAACGTTCCCAAAGAATCGGAAAAGATATAGGCGATCGCCGCGATCGAGCCGGTTTGAATGACGATGAAGACGGCCCACCCGTAGAGATACCCGACGAACCGGTTGAAGCCCTTATTGAAGTAAATGTACTGCCCGCCGGGGTCCTGGAACATGCCCGAAATCTCGGCGATGGACAAGGCGCCGAAGAGGGTCATGATCCCGGCGACGACCCAGACGAGGATCAGGAGTTCGGGCGATCCGAGCTGGGAGGCCATGAGGGCGGGTTTTTTGAAGATACCGGATCCGATGATCGAGCCCACGCCGCAGGCAATCGCGGCGATGAGGCCCATTTCCCGGCTGAGTTCCAAACGTTTCGAACTGTTGGGCGCGTCGGCCATGGGCGAATCCTTTCGCGGCCGATTATAGATGTTCGACCCCTTTAAATCAATTCCATATATGGGGTCCACTTCAGTTCTCGGGCTTCCGAACTCAGCGATGGGCTTCTGCACGTCCCCCACCCGCTCAGGGAGCCCTCGCCGTGCCATGGGACACCTTATCGCACGACGGCCATCTTGCGAGTGAGCATCGTTCCATCGGTCAGGAGACGACAAAAGCACACGACTGCCGACACGATTTCGCCGAGGCGATTCTGGCCGTCGCAGGTGACACGGTATCTTCCCGGAGGAAGCTGTTCGTTTGCAAGGGTACGGACATGGTGCCCGAAGGCGCCGAAGATCTCGATCCTCATGGGGGAGAGCCGAGGGGTCCCAAAAGGAATCAACGTCAACGGATTGAACGGGTTCGGGAAATTCTGGGGAAGTTCGTAACTCGCCGGTGGATGTTGCGGATAATATTGATCTCAGTATTTGCCATTCAGTATTGCGCAAGAGGACACCTGGACGAATTGCTCGTCATTCTCTAATGATGCCGGCCTCTTGAAAGCTATAGTATCCTTTGCGGGCTATGATCATATGGTCTATGACACGGATCCCGAGAATCTTCCCGGCCTCTGTCAACTGTTCGTGCATGAGGAGATCGGCTTCGCTCGGTTGTAATTCGCCGGAGGGGTGATTGTGGGCGAAGATTACGGCCGCCGCGCGGTCGGCAATAACATCCGCAAACACTTCACGCGGATGAACGGAGGTTTTGTCGAGTAGACCGATTGTGACCACGCGCTTTTCGATAACCTCGTTTGCGCCGTTGAGTGAAATGCAGACAAAATACTCCTGCTGTTTTCCGGCAATGTCGGCTACCAGCGGCAAGATATCCTGGGCGACGGTAATCTTTACCGTGTCCTTGAGAAGGTAGCGGCGGGCGAGTTCAAAGGCCGACAGGATTTGACCGGCTTTGGCGAGTCCAACGCCGGGAACGGCCAACAAGTGTTCGAGCGTCAACCCGGTCTTGTGCTCGCGGATCAGACCGGCCACCTGCCGGGCAATGGTGCGCACATCAATGCCCGCCGTACCCATGCCGAGAATCGCCGCGACAAGCTCTTCATCGGTAAGGGCAGATGCGCCCTTCTCCCGCAACTTCTCGCGGGGGCGGCTGTGTTCCGGCATGTCTTTGATGGTTTTCACGTGTTCCCCAATTCTTTTTCGATCTGTTTGATGCTCGGCAGTTGGCCCTTCAAGCGCTTGGGGAGGGACTCCACCAGCCGGGTGCGCCACGCGGCCACGCCGATGGGCTTCTTCAGATCGCGCAGGGCGTACTCGACGGTAATCCTATTCTTCTCCTTGCAGAGCAGGAGGCCGATGCTGGGATTATCGTCCGGATGTCTCAGAAGGTCATCCACGGCGGAGAGGTACAGGTTCATCTGACCGACGAACGCGGGGTCGAACGGCACGGCTTTCAGTTCCACCACCACGTAAGAGCGCAATTTGACGTGATAGAAGAGCAGATCGAGGTAGTAGTCCTGCGTTCCGACCTCGAGATGCACCTGCCTCCCCATGAATGCGAAACCCGCTCCGAGTTCCAGCAGGAAGCGTTGAATGTGGTCCACCAAAGCCTGCTCCATTTCCCGTTCGCGGCGCGGGTCCGCCGTGCCGAGAAAGTCGAACAGATAGGGGTCTTTGAACACCTGCGCCGCCATATCCGAATCGGCGGGCGGCATGACCGCGGGAAAATTCGTGATGGCTTTACCCTGGCGTTCGTGGATCTGCTGTTCGATCTGCAGAACCAGCACATTGTGCGACCAGCCGGTCTCGCGCACCTTTTGAGCGTACCAGAGACGGGTTTGAGGATTGTCGAGTTTCTCCAGGAGGGCAATGTTGTGGTACCACGTGATTTGTGCAAGCGCCTCTTGCACAATTGCCCGGTCCGGCCAGACCGCGGCGAACGCTCTCATGTACTTGAGATTGCGCGGCGATAAGCCCTTCATGTCGGGAAACGCCTCGCTCAGATCCGCGGACAGACGATCAATAACCTTGGCGCCCCAGCCCGCCGTGTCCTGTCGGGCCAAGATCGTCCGGCCGATGTCCCAATAGAGCAGCACCATGGCCGAGTTCGCAGCCATGACCGTGCGCAGGCGCTCCTGCTGGATGCGTTGCTTGAGGTCGCGCAAGATCCTGGCATAGCCAGACGGCAGACCGGCGTGCGTCGGCGCGACCGGAAACATAGCATCCTTTCGCCGACGCCCGAGGGCGTTTCGATTCTCGATTTCCCCTTCGGCACTTCGTTTACGCGCCATAGTTCTCCCCGTTATACCTTGGCCCTATTCCAGGCAGGCGGGTTTTCTCTGAAGCCCTATCCCGCCAACTTGACGAGATTCTTGGCGGGATTGCACGTTCATGATCTTTTGAATGCCTGGATTCCGACACTTTGTCGGGATTTTTGTCGGGATTATCGGGTCATTCATGGGCACAAGCCCGTCTCGCGACACTTTGTCGCGCGAAATATCGCGAGCGTTGGTTTCTGGGCGCACATTCCAGCCGCTCACGGCACTCTGCCTGATTTGTGGCTGTGCTCATGGCAAGGCCTTCCCGCTCGCTCTCTTATCACGCGAGCCACCGCGTTTCTGCAACGGTGCCACCTTACCTAGGATTTCCCGGTAGTATTGCGTGTCCCGAAGCCTCGAAGCTATATCCCCAGCTCCAAACAGATCTTCGGGCCGGAAACGACCGGATCTGAAGTCCTCCATGAATCGGTACTCACGCTCGGTATATGTGAAGACGTGCTGATCGAGAAATTTTCTCACCGTCCACTTCATTTCGTCCACAGGTGGGACCGGAAAATCACGGGGCACGACGCTCAATAACTCGGCCTTGATGTCAGCATCCTTGTAGGACCCGATCGCATTGCCGCGGAAGTACTCGAAATTCTTGATGCGGGTCATGCCGAACAGGATAAAGAGGTCGCGGAAAAGACTCAAGTTCAGCTTACTTTCACCATCGAGAACCTGACGTGAGAGCAGATAGACATCGAATAGATGGCGGACTTTCCGCTTTGCAAAGAGTCCTATTTCATTGGGAAAATCCAGGCGTTCCTTCACGTCTACCATCGCAATTGCTTTGCTTGCGTAAAGTTCTTCCTCCTTGAGGGTGTTCACCGAGAAGTCGGGCAATGAGGCGTCCGCGATAGGCCACGGCCGCGAGACAGTGCCCAGCACCGAATGGCCATAGCGGTAGGAGATATCCAATTCAATGCTACCCGTCCGGGTATATGCGGAAGGAAAGATCATCTCGTACTGCACAAACCGATCCTGGGGCTTGGGTCGACGCTTGAACTTCAATCCGAATCGCCCGGCAATATCCTCCAGTATTACGTAATCCTTATCCTTCCGGGTCGCTACCGCACGCATCCCCTTGCGCCCGAGGTTACGATTTCCTACGAAGTCCAAATCCAGATCCGTCGAGAATCGATACATTTTGCGGTACAGGAATACGATTGCCGATCCTCCTATCAAGGCGAAATCCTGCCCAAGATCAGAGGCCGTGATGGCGCGCAAAACACTCGTCAGCCAGAGAACATTTTCTGCTGTGGGGAACTCAACCTGGTGCTTGCGGGCCCAGTTCTTGACGATGTCCCGTCTCAGGGGCCCGGCTTTCGTTTCCGGCGGCTTGGTCTTGGACACCCTACTCATGGAATACCCCATCGGGAACAAAGATGTTCCAATCCTTGTTAAGAGATCCCCCGCTCCCCCGTGAAAACTTCACCGGTGTTCTCGGCAGGTATGGACGAAGAGAATTGAGCGCTGCACCGGAGACGTTCCATCGGTCTCCGAAATGTTCGAGAATCAACCCGACCTTCGCCACCAGGGAGGGTGTCCGGTACTGCTTCACGTACTCAATCATGCGGCTCCCGTTGATGCCTTTAGCTCTGTCCAGGGCATGGACGACATTTTCCCAACCCTGCGCATACTTGGGACGGTGGATACAGTCAATCAATGTACGTTCAAGATCGGTCACTCGGAGAGTTGTTCTGCCACGACGCAGTACACTCGATCCCATTTTTTCTTGGAATGGTGTTTGGATAAAACGAATGACGATTCCATCCACGGATTGTTTGTTCCTGCGTCTTGACCAAGCTACGAAATACTCGCTCAACCGGCCATAGCGCGACAGCCCGTGCAGGTAGAGCGCCGTACCGTAGCTGAAGACCACCTCTGAACCGCAAATCGCGCGTACAGCTTCGAAGGGGTCGCCAATGAAGGCTTTAGTGCTCCCTTTCGACACGATATAGAGACCCCTAGGTTTCTTGTCGGGCCGGTGGAGCACCCCTTCGTGTTGCAAGCGGCGCAATGCATAGTCCGCCGTTGCCCCGGAGTGCTGTTTCACCAGTTTTGCAACTTCCTCGGCGGAGATCGTATCCCTCCGGCGCAACTCCGCCACCAAAATCCTCCAACCGGTTATATCGTGCCTATCATGCATTTGCCGCTTCATAGACATTGCCTCTTCAGTTCAAACCAGTCCGGTTCCGGTGATTTATGCACAGCGCACTGTGCAAAAATCACACTTGTCGGACTGGCCTCGCCATCGTTTCGCGGCTCGGGAACGGATTGGCGCATCACAGCCATGGCCATCTCGATCAACTTCCTTGGATCAAACTTCGCTTTCATTCTCATACTCTCTCGAGTAATGCCAACGCGTCACGAATCAACGGGATAAGCTCGTCCCGAGTCAGTTTCCTTGATGGCGCGTCAACAATCTCGCCGTGGTGTGGGCCGTTCGTCACGCTACAGAGGTCAAAGAGCTTGGGTTTTAGGCCGAAATCGAGCAGGGCCGCGCCGAAAAGCGTTTCAAGTAGTTTCGTAAAACCCTTCTTTGCTCTGATATCCAGCGCAAGGGCACGGTAGTACTTGGTCTTCAGGACGATTTCGAAAATCCTGCGGATATCGCCCTGCATCATTTCGGGCGTCGGGCCAAAATCCTCAAGGATGTAGCGCTCCATGCCCTCAACCATGCGGGCGTGATCGCTCTTGCGGTCCTGCCCCACATCAAACGGTTCGAGCCGACTGCCATTTGCCTTGTCAGACCGGATTTGCAGGACCTTGTTGTCTGGCATCTTGTCAAAGAGCATCCCGAGGAAATCCTTCTTGTGCGTGCAAACGCAAAGCTGGTTCAGCTTCGGGGTCAATTCGAGTAGCAGACGGGCTGTCGCCTCTCGCCGCGTGTCGTCCAGGCTCGATAGAGGATCGTCGAATATGACGATTTGCTTGTCCAGTTCTGGCTCCCTTTCGAGCGCTGCGATGAAGAATGCAAAAGCCAATGTACTCTTGTCGCCCTCGCTGAGCGTGTTCTTGAAGCAGGGCGTATCATCCTGGCGTACAGAAATCGGGACTTTCTTCTCCAGAATGAGGAAACCGAAATCGCTGTAACTTTCGTTCGCTCGTTCATCTGTCTTGCCGGTCAGGTCAGTAACCGCGAAGTCGGCTCCCAGGGACAGAAGGAGTTCGTTGATGCGCGTCTGGTAGGTCTCGAAGATCGTCTTGGTATAGGCGGCAAGTTCAGCCTGCTTGGCGTTCTTCTTAGTCAGCAGGTCGTCGGCGTCCTTCTTCGCCGTCGGGTAGTCGGTGGCCCATTTCTTCCATTCTGGGGCGAAGCGCTTCCTGATCTCCTCTTCCTTTGTTATTGCAGCTCTGATCGAGGCAACATCCGACTTCGGGAGATTCACGACGTATTGCTTCGCCTTCTCGGTGAACGCCGCGATTGCAGCATTGTATGATTCGACAACAGTTTTCAGCGCGGCGAGTTCTGCGGCGAACGTGTCGAAATGCAGCAGGTCTGCATCGGCGTTCGGGTCCTTCTGCTTCTTCTCCAGTTCACCTTGCACTACGGCCTTCAAAGCGGAGAGCTTTGGCCGGAACGTCACCACAGAACCGGCAATGTCGGGCAGCGCTTCCACGCCGATGTACTGATCCCATTGCTTCAACGTGGCAAGGTTGGCGTTGTGGGATGAAACAAGTGCGGTGAGGTCGTTGTCGAGGTTCCACTTCGCCAGCGTCCCGGCCTGTGAGGCAAGATTTTGTTGGTAGGTCCGAAAGGCGTCGTCGAAGAACTCGCGGTATGCCTTCAGAAGATCGGCGGCGCTCTTCAAATCCTGTCCGCAGAAAGGGCAATCCGCCTGCACAAGATCAAGACCTTGACGAATGAACTCCTTTGCCTGGGCCTTGTTCTTGATATTCCGGTCAATGTGGGCCATGACTCGTTTTTCGGCCGCCTCGTGAGCGGCGGCAAGTTTCTGCGCCACCAATGACTTCAATGCCAAAACATCGTATGTCGGCGCGGACACGCCTTGCGGGAAGCCAAGCCCGCGCACTTGAACTTCTGACTCTTTTGACTTCAGGTCTTGTTCGAGTTTCTGGATGCTAGAACCAACGACCGCTTCCTCGGCGTCAGGAATGGCCAGAAACGCGTTGAGAGACAGGGTGAAACCCGCACCGGTGAACCGTTTGACAAGGTCAGTTACCTCTTGGTTCTTACCCTTCTCCTTCGCCTTCAGTCTCGCAAGCTCTTCGGCCAGTGTGACCCCCTGAGCGCCGATGATGATTTTGTGGATGTTCTTCCGGTGTTCGTGTTCAATCTCTTGGGCGAGGATATTTGTGTGAATAAAGGGAACATCAAAAATCTGGATATTTGGGAACGGTCTGTCCCATTTTGTTCCATCGAAAACGTGGTTTGTTCTGTCAACAACAATAACCGCTTTAGGCGGTGCCACTGTGCCAAGGGTCTTTCGGGCACGAATCAGCTTAGGGTCGTTCTCGCAGAGCGAGCGGAGGACATTGACGAGGGTTGACTTACCGTAGGAGTTTGGCGCAAAAAGGAATGTGTTCTTATGCCAGTCTAACCCGTCGCCTTTAGCGGAGTAGTTGTAGAATTTGCCCACATTCTTGATGTGTTTACACTTTGTAATCATTCCTCGCCCCAAATCTCGTCCAGCTTCGCCTTGATCTTCGCCTCGAAAATCTCCGCCAGCTTGCGGTTCGCCTCCACCAACGCCCGCTCCGCCTTGATCTCGGCCACAATCTCGCGCTGAATGGCGAGGGGTGGGAGGGGGATTTCCATATTCATAATCAACTCCATATCGGCCCTCGGCATCCGTGTCCCGGTTTTCCCATCCATGGCCACTGTAACAGTCTCCTGCCTGAGCAATAACCAGAAAAGATAAGTTCTTTGTATTCGATCCGATGGAAGTATGGGAATCAACTCTGTTGTACATCTTCCTTCAAAGTCTGGCAGAGCGACTTTATTAAGATATGGCCGCAGTTTACTGTAGAGTACGTGACTGGGACCGAAAGTAAAAGATGTGCTTATTGCTTCATTTGTGAATATATTTGGATGGATCCTTCCTGTTCCGCTTTCAATATCTTCTAATCCCAGGTACGGCAGTTGTAGTTCAGCTTTCAAGGAAGCGATTCTCCTTTCCTGTCTGCATACTTCCCCCAACTTCACCCTCGGCCACTCCGGATCAATCCGGATGGTGGGTTTGTAGTTGGCGATTACCTGGCGGGCTCCTTCTATGACCTTCCGGTAGCCATCCAACTCTGCCACAATCTGCTGCTGAATCTCCAAGGGCGGGAGGGGGATTTGGATTTCCTCAATCTGTGTTTTGCTTATTGAATCAAACACAGCTCCGCCACTGCCTTTGATTTTGCCCTGCATGGATTTCAGATTGTAAAACAAGAACATTTGATGAATCTTTTTCTCTCTGATTGCCGCTAATCCTCTGCCAATGCAGATCCCCTGCGTCGCAAGATTGACCGGCCCTACGGGGGCACGGACGGACATTAGAATATCACCCGGCTCGGCAAGTTTTGTGATTTGAGTCGTCCAAATTTTTGGCTCTCCGATATACATTTCGCCGAACTCTGTTTTACCTTGATAAAACGGCGTGCCATTTCCGATATCGTTGTAATGCTTGCCTTCGGGTGATTGTCCAGCAATGACATCTGCCACTTCCCCAAGCTTCACCATCGGCCACTTTCCGTTAAGACGGGCAGCGGCGACGCGGTAGCGATCACCAGAAAGATTGATGTCGCCAGATTTAAGCAGGCGCTTTCGGGAAACGGTCAGTGCCATCTTTCTTTCTTGTATTTTTTGTGTCTTTTTGTAGCTCTCTAAAATATTCAACGCTTCCGGCAAATCGTTTTTCTCAATCGGCCTTCTCTGCGCGCCGAGATCGAAGCCGTCGCTCTCCACCTTCACGAACAGCAAATCGTCCGTCCGCCGGGCTAGGTTGCGGTCCAGGAACAGGATGCTGGTCTTGACGCCGGAATACGGATTGAAGACGCCGGCGGGCAGGCTGACCACGGCCCAGAGGTAGTTTTCGATGAGCATCTTCCGCAGGGCTTTATAAGCGTTCTGGCTCTGGAAGATGATTCCCTCGGGCACAATGATGCCCGCGCGACCGCTCGGGTTGAGATGCTCGGCCATGTAGTCCACGAAAAGCACTTCGCTACGCTTAGCTTTGATGGAAAACCGGTTGTGCGGACGGATGCCGCCTTTGGGTGACATGAACGGTGGATTCGCCATGATCACGTCGCACCGTTCGTCCCAGCGCTCCTCGCTGGTCAGCGTGTCGTACTCGTGGATGCTCGGCTGGGCGAATCCGTGCAGGTACATATTCGCGCGGGAGAGGCGGACCATGTCCGGGGCGATGTCGTAGCCGCGGAAGTTGGTCATCAGCCGCGCGCGCTCGTCCGGGGTAAGGTTCTCGTTGTTCCTCTCGATGTGTTTGAAGGCCGAAATGAGAAAGCCCGCCGTGCCGCAGGCGGGATCGAGGACGGTTTCGTTCTTCTTCGGGTCCACCACCGCCACGATGAAATCAATAATATGGCGAGGTGTGCGGAATTGCCCGGCGTCGCCCTGGGTGCCGAGAACCGAAAGCAAGTATTCGTAAGCGTCTCCGAGGCGCTCGCTGTGTTCATAGGTGAAACCGTTAACCTCTTTTAGGAACAGGTTGAGCGTTTCGGGATCGCGATACGGCAGAAACACGCCTTTGAAGATGTCCCGGAAAAGCTGAGGAATGTTCTTGTTCACGTTCATCTTCTCGATACCTTCGGCATAGAGCAAGAGGCGTTCGTGGCCACCGAGGCGCTTATCGAGCAGTTGCGCCCAGCGGTATTTTTTGAAGTCGCCGGCAAAGAATGTGGCCTTGCCGCCCAGTTCCTCGGACTGGCGGTCCATGTCGTCCATGAACTTGTAAATCAGGGCGATGGTGATCTGCTCCACCTGCGATTTTGGATCGGGCACCTTGCCGACCAGGATGTCGCGCGCGGAATCAATTTTCGATTTGGTCTGTGCGTCCAGCATCGTGTCTTCCTAAGCCGCAAAAGCGTTCAACGAAACGTAGTCCTTCACGTATTCCGGGATAACCTCCCGCCACTGGTCGAGGGCGCGGACGTCCGCGAGCGACACCTTGGGATTGTCTGCCAGCCGCCCGAACTCGCGGGAATCCACAACGGTCCGGACGCCGCCGTCAGTCACATACGCCTTGAAGAACTGCCGGATAACCGGCATGTGGGCGGCATCCGGCTTGTGGATGGAAACGAACTTCGCCAGCTCTTCTTCGAGCAGTTCGTCCTTGGTTTTGAAACGGTCTATCTCGCCAAAGGCCTTTGCCAAAATTTCTCGGAGCGTAATCCTGCGGTCAACCTGTACGGCCTTGCGGAGTTTGTCAAGGTTAAAGAAGTCCTCCGGTTTGTTGAACAGGGCCGCAACGACGATCTCTTCCGCCCCCTTGATGTCGCCGCGTTCGTAGCGATCCCGGACCTCCGGCGTGGCCTTGACCTTGTCCTCGAACTTCTCGAAAAACTTGCGGTCAATCTTCATCCCGTACACGGGTACGGCGTACTCGAACTGCGACTTGAGCGGGTCAGGGTTGACATTCGTGAAGTCGGCCGGAACCGGCGGGGGTGGCAGCAGCGGTTGCGATCCCAGCCCGGTCGGGCGCAACGGCGGCAGTTCAATAACCTCGTCGTAGTTGAACTTCTCCTCGAAGTACTCGCACACAGCGAAGAAGTCGAAGAGCTTGAACTTCTCCTTCGGCTTCGCATGTTCCTGAGCCCGGCCTCCTTCCTTCTTGGTGTAGCGGAAGGCGTACTTCCGCGTTCCGCGGCCCTTAATCTGGATGAAATCGGTCGGCGAGAAGATAGGACGAAGCAAAACGATGTTCAGGAGGTCTTCGCAGTCGTAGCCGGTCGTCATCATGCCGACCGTGACACAGACACGTGTCTTTGAACTGATGTAGCCTTCCAGAAACCGGGTGTGGCCGTTCAAGTTATTGTTGGCAAAGCTGACGGCCATCTGCTGGGCGTCGTCCACATTGGAAGTCACCTGGACGGCGAAGTCGGAGTTGTACTTGCCGGGAAACATCGCATCCGCCAATTCGTTCAATGCCTTGGTGATTCGCGTCGCGTGGTCTTGCCGGACACAGAAAACAATGGCCTTCCCGATTTCCCCGCTCAGCGGATCACGAATGGCGCTCTTCAGGAAGGTTTCGCAGAAGACACGGTTGGTCTCGTCCGAGAAAAACTTCTTCTCAAAGTCCCTGCCGAAAAAGGTCTGCTCGACTAATTCCCCGTCTTCGTTCTCCTGCATGACGGAATAGCCTTCTTCGGCCAGCAACTCCGTGGTGATTTCCGTCCGCGCGTCCACGACAACCGGATTGAGCAGGTACCCTTCGCGCACGCCTTCAATGAGGCTGTAGCGAAAAGTCGGCTCGCCGCTTTCGCAACCGAATGTCTTGTAGGTGTCCAACAACTGGCGGCGCTCCCAATCGCGTGGATCTCGCTCGCTGATCCTGGCCGGGTCAATTCTCTTGAGGTAGTCCTTCGGCGTCGCGGTCAGGCCGAGCTTGTAGCCGATGAAATACTCGAACACCGCGCGGCTGTTGCCGCTGATGGAGCGGTGCGCCTCGTCCGAAATCAGGAGGTCAAAATCGGTCGGCGAAAAGAGCCGCCGGTATTTGTTGTTGAACTGGAAGCTTTGGACCGTGGAAACCACGATCTCAGCCTTATGCCAGTCGTCGCGGTTCTCCTTGTAGATGACCGTCGTGAAGTCGTTCTTCAGGAACTGAACGAAACGCTTGATGGCCTGATTCTCCAGCTCCAGGCGATCTACAAGGAAAAGAACCCGCTTGGCGTTGGCCGTTCGCATGTAGAGCTTGATGACGGCGGCGGCGGTCAGCGTTTTCCCTGTGCCGGTTGCCATTTCGAACAAGAAGCGCGTTTGGCCTTTTCGCACGGCATCCTGAAGAGCCGCCACCGCGCGTAGTTGGTACGGACGAAGAAACTTCAGTTCCGCATCCTTGATGAAGCCGTCACATTGACCGACATCGTTCCACCGTGGATCGTTCCGGTAGTTAGGATTCTGGGTGACAGCGACGTAATCAGTTTCTACCTTCTCTACGACCAGAGCGTCAGGATTGGGCTTAAACGCTTGAAAATACCCCAAAGATTCCGGCGTCGGGAACTCAGTTATCAGGACTGGGTTCCCTTGCTCCAAGTCCCAAAAGTATTGCAGATTCCCGTTGGACAGTATGACAAACCGGACATTCTGCGAATGGGCGTATTTTCTGGCCTGTTCCTTGCCGACAAGAGGGTCGAACTTCTCCGACTTGGCTTCAAGAACAGCTATCGGGAAGCCGCGTTCATCCAGCAGGAGATAATCAACATAGCCGTTTGCCGTCTCCTCGAAGTCGTCGCCGAGGTCTTCAAGGGTCTTCTTCTTGAGCTTGACGAGCGCTTCGAGCGCGATGTTGGCAGTGCCGGACTCATCATCAAAGAAGCGCCAGCCAGACCTTCTGAGAAGGTCGTTGATCAGAATCCTTGCTTGGGCTTCCTTTTGCACGTCTCTCCTGCGTTGCCTTTTCGTGAATTCAATGTAACGCTTTGTTAATGCTGATGCTACTCAAAAGCAAATATCGGATACGCTGCGTGGTACATGCTGGGGCGCGGGCTAAACGAAGTGGCGAGCCGTGCCGCAGGCCAACGGCCCGCCGTAGGCAGGCGGAGAGAGCGAACAAGCACATGGAAGGGCGAAGCTCGACAGAGTTCGTTCCACAGAATCCGTCGAAATCTGACGATCTGAATCGACGATCGGAGTCTGACGACCAGTGCCGAGGGGAGCGCTCCGCGAATGTCCGAACATCGGTTCCCAGCATAAAAGAAGTTTTTGCCATGCAAAAATTTGCCTGCCTGTGCGTGCCCGCACGCAGACAGGGGTGAGTGCCGTAAGGCACGAACCTTTTATGGTGTGTTAGGCAATGCGGCGACGAATGTTCAAAAGCCATATTTCATTCCTTCCATGCCTGCAAGATTCTTTTTAGATAGCGCATGACTGGTCCACGCTTCAAGTGCTGATGTGCAAACTGATTTCGGTAACTTCGAAGGCACCCATAACAACTATCATTCTCACCACACCCACAACTACCATTGACCCTATCAAGTGCGGTTTTTAAACAAGCGTGGAGTATCTCCTTATCTTCAAGGCGGGCAACAAGTCCCGCCCCTCCGGGAACATTGTCGTAGAGGACAAGAGGAGGGATGAGATTACCACTCTCATAGGCCACTGTTGCACTCAAGTCGGTTGGGGGGACTTCCAGAACCCCAGCAGCTCCCTCAACCAAAGCATAGGCAAGAGAGTAGGCGAACCATATGCCATCGGTATACTCTTGGGGTAGTTCAAAAAGGAACCGAATCTGAAGGACATCGGTGATGAACTCATGTCCAAGGGAAACCCGCTCAAGAGTACCAGAACAGTTTTCCCCATAGGGGTTTTCATGTGAACTTCTGGTCTTACGAAACCCAGCCCCACATTGACCGCAAATATAGAAACCTCCGCCTCTCCGTCCTTCGCACAGAACAACCATTTGCCCGGGTGAGACCTTCGTTAACTTGATAACTGTGAAATCAATTTCACCAGGGTGTGCCCCTGTTAAACCCACGAAGTATGGGCGTGTTGTAAAAACCCGAGCCGATCGGCCCCTCGGCTCCTTTGGTTTATTAAGGTCGGTCAAGAAACCAAATTTTGGTATTATGAACTTGTGCTCTCCTAATTCTTTGCAACATATTTCTGACAGATTTTGATCCAGCATCTCTTTTCTTATGAACTTCTGGTGCTGGAGACAGTAATGCCAACGTTCCCACTCCTTTTCTGCCACCCTTTTTATAGCATAAGAGGTCCATTCTTTCTTATTGGCAACCAGTTTGCTTGTGGGAGCGAATTCTGCTATAGCAGTAGAAAGATCCCTTTGAAGAAGGACTTCAGAAGATTCTGAAGTTTGCTGTGTTCTGTGGGGATCTAATTCTACCACATCCACCGGAAAACCATATTTCGGGATTATGGCTTTTCTTGAGAGAAAAGATAAGACAGGTTCACTGGTAATGGTTTCCGCCCTTCGCTTTGCCCAACCAGCTTTACCATAGTCTCCTCTCGAAGCGGAGGTCATTTCGAGATTTTTTACACTCTTAAAATCGCTTGAAACCTCTACCTCGGCAAGCGCAAATCTACTCTCACTTCCCATTATGTTCTGGATCCACGCAGCATCATTCAGTCCTACCTTATTTATCATTTCTATTGGAACAATACCCCTCAGCGACTCTTCCAGTTTGGCCTTGTGTTTTTGTAAAAAGTCAGAGAGAGCATTGACTCCGGAAGGATGTTCAAGGTCGCCGAATAAACCTTCAACACGCTCAAATCGATTATGAAAATCTCTAAAAAAGTAGGAGAGTGCTGTGGCAGCAATATGTCGGATGATAATCTTCTCATTTCTTAAGCTGATTACCGGTGGTCGAACAGTCCCTTTAAGGATTCGGTTATTCGGTTCAGCAAAGTGGTATAAATCATGAGGAGCACGACGACAAAAGGTTATCGCAAATCCTGGGAAACCACTCCGTCTTCCTGCTCGTCCTACCCGCTGAGTATAGTTAAATGCTTCTGGCGGAACATTGCGCAGGAAGATAATATCCAAGTCACCAAGGTCAACCCCCAACTCAAAGGTCGTGGACGAACTGAGAACGTGAATCTCTCCTGCCTTAAACGCCCTTTGGAATTCCCTTGCTTTCTCCTTGTCAATCTGCGCTGTATGTTCTTCTACTCTTAATACTCCCGGCAGGTTCTCGTTGTAAAGCAACCGATAATGGTTCGCTTCTAACTTGTTTGCCCTAATGGTTTGAACACCACCTGAGCATCTATGGCGTGTACAAACACCTCCAACAGAAACGGATTGGAGACGGCCGCATGTATTGCACTGGAAAAGAATATCTTCATCTGAAATTGGGAAAGCCCTCCACCAATCTGGATTCAGTCTACGAGCATCGTCAACAGAGAGTAAAAACCGATCTTGTGATGCAATTGATTCATCACTTAGTTTGAAGGCTTCCCAGATTTTACCAAGAACCTCTAATGCTTTTTCGATGGCGTCTCGTTCCGGTATGCCATTTTTGCGTAAAAGTTTGATGAGAAACTGAGCTCTCTTACCCATTTTACCATTCCAACTTCGCACCGGCCAGAATTTTCTATTCTTTGGACGGTGCGGAGGGCCAATTCGGACTTTCATTTGAGATGCCTGAATATTGAGGTCATTCCAGCTTAATGGAACATCGCCAGCAGTCCGTAGCTCTACAGCTCTGTCTGCTCTCATAAAGTCCAAGAGAATAAAAATCAGGTCTCGTGCTTCCTGTTCGTTCTTCAAAGACCAAGGAGGAGAAAAGAGAATGTCTGGAACCTTAAATTTTTCAGGCCACTTGATATACCATCGAAGAAGCCCAACACCTTCAAGGGAAATTCTTAACTCGTCGGTCAGGAATTCACGGTAAAGAGCGCACCAGATATTCGCGCGAATCTGAGGTTCATCATCAGATTCCTTTTTTTTGAAGTTTTCCCGGTAATCATGAAACGCTTTATCAGTAAGCGTATAGAGATTAATTCCATCCACAGGCACAGGATATTTCGAGAAACTTCGCAGTATTTTGAAAACCAGATTACGGCTCAGAATGTCTTTATACGAGTTTTCGAGATACCATGCAAAAAAAGCGGCTTCCTGACGGCCATCAGCAAAAGCAAGCACCTTCCTTCTTTCTTTTGGAAGCTTTTGATAAAGTGTAGTAGCAATTACAGCATGAGGACCATCGGTACCATGAACCACCTCACGCACAGGGTCTGGAGCACGATATCCACAGACGCTACATTTTGGTATCTGGTCTTCTCTCTCTTCCGCTCCTTCCTGTTGCTCAACGAGTATTGAGTTTGTGTGCCCACATCTCAATTCACTCTGTCTCCGATTTACCTGCACCATCGCACCGCACTCGATGCATAATTGAAATATTGTTTTTTTGTCTGCGTTATCCTCTTCTTCATCGACCTCAGCAATATTCTCCTCGAAAGGTCGGAAGAAGGTTGCTCCAAACTCCGGGTGTCCCGGGTCGCGTATGGCCTCCCGCAACACTCCGTCTCGGAATCTGCCAACAAGGTAGTGCTGGCCGCATTCTCGACAGAGGGCAATCTCAAACACAGCACCTTTGTCATCTTGGCTACGACGTTCAAGGAATAGACGCTTGTGAGGGAAGTAAGACACGAAGGCGCCTTCAAGTGAGCGAAGGAAGAAATGGTAGCGAGCAGAAAGGAGTGGTGTATTAGATGAAGGGTCCTTAGCCCTTATGAGCAATTCAACAAGTTCAGATAGAGCTCTTATACGCATTTCTTTTGGCAAATCTGAGAATATTTCATCGGCAAGATCATTAACTTCTTTAGGCTCTAATGTGATAAGTTGACGAAGTTTGGTTGAACGACGGTCATGTCGAAGAATCAAACCGCCCTCTTTAGACCCATCCGAACCTTCAGGAATCGTTAATCCGAAGCGACGAGCAATTTCAAATAACACCTGGTTGGAGTTTGAATCAAATGCTTGTCGGATCAATCGGTAGTCATCCAGAGAGATGTCTACTGTACCCATATCAGGAATTGATTCGGTTCCCCCTAAAATCACATCCTCTTCCAGAAAGTCCTCTCCAAACAGGTCTGAGGCGAACTTCGCAACGGCTGCTTTGTCACTTTCTCCTTTCGCAATAGTTGCGCTTGTGGCAATGCATCTGAATGGTCCTGTGCAACCACCTTCTCTAAGCCTTCCTTTCAATCGCCGGATGAGCATACCCATCTCAATACCTTTAGAACCTCGATACTGATGAGCTTCATCTATTACAAGAAAAGTCCACCATCGAGCACGACCATTGTCAAAAAGGGGGCTATCATCAGGTCTAATGAGAAGATATTCCAGCATAGAGTAATTGGTCAACAGGATGTGAGGTGGATTTTCTCGCATCTCCTTGCGTAAGACAAGTTCACCGGGAAGCCGATTGGCTTTATGGTCTCCCGCATGACGCCGTGAATCATTATCATCTTCTGGTGTCTCACCTATATATTGACCAAATGTGAATTTAAATGGTGAGCCTGCTTCCTGAATCTGTTTACAGATTTCTTTCCCAAGCCGATCCCGCTGGTCATTAGCTAGAGCATTCATCGGGTAGAGTATAAGTGCACGCACTCCCGGTCCTAATTGCCCTGCTTGAAATTCCCGATATAGGTGAAGGAGAATAGGGTAGAGAAAGGTTTCTGTTTTTCCACTGGCTGTTCCTGTAGCAACAACTACATTATGTGATTCACCAAATACTTTCTGAATAGCTCTCTCCTGATGCAAGTAGAGAGGTCTATCGCCCCACAAAGCCTTTAAGAACCCCTCGTCAGGCGGGTTAGGAAGAAGTTCTTGAAAGAGTTCACCTGTTCTTTTCCCGCGTTTGAACACCGGAGTAGCTTCGAGATAGGGACCTTTGCTCAAGTGACCGGAGCCTAGAGCTTCCCTAAATGATTTCCGTAGGTCTGTATCTTTAAAATAAAAAGTTGTCTCAAGATAGCGCTTGTATCTTTCTTCAACTTTTTCGGCTAAGTTTATTGGATCAATCCGATAATTCTCCAACATCGACACGCCTATTGCCTCTCAGTTATAGATCTTAAACTTCCAATATTCCATGAGTGGGATGTTTTTCTTCTTTTATCGTAAGGTATATGTAGACGTTTCACATCTTCCATAGTTAATCCTGCGTTGTCAATCTCGTTTCTACTAAAACCTTTACCTTTCCTTTTACCACGAGGACTCTTTACCTCTGCATCTGGTTTTTGGGAAGGCGATGCTATTGCTGGCTGTGGTTTTGGTTCTACTGCTGGTGACTCGGCAGGGATCTTAAGAACGATAGCCTCGCAATTTTTGGTCCCCTCGGGCGAAACCCATATTTTCATTGCAAATTCTACCAGTGTATTTCCAATTTCCTCTTTAGTGCAAAAATCTCGCAAAGGAACACTGATCTCCTTCTTTTCTACCTCCACATTTATAATATCTGCCTTGGTGCGATCAAAACCTACTTCAATTTTAGTTAGCCAGCGCTTACGAGGAAATTTCAGCCAAAGTGCTTTATCCGTAATAGCAGTAAAGTGTTTTCGAGACAAAGAGACGGTTTTGTCTGTCCAATTTGCAGGAACTACACCCAGACGACCAACATACCACCATACCCTCTTTACTAGAATCGTGACTTTGACCTTAGCACTCCTGTCGCTTAAAATCCAGTGAGTCTTATCGTATATCGGGTCTGGGGGTATTGTTGCAATTGTGAAGTCGTTCTCTAGACGAATCGTTAATGCATGGTATATCTCCTCACCCGCCGGTTCGACTTTGCAATTGGCTTGATGAATGAATTGAACTGTAACATCATTATATCCGACTGGTTCAGGCAAACATTCGGAGTTCATTATTTGAATGTCTCTCAATCCAGCAATAAATCTAAAGTCCATACTTTCTAATAAATCATCGTCCTTATCGTAAATACGAATGAAATACCAACCGCCTCGCCGATTTGTTAACTCGTCTGGCATATGCTGCTCGTTAGCACCTTCTTGTGGAAAAAATTGCATCCGCCATCTACTTCTACCACTTCCTTCTTCACCTACAACGACCACTCTAACGTTATTCCATTCTCGTTCATCAATCGTTTTAATACGAGGCGGTTCTTCACCAAAAAGAGATCCCATATCATCAGAAGAATCAAATATTTCATTCCCTACCAGTTGGAAATGAGAACTTCCAAACTCTACTTGGATTCGTTCACCATTTGCGTCAATAAATGCAATAGGTGTATCTCCATTCTGTCTTGGGCCAAAGAAATGTGCCTTGTATCCGTCTAATTGAACATTTTCTGGTGCAACAGGGGCGCCGCCTGACATCTCTTCGTCGCGTTTCCATTCTTTTGGAACTATGGCTAGGTAGTAGCCACTTGTGGGGCGATTAACCAATCTACCCAATCCTTTCCAGTCTCTTCGCATTTTGAAAATCAGATAATTTCTTCCCTCTTTCATAATAGGAATATCTTTTTCTCCTTCTGTCCAAGCAACTTTTACTGTGCCTTCGATATAATGAAGAGGGTAGCGTACTTCCTCTGAATTATCCTGCTCAAGTACCTCACTGTTTTGCGTTATACTTAGCGACTCAAACTCTTCGGGCACTTCTATGCCAACAATCCATCTCCACCTTTCATTCCAACAAATAATTTCAGGCTTCAAGGAACGCGGTTTTGGCTCTTGCGATGGTGCCGTCGCAAGTTGTTTTGTTGAACCTCTCGGTCTTCCTCCTCCTCTCTTATCGGGCGGTAATTCCTGCCTTTCTTCTCCTTTTAAACGGTGTTCTAATTCCTCTTTTTTCTTTGCCTCTTCTTTCCTCGCTTTCTCTTTTTCGGCTTTTCTTGCCTTTGCCTCTTGCTCTGCCTTGCTTTCTTTCTCTTCAGCCTCTAATCGTTCTCTCTCTGCCTTCTCTTTACTCACTTTTTCTCTTGCTTCTCGCTCTATGTTTTCTTCTTCAGCCCTTATCTTCTCTAATCTCTCATCTTCTTTCCGGAGAGATTCTTCTCTTTCCTTTCTTAATCTTTCCTCTGCTGCCTTGGCCTCTGCTTTTATCCTCTCTTCTATTTCATGTTTGAGCGCGGTAGCTAAACGATCATTTTCTTCTGCATCCTTCTTCGCTTCATCTTCGGAATTCTTAGCGACTAATTCAGCTTCTTTGCGGGCCTTATCATTATCAGCCTCTTCCTTTGCCTTCGCATCTACCTCCGGCTGCTTTGGTGAATATTCAGCGGCGTTCTTGGCTAATTTCTCTTGCTCTTTTTGTGCCTTTTCTTCTTTCTTTGACCCGTACCGCCTCTTACACCTATCAATGATGACTCTTGCAACAATTACCACCGATACAGCAAGAAACACAATAAGGATTAATACAATAATATCCATGATCTTTACCTATCTTACGTCGCCGTTTCGCCTAACGTGCCGCGGGCTAAACGAAATGGCGAGCCGTGCCGCAGGCCAACAGTCCGCCGTAGGCAGGCGTGTGCGAGACATTGAAGTTTAAAGGATAAGAGTTTTCTTTTTCCGCGGCATGGCTAATTCCCGCCTTTGGCACTGAATTCACCCTCCTATCCATAGCGGAACTATATCTCCGGCCGGGCGGCGCTGTCAATAACCGCGAAAAGCGGCCCCAAGAGCATGTCGGGACAAGAAATCCCGCCCCACCCGTTCCGCCTCCAACTTCGTCTTAGTCCGCACCAGGCTGTGGACGTTGAATCCGGTGTGGCGCCAGGAGAGAATGCGCTCGGCCCATTCCGGGCTCACCAGCTCCTTGCGGACAAGATCGGTCAGGACCTCCCGGGCAAAGATCTTCGGGAGCCGCGAGTCGTCCAAGCACGGGATCTCTTGGAAGACGCCCGCCTCATCCGTCCCGCCTTCAGTCACCAAAGAATGGGGGAGAGGGTCAGTCATGCCGCCCCCCGGGCGACACGGACAACGTCCTTGGGGCTAAAAAACGATAGGCTTCCGGCGACTTAACGAACTTACAGGTATTTCTTGTTTTCTTTTTTCAGTATCTCGACGATGTCCTTGACCTTCTGGTCCAGGTCCTTCCGGCAGATGAGGAGGGCGTCGACGGCGTCGACGACGATGAGATCCTTGACGCCCACAAGGGCGGTGAGCTTGCCGGGGGCGTAAACGAGGCAGCCTTGAGAGTCCAGGACGAGCTTCTCTCCCTTGACGACGTTTCCGGCCTCATCCGGCGACCAGGCCTCGTAGAGGGAGGACCAGGCGCCCACGTCGGACCAGCCGAAGTCCCCGGCGCACACCAGAACCCCCTTCGCTTTCTCCATGAGGGCATAATCGATGGAGAGGGCCGGGATCTCCTCAAAGACCGAGTGGAGCCCCTTCCGGTTCTTTTTCTCAAGGGCATCGAGCATCCGTTCCCAGAAGGGAAAGAACTTCGGAGCGTATCTCCGGAGTTTCCGG
>Ga0315281_10003614_pt1 | contig 22635 bp, 21 predicted proteins | sample YL17G07_0_MG_FD_204540 | JGI IMG/M metagenome (GOLD analysis project Ga0315281, IMG submission 204540) | Sediment microbial communities from Yellowstone Lake, YNP, Wyoming, USA - YL17G07_0 | ecosystem: Environmental > Aquatic > Freshwater > Lake > Sediment | place: USA: Wyoming | collected... | reverse complement strand
GCGCGAACTACATGGGCTTGTGCCCGTTTCATCAGGAGAAGACTCCTTCTTTCGCCGTGCATCCCACCAAGCAGATTTTTCATTGTTTCGGCTGCGGCGTGGGTGGAGATGTTTTCAAGTTTGTGATGCTGCTCGAAAACCTGACCTTTCCCGAGGCGCTGCGGCGCGTGGCGGAGAAGGTCGGGGTCACGCTGCGCGAGACGATTCACGACGAGACGTTCGACGCCAACGCCCGCGAGCGCGCGGCGCTCCAAAAGATTCACGAGGCGGCGGGCAAGTTTTTCGCGTCACAACTGGGGGGCACGGCCGAGGGCCGCGCGGCGCGCGCTTACCTCGCCGACCGCGGATTGAGCGATGAAGTCGTAGGCCGCTTCCGCCTCGGCTATGCGCCCGCCGACGGCCAGGGGTTGACGCGCTGGCTGCGCGATTCCGGCTTCGAAATCGAGATGCTCGAGAAGAGCGGTTTGGTTTTGCGCGACAACGAAGGCAAGCGTCACTTCGATCGTTTCCGCCGCCGCGTCATCTTTCCGATTTCGAGCGAGTCCGGGAAAGTGGTGGCCTTCGGCGGGCGCGCCCTGGGCGACGACCAGCCCAAGTATCTCAACTCTCCCGAAACGCCCATCTACACCAAGGGCCGGGTGCTCTATCACCTGGACCGCGCGGGGAGCGCCATCCGCAAGCTCGATTACGCGATTCTGGTGGAAGGCTACATGGACTGCATCGCGGTGGCTTCCGCCGGCATCGAGAACGTGGTGGCCACCTGCGGAACCAGTCTGACGGAGAGCCAGATTCGCCTGCTGACGCGTTACGCGCGGCGCGTGGTGGTGAACTACGATCCCGACTCGGCCGGAGTCGCGGCCACCGAGCGGTCGCTCAATCTGCTGCTGGAAGGAGGCTTCGAGGCGAAAGTGCTGGCGCTGCCGGGGGGCCTCGACCCCGACTCCTTCATTCGTCGCCAGGGTGCGGCGGCGTACCGCGAGCGCCTGACGGCGGCGCCGACCTATCTTGATTATCTCACCGAGCGCGCCACCGCCCAGCACGACCTTTCTCGGCCGGAAGGAAAAATCGCCGCGGCCAACGCCGTGATGCCCTATCTGGTACGAGTTCCCAACCCCATGCTCCGCGCGGAACTTGCCAATCGCCTGGCAGAACGCTTGCGCGTGGATGAGCGCTTGCTTCGCGATGAGCTGAAGCGCGCCGCAGGCGAAGGGCGGCGCGAGATTCAGTTCCGCCCGGAGACCTCCGCATCCAAGGCCACTCCCGCCGAGAAACAACTGCTGCGGGCATTCATGGAGAATGAGGAATTGGCCGATGAGTTCCTGGCCGGACTCGTCGAAGGCAGCGACCTCCAGGGCCTTGCGACTGAGGCGACCTTTAAACACTTGCTCGAAGCGCGGCGGCGCGGCGAAAAGATCCAGCCGTCCAGTTTTGAAACCCAACTCGGGGCCGAGGCGCAGCGACTGGCATATGAGAGCTTGTTTGATGCGGGGGAACCACCCGACCGGGAACAGGTGCTGGACAGCCTGCGTGCGCTGCGGAAGAAAAGGGTGGAGCAGGAACTGAATCGTTTGGCGGTGGCGATCAAGGCCGCGGAACTTGAGAAAGACAGTGCCAAGAGCCGTGAATTACAGGCCGCCAGAGTCAAGCTGGACAAGGAGTTCAAGTCGGTTACCCTGCCTTCAAAAAACCTTGCCCAGGGCGGAACGAAATAGTGTAGAATCACATCTAACTACTGGAGCTGTCGGAGATTGACGGTCTTCCGCAGCCATGCTTCTGTTGTGCCGGATGCGACACCGCCGGATAAGGGCGGAGTGTCGCCTTTGTGCTTTTATAGCCGTCCCGATAAGGTTTTTCTTCCGCAGGGGGGTCCGCAGCGTTGGCCTTTGACGACAAGTTTGACCAGGTAAACAAGCTCATTACCATGGGGAAGGAGAAGGGATACCTTCTCTACGACGAGGTCAACGACCTCCTGCCGTCCGACGTCCATTCCGCGGAAGACCTGGACGACCTGCTCACCATGTTCGACAACGCGGGGATCGAAGTCCTGGAGTCCCCCCGCGCCAAGTCCGCCGAAAAAATCGCGCTGGAGAAAAACGAGGAAGGGAAAAGCGAGGAGGGCGGAGAAGAACTTGAACTCGACCTTTCGCCCGGGGCGCTCGACAAGACCAATGACCCCGTCCGCATGTACCTGCGCGAGATGGGCACCGTGCCCCTGCTCACCCGCGAGGGCGAAGTCGAAATCGCCAAGCGCATCGAGCGCGGGCAACTGAACGTCCTCAAGGCGCTTTCGCGCTCGGCCATCGTGGTGCAGGAGATGTTCGCGCTGCGCGTCGAGCTGCAGGCCGGCCGCAAGTCCATCAAGGAAGTCGTCACCTTCAACGACGACGACCTGACCGAGGAAAGCATTGCCGCGCGCATCCAGGAAGTCATCGCGCAGGTCGATGAACTCGAGCGCCTCAACAAAAAGCTGGGACAACTGAAAGCCAAGCGCGATTCCATCCCGCGCAGCAAACGGCCGCGCGAGTTCCGCCGCTATAACTGGGCCGTGGCCCGCCACCGGATCATCATTTCCAAGGTCATCCGCTCCATCGAGTTCACCCACGTCGAGCGGAAGCGCCTGATCGAGCGCATCCGCCAGGCCGTGGAGGAAGTCCGGCCGCTCGAGCGCGAAGCCAACAAGCTGGAAAAGAAGCTGGAGAGCGCCCGAACCAACGGCAATAAAGACCTGCGGCGGGACCTGCGCGTGATTCGCGTCCGGCTGAGTGAGATCGAGGAGCAAATCGGAGCCCCGACCGCCGACCTGAAACGGACTTTCCAGACCATCATCAGCGGCGAACTGGAGGCCGAGGCCGCCAAGCGCGAGCTCATCGAGGCCAACCTCCGCCTGGTGGTCTCGATCGCCAAGAAGTACACCAACCGCGGTCTTCAGTTCCTGGATCTCATCCAGGAAGGCAATATCGGACTGATGAAGGCCGTGGACAAGTTCGAGTACCGCCGGGGATACAAGTTCTCCACCTACGCCACGTGGTGGATCCGTCAGGCCATCACCCGCGCCATCGCCGACCAGGCCCGCACCATCCGCATCCCCGTGCACATGATCGAGACGATCAACAAGCTCATCCGCACCTCGCGGCAACTGGTGCAGGAATACGGGCGCGAGCCCACCTCGGAAGAGATCGCCAAGCGCATGGACATCCCGGTGATCAAGGTGCGCAAAGTGCTGAAGATCGCCCAGGAACCCATCTCGCTCGAGACGCCCATCGGCGAGGAGGAAGATTCGCACCTCGGCGACTTCATCGAGGACCGGGGCGTGATTTCTCCCGCCGAGGCCGTTATTAACATCAACCTGAAAGAGCAGACCGAGTCGGTGCTGAAAACCCTTACGCCGCGCGAGGAAAAGGTCATCAAAATGCGCTTCGGTCTGGACGACGGCAGCGAGCACACGCTGGAAGAAGTCGGCCAGAGCTTCGCGGTGACGCGCGAGCGCATCCGGCAGATCGAGGCCAAGGCCCTCCGCAAACTCCGCCACCCGTCGCGCAGCCGGAAACTGCGCGCCTTCCTGGACGCCACCGTACGCGAGTAGTGTGACGTTACCGAAAATACGGGCAGGGGCGGCTTTGAAACCCGCCCCTGCTTTTTGTGGCCCGCCAAGAGTGATTAACCACTAAGCTAGCTACCCCTTGACAACCTCTTCCCCTTGCGAGAAGATTCGCGGCAGATAGCGGCGCGCCGGTCTGACGCGGGGGGCGTGCCAGTTTCCAAAGGGCGAAACGGTCGGTGTGTGCGGCGATGGCGGCCACGATATCCCTCAAGAAGGCCTGGGGGAAAAGGGGTAGTAGTTACCGCCGAGTCTTTTTCAAACCAGGACAGGAACCAGCGGGGATGAGATGCCAGAATGCAGGGGGTTGGTGTAGTAAGGCGGTGTAAGCGCTTCCTGTGGTGATTCCGTCCCTGTTGCGGAACTCCTGCCGATGGTGCTGGTCCGGTTCTTGAGAGGTGGGGAGCTCAGGTGCGAGGCCATTGACCATGCGATTCCCCTGGCGCGCTCGCAAGTCCGAACAGCCATTGCCACCCTCACGCCCGCGGCCGACGACTAAAACCCTTAAGCCCGCCGCCGACCCAGAGACGAACGTGAAGACGAGCCGGCGCAGCGACCGGATCCTCAATCCCATCAGTATTCGCGTGTCAGGGGTTGACGCGGCAGGAAACTCCTTCGAGGAGAAGACCATCACGGTCAGCGTCAACAAGCACGGAGCGTGCATCAGCTTGCAACACACGCTCCGGCCCGAGCAGGAAATCAACATCCAGAACATCGAGAACGGTATCAGCGCGAGCTTCCGCGTGGTGGGAGAACTTCGGCAGGTGTTCGGCGGCCGGCGGGAGTGGGGCGTGGAAACGGATCGCCCGGAGTGCAACATCTGGGGGTTGGAATTTGAGTTGCCACCCGACCATGCCCAGCCCAAAGTTCTGATCTCTTGCCGCGACTGCCAAAAAGGCCTCCTCAGCCCCCTCACTTCGATTGAGTACGACGTCCTGCTATACACAGGCGTGATCTCGCGTCACTGTCGATTCTGCGATCAAACAACCCGCTGGGCGCCGAGCGGAAACTCTCCGGAGCCGCTCTTGATCGCCCGCGCCGTACGACCGGTTTCGAGCCCCTTGGAGCGTCGAAAACACCGCCGTCAGAATTTGACGATGCTTTTGCGAGTGCGGAACAAGCAGGGGGAAAGCGAGACGGCGCAAACCCTGGACGTTTCGAAAGGCGGAGTGCGTTTTCTCAGCAAGCGAACTTACCAAGTCGGCGACTCGGTGTACCTGACCCTTCCTTCCGCCGACAAACCCGTTCCCGTCGAAACCCGCGGCTGCATCGTTCGCGCCGAGCTGACCCAGCGGGGGACCGCCTACGGCGTGCGATTTGAGAAGGATTGATCAACCGCCCTCAGCACCCCGCACACCGCCCGCTCGGCGTCAGTCTCCCCCAAAGTGAAAAACGTGCTCGAATTGGAGTTGCAGGATGATGCCGTAGCGCGGCGTGCCGCGGTCGAGCCCCATCGGAAAGGCGACGCCGATTTCGTAGAGATCGTAATTGCGCTTCAGCAACCCGTAACGGATTCCCGGCGAAACCAAGGTGTGGACGTGGGTGACCCGGCGGACGGCGGTGGCGTCACCTGTCAAATCCTGTTCCATTCCCAAACCGAATTCCAGGTAGGCGTGAATGTCGTGGTGCGAGGTCCCGTGGTTTCTTTCGAGGGGACGTATGCCGAGCGCCGTCCCCCAAAAAATATTGTGAAGAGGAGAGGCCGTGCGCGCGGCGGGCCGAAGCAAGCGAACTGAGGGGAAGATCGAGTAGTTCAGCGAACTATATAGGAAAACCGGCCCGCCCCAGTCTTTCGCCACGGACAAGTCCCAAGCCACGCCGGTCTGGTCGAAGCCGGTTCCGCGCGCCATGCTGCCCGTGGGGAGGATCAATTGCGGACCCATCGTCAGGGTGAATGGTGCGTGGCCTTCCCGCAGCAGGCGGTACCGTATTCCGAGCACGGAGTCGCTCAGCGCAAAGTCGGAGTCGAGCAGCGTCGGCCCGGCCCGGTCCCGCGCCCCGTCGGCGTGAACGACCAGGTCCAATTCCCAGCGGTCCGTCAGCCCCCACTCGTTCCGCATCAGGGTGCCGAATTCGGAGTGCTTCAACGTTGACCCGCCGAGAGTCGTGTGCCGCCAACCATACTGACTGACCGAAATGAACTGCGTGGACTTCGCCTTCTGCGTGTAGGGTCCGCCGGCAATGAAGGCGAAGTCAGGCTCCTCCGGCTGGTCGTCCGATGGATTCGCCGGCGACGGCGTGGAAGGGCTGGCTTGCGCCGCGGGCTTCGACGCTGGAGAGGCTTGGGCCCAAGCCTGCCGGGGAAAGAGCCCGGCGCAGCTCATCAACCCCGCGAAAATGCACAGGAAGAGTCTTTGCACCGCACACCCTCATGAAGGACGCCGAGCCATCTCGGCTCACGTGGTCGTTCCGCCCCGGAGATTCCTAGCTTAACGTAAGGTTTGAAGGTAGGAAACCAATTGCCAGAGTTGCTGATCGGGGAGCCGCGACCAGGCGGGCATGCCGCCCTTGAGATTCCCGTTCTTCAGGAACCAGAACTTCGCCCCCGGGGAGGCGTTCTGCACCTGGGGCGAGAACAGGCTGGGAGCATCCTCATGGCCTTTGGCATCCGCTCCGTGACAGGAGGCGCAGTTCCGCATAAATAGTTTCTTGCCTGCCTGGATCGCTTCCGGTTTGCCCGCGTACGGATTGGTGAGCGATTGCGCCTTCGCCGGGGCGTCGGCCAGGAGGGGATCATTCTCCGCGGCCCGGGGCTTCTTCGCAATCAGGCTGAGCGGCAAACAGGCGATCAGCGCGGCGAGAAGAATCTTGAATGTGTTTTTTATCATTGCTTTTTCCTCAGAGGACCGAAATCAGCGAAACATCCGGCGAAGCTTGCGGCCAAACCCCGAAAATTCGTGGCTCATGCTGACGCGCAAAACAAAGCGGTGGGCCACTCCCGTCAAGCCGAAACCCGGGGAAAGGCGCAGCGTGGTTCCGTTGCTCATCTGCCAGGCCAGCACTGGAGCAACGTAATGCGAGGGGCGGGAGAGACCGAAATCGTGCCACGTTCCGAGGCCGCCGTAAATCTCCAGACCGGCGGCAAGATTCTCGCGGCAGAAGTTGCACGGCCGGGGCGAGGCCGCGAGCGCCAGCGGCCGGCTGACCCCGAAAGCGTATCCGAACTCCCAGGGTTCGTTGCTCAGGTTCTTCTCGGCGAGGAAATTCTCGGAGACGTTCCAGCCCTTGAAGTTGCTGGAGAGGATTAGCTTGGTCTCGATCTCATTTTCAATCTCCTGCCGGGTGTGGGCGTTGGGCTCGGCGTGTTCCTCTTCCGGCCCGAATCCGACGATCTCCTTCATGGCTTTGTCGGCTTCGCTGATTCTCTCGTATTCGACGTAAAGGACGGGATTAATCCAATGTTCGCGCATCAGAGGGCGAAAACGGTTCTCCCAGCGGAAGCCGGTGAAAATCGTGCTGTCGCGGCGCGTGCTTTGGCCGTCCAGATAAAGTTCCGTGGTCCACCAGCCCTTCAAGCCATACTCGAGCTCCGTCGTCGAACCCAGGAACCCGTTGGCCTGCTTGGGAAATCCGATGACCGGGTTGAGCGCGACTTCCAAACTGCCGGGCTCTTCCATTTGGTGATCATAGGTGACGAAATAGGGTCGCTCAGCCCTCGCCAGCCGGGCCAGTAATAGAAAAGCGAAAACCGACAGGAGAATCAGGGGTACCGAAGGTATTTTGGCAAGTTTCATGAAGGTGGCCCCAGTTGCATACTAATTGCGTTTCGGCAAAGTCTTGAATTATCGATTCCTTATAGGCCTTTCGGAGCAGACTCAATCGTTGCGAGGGCTGGGATTAGTTAGATGCAAGTTAGTTGCATCTTGAAAAGCCACTTTACGCCCCGCGCTTACCCCTTGTCAAGTCCAAAACCAGTGAATGGAAGTTTCCCGTGGGCCAACAGTCATATCACGCACCCGAGGCGTTTCGCTAAACTGCGAACGGTGCGGATTCGGATCCCGAATCCCTGGCAGACGTGGAAACGCCGAACGCGATGGCCCCTTCAGGTGGGCTGAGCAAGCCGTGGAAACCGGATGGTGCAGCGAAAGGCCGGGTGCGGGTCAGCTTTCAAGCCAGGGAATCATCAGAAGCCGCCGGTCTGCGAGACCTGTTCGGCTGCCTTTTGGGGCCGGTGCGCGTCTAAGATTGCAAAGCAACTTGTGTTCCAATGTGGGGGTGACGGCCATGACTGACGGAGAGTTAGCCCGAGACGTTCAGAGACGTGAGCCGTCCGAGCGTCGGAGTGCAGTTCATCGCGTGGCGTGGTGGGCGGTGGCTTTGTTTGTGTCTCTGGCCTTGCCTGCCGCCGGCCAGGACGCCTCCTCGCAGATCAAAACTCAAATCGAGCGGCTTCAGCAATCGCTGAAGGACAAGCCGGTTTCAGATTCGAACCTCGCCAACCTGGATTCCATGATTAGAGACTCGCTCAAAGCGGCGTCCGAAGCACTCAGCGCGGGGCGGCTCTATGTGAGTCTGGAGAAGCTGGGTGAGGGGACCGACCTTCTCGGCGGCGCCCGAATTGTGGCCGACAAAAGCGAGACTGTGAAAAGCAGCTTGCCCGCGTTCGAGGCGGAATGGAGGAAAGTCAGCCTCGATCTCACAGCCCGCGACCGGGAGGCCGCGGAGAGAAATTGGAATAACTCACCGGTGGCGATCCGGGCGCTCTCCGAGGCGGCGCAAGGTAAGACCCTGCCCCTGCTGGAGGGAGGCCGGGGATTTGCCACTTCGACCCAGCCGAAGGACGGGCTGTTCTATCTCGGCGAGGCACAGGGTGAGGCCGAATTCGCGAAGTTCTGTGCTGCATTGAATCTCCCTCAAAAAGCCCCACCGTTCCCGTTGCGCTCGCTGTTGCCGGAATTGCGAAATCTCCAGGAAAAGACCAACACCGCTTTCCAGCCGCCTCGTTCAATTGAACTCCATCCCCGGTTCATTGCTCTGAACGGGACCCTCAAGCTGGCACAGGAGCTCGACGCCGCGAAATTTTACGCGGGGTCTCTGTACCAGTACCTGGAGGCGCTACGGCACTATGGACTGCTCGATGCCGTCCCGCTCGATGCCGCCCAGCAATCCGCGCTGCAAGAAGCCGTCGCCGGCCAGCAGAAGAAGCTCAAGGCCTCGCGGCGCGACGACTCCATCGCCCAACTCTTTCTCGAGCGCGCCGAGTCGCAGGTTTCGCATGCTGACGCTTCCACTCCCAGCTCGGACGATTGGCGAAGCGCCCAGGTCATCGTCGATCAGGTTCTACCTGCGTATTTCGCGGCGATGAAGCCGGCGTCTCCGATTCGGCAGGCATCCTCCAAGACCATCGATATTACGCTGGTGCGCTGGCCCTACACTTGAAACATCTCCGACCCAGCAAGTTTGCTGGTCCAGGAAGTCGCGGCGAAATACCCGGGAAGGGTGACGTTTGTCAGCGAAAACTTCGGAGGGTCCAAGCTTGCCGAGAAATTTGGTGTGAAAGGGTATCCGGCGGTGTTCGTGGACGACGTGCTGGTTGCCAGCCCCAGGGAATTCGGCTACTTCGGAGAGGTGGAAGGCACTGGCCGTTACGCTCCGTGGCGCAATGCCCAAAGCCAGGCGAAATTCAAGGCTGATCTGGCTCGCATGATTGACCTGATCATCGCCGGCAAGAAAGATTTGGTGAGGCAAGAGCACGCCGGCGCGAGCGGCGCCCTCAGCGAGATTACTGCGCTGCCCAAGTTCCGCCTCAGCGATCTTTCCGGGCGCCCGATTACGGTTGAGCAGCTTTCCGGACGTGCCGTGCTGGTGGAGTTTTGGGCCACGTGGTGCCCGCCCTGCCGTTCCACGCTCGAATGGCTGGGCGAGTTGAAGCGCCAGCACGGCGACAACCTTGAGGTTCTCGCCCTGGCGGTGGAATCGCCCGAAGACAAGATCCGCTCGACCGCCGGCGCGCTCAGCCCAGATTTGCGTTGGGCCATCACCGACGCTACGACCGCGCAGGCTTTCGGCGATATTACCGCCGTTCCTACCCTCTTCCTGTTTGACCGAGCGGGAAAGACTGCGCGTGTGCTGTACGGCGCGCCGCCCGACCTGCACGAGCAGGTGGGCGTAATTCTGGACGCTTTGGTCAAATAGCCCGCATGAACCGCGCAAAGTGCCCGGCGGCGGGCACTACAGTTGGCGTCCGCCCCCTTGTACCGCAGAGCTGCGCTCGGCGCCAGCCGGCGGAACGCCCCGACCGCTAGAGAGCAGTTTCGCCCCGCTCTTCGTTGCGAATGCGGATGGCCTCGTCCAGCTTTGTCAGGAAGATTTTGCCGTCACCGATCTTGCCCGTCTTGGCGGATTTGATAACTGCCGCGACCGCGGACTCCACCAGACCATTCGGCACCACGATCTCCAGTTTGATTTTGGGCAGAAGGTCAACCGAGTACTCGTTGCCCCGGTAGACTTCTGTGTGCCCCTTCTGGCGGCCGTGCCCACGCACTTCCCAAACAGTCATCCCCGCCACACCGACACCTTCCAGCGCTTCCTTGACAGAGTCGAGCCGCGAAGGTTGAATGATCGCTTCTAGTTTCGTCATAGCTGGATATACCCTCACCTTGAAAAGAGTGGAAAACTGTCCTTGCCGCTTTCACGACCCTTCCGCCATTTCGGTCACCAGGGCCGGCTCCTGAACGGCTCCGTTTTCGGGCCGCGCCGGCATGGTGAATTTGAGCAGCACCGGCGTAATCAGAGTGGTCGCTAGAACCACGATCACCAGGAGTGAATAGATGTCGCCTCGGATGACGCCCGCCGCCCACCCGATGCTCGCCGTGATCAATCCCACTTCGCCGCGCGGAATCATGCCCACTCCCACCACCAGCGATTCCCGCCTGCTGAACCCTTGACTGAGCGCGCCGACTCCGCAGCCGATCACCTTGCCGACGATGGCAATCGCCATCACCACCAGGAAGAGATTGAGCTTGCCGCCCAAGTCCCAGGCATTGATCTCCAACCCGACAGCACAGAAGAAAAGCGGGCCAAAGAGCGCGTTGGACATCGACCGGATCTCTTCAATCACTTCACTCCGGGCCGGGTTCGTGGCCATAAAGACCCCGGCCAGGTATGAACCAGTAATCGCCGCCATGCCTCCTCCCGCTTCCGCCGCGAAAGCGAAGAGAAAGGCGATCCCCAGGGCTACGGCCACCGCCGTGTGCGGCCCTTTGAAATGCTTCGCGTACTTGAAAGCCCCCTTGATTAGCCGCGGCCCGAGAAGGAAGGCCAGCCCGCAAAAGGCCAGAATCCTGCCCACCACCAACCCTGCGCCGCTCCAAACTGACCCACTCGCGTGGGCGTGCCCGAACTCCACCGCAATCACGATGGAGAGCACGATCAACCCCAACACGTCGTCGATAACCGCCGCCCCCAGGATGGTTGTTCCGGCCTTGGACTTCAGGCGGTTCATGTTCATGAGCGTCTGCGCGGTGATGGACACGCTGGTCGCCGTCAGCACCGTGCCGACAAACACCGACTCCGTCCAGCCGAACCCCAGGCCGTGTACCAGCGCCGCTCCTCCCGCCAGGGGTAACAGCACGCCGCCTGTCGCCGCCCAGAAGGCCGGGGCCGCCGTGGCCTTCATAAGTTCCGTGTCGGTCTCGAGCCCTGCCAGAAGCATCAGAATGACCACGCCGATCTGCGCCAGGACGTGCACCGCGGCCGGAAGAGAGATGGGATGAACCCCCGCCACGGCCTTGGTATTTGCGAACCACGAGAACCGCCAGATATCGACCAGGGTGGGCCCCAGGATCACGCCGGCCAGCAACTCTCCAAGCACGAGCGGCATATTGACTCGGTGGCACAGTCCTCCCGCCGCCTTGGCCAGAAGGATCAGGACCGCCACAAAGAGCAGAATTTGAAGCGAGATGTCCAATGAACTTCTCCGGATGGAGCTACCCGAAGGCCCTGCCGCGGCCCCGAACCCAGCCTTTCCCGACAGGAACTAATAATGCTCGGGATGGCGTGCTGCGCTGATCAATTTGAGTGCTAGCACAGCTACGCACCCGATAAGTACGGGAACCAGGGGCGCGTGGAAGACACCCACAAGAAGCACGGCGACAGTGATCGCGCCCGCCAACGCCGCGCGTTGTTGCTTGATCGTGCCGACAGCCAACTTGCCAATCCTCATCGAGACCTCAGTGGGAGGGCGAGCTCAAACCGGCTCAGCCTCACTGCATATTCAAGACCAGGATTACACACGCCGCCAACAAGATGGCCAATCCGACGCGCAGCCAGTTTCTTGAAAACGGTTTGTCCCAGGTCGGCCGGCTCATTCCACCCGCCTCGCGCGCTCGCTCTTCCTTCAGGATTTGCGCAATCAGCCGCCGCTCTTCGAGCGTGGTGGCGCACCTCAAGGCACACTCAGCTTCTTCGTAACCCTTGCGTGGAATCCGCAGTTTGAAGTGGAATTGCGCCAGCTTGAAGTGCGCGTAGAAGTTGGCAGGATCCAATTCCGCCGCCCGCTCGAAACTGTCGAGGGCCAGGTAGACCTGGCTGTCCATCGCATAAGCCATGCCCAGCCCGACGCAACCGTCGGAATAATGCGGCGCGCAAGTCACGGCGTTTTCCAATCTGCTGATGGCCTGGCGGGGCTCGCCGATTCCCAACAAGTCCATCCCCTCACGGAAAGAGTTCTGGGCCTCCGTGCTCAGCGCGGCCGCTCCGGAAGGAATCATTGAGGTGTCCCGGCTTTCCGGCCGGGTCGCCTTAACATCCAAGGTCAAAGGAAAAGTTGAACTCGCCAAAGGCATCCTCCCATTTCGCTTCTTAGGTTGTGACGTTGACAGCCGCTCCAATGCCGCTCAAGGGGGCGTGGTCGCGATACGTCTTCAGGACAAATTCGGGGTAACCGAGAGCGCCCATCTCGGGAATGTCCAATCCCGCGAGCTCGCTTTCGGCGCTCACCCGCTGTCCCACGGCGTAGTCCACAAACAGGTTGAAAACGAACGAGAGGCTGAAGACAAACCCCAGCAGCGTGACCACGCCGATCATCTGGGCGATCAGTTGTCCGGGATCGCCGTAGAACAAGCCACGCACTGACCCCGTAACACCGTTCCAGCTGCCCCCGTAGTTCGACCTACCGTCGGCGAAGAGACCCACGGAGATTACGCCCCACAGGCCGTTGACGCCGTGAACCGAGATAGCGCCCACCGGATCGTCCACTTTCGCTACGCGGTCGAAGAACTCGACGCTCAGGCAAACCAGCATGCCGGCCACCAGGCCGATAATCGCCGCGCCGACAGTGCTTACAAAACCGCACGGCGCGGTGATGGCGACGAGTCCTGCCAGCAGACCGTTGCCGCCCATGGAAGCGTCGGGCTTGCCGTAACGCATCCACATGTAGAACAACGCCCCGAAGGAACCCGTGCAGCCGGCGAGCATCGTGTTGACAGCGATGGAGCCGATGCGGAGGGCGCCGTTCCCGGAAGCGCCCAGGGTGCTGCCAGGGTTAAAACCAAACCAGCCGAAGGCGAGGATGAAACACCCCACCAGGACCAGAACGATGTCGTGGCCCGGGATGGCGTTGGCCGTGCCGTCGCGGCTATATTTCCCGAGTCTCGGTCCAATCATCATCGCCAGAGCCAGCGCCGTGAGCCCGCCCACGGCATGGACTACACCCGAGCCGGCAAAATCACAGTAGCCATGACCAAGCCCGAAGTTTGCGCCGAGCTGAGAGAGCCATCCGCCTCCCCAGGCCCAGTTCGCAAAGAGGGGATAAGTGATGGCCGCGAGGAAAACCGAGGAAATGGCGAAGGCTGCGAACTTCCAGCGCTCGGCGGCGGAACCCGTCACAATGGTCGCGGCGGTATCCATAAAGACCATCTGGAACAGGAAGAGAACCATCACCGCCACGTCGTAGGTTCCGCCCTGGGTCAGGAAGAAACCGTGCGTCCCGAAGAGCCCCCAAGTCTTCCCCAGCAGGTTCACCGTAAACTCCGAGTTCAGCGGAGCCGTGCCGCCCAGGTTGGCCGTGGCACCCACGCCGCCCATCTGCAAGGCGAACCCACAAACCCAGTAGGCAAACAATCCGAAGCCGTACACCATGAAATTCATCATCATGGTGTGGTTGGCGTTCTTGGCGCGGCACAGCCCCGTCTCGACCATCGCGAATCCGGCCTGCATGAACATCACGAGGAAGCCCGCCACCAGGGTCCAGACGAAATTGATGGCCACTTTGTTCTGGCCGATCTGGTTCAGCGCATCGCCGAGCGTCAGACCCTTCTTCGAATCGGAGACGGCGACGTCATTCACCGTCCCGGTCTTGCTGCCCCCCGGGTCGCCCTGGGCCATTTCCTCGGCCGCCGGCGGGTTTGCTTCACTCACCGACACGGGCGCGTCCAATTTTGGCGCGGGCGCGGCCTGGGTGCTGGTCGGCGGGGGTGATGGATTTTCCGCCCAGGCCGCGGGTCCCCATAACAACATCAGAGCTGCCGCTGGGAGCAGCGACCGTCTTAACAACCGAAAGCATGAACGCATGTCAACGTCTCCTCACGTAGAGAGATTTCTTATCGTTTCCAAAGGGCCTGTTTCAGATAGGCCCCGTTGAGGAAGCCCAGAATGCCCGTCACACACATCGCCATCCCCACCAAACACAACGTCAAGCGCACGGCTGGAGAATCCGTCCAGGTCAGACCCGCCACGGGAATCAGCCAGCCGAATACCGCCATGAGCAAGCCCAGAGCTTTCATACCAGTCTCCTCTTGATGAATTTTCCGTTCGCCTTGCCTCCGGCCAGTCGTCGGTTGCCTCGTCCGAAGACCGACGGAGGGGGCGAAAGGCACTTCCGTTACTCGCTTGTGAATTCGAGACGCTTGATCCGATAGAAACCCACCAACGAATGGATCAGGAGCGACAAGCCCGCGAGCGTCAGAATCGCACCGATGATGGGATGGCTCGACCACGCCACCAGTCCCGCGGGCAAAAACGTAAAGCCGAGGACAAAAACCGCCAGGTAACCTCCCTGCTGTCGATTTGCCGCCACTTAAGACCTCCGAAGAGCAGGATTTGAGATTCAGGATTCTGGACAGCCAGATCCGCGAGCCGGGTCCGCCGGACTCGACTTACTGTGACTCCCGCGTGTCGAACGTGTAGACCATCCCCGCAGCCACGGTGTTCTGTGCGCCCGCCGGAGAATCGCCCTTGGTAAAGGTCGGTTGGTTGGAGTAATCGCGCCGGAATTCGAGCCGCGTCAACAGGTGGTGCGCCACACGCCGCTCAAACGTCCCGGTGAATTCCTTGATTTGCTGCGCGGCGCCGGTGGTGAAGCCATCCGCGTCGTTGTACCACTCATAGCGCATCGCGAAGGCATTGCGTTCGTCGAAGGTGTAGTGGACGTAGCCCGCCCAACCGGTCCAGAACGCCGGATCGGCCAAGCCCACCATACGGTCGCCGCGTCCGTAGTCGTAGTTAACGATAAACGAGAGTTTGTCGGTGGGCGAGATGGTGACGACGGTGTCGGAAAGCTGCCGCCAGTTCTGATTGATTCCCGCCTGCTCCGGCCCAGCCATATAGTTCTGCGCGAGACTGAACTTCTTGTGCGGCGTCCAGCCGAAGCCCACGCCGTAAGTCTTGCCGGAGTTGTTGTCCACGACGTTGTTCCAGCCGTTCACCACGAAGCCGCTCAGGCTGTACTTGCTGTTGAACGCGTATTTCGTCCGCAGGCCGAAGTGGTAAAACGGAATGGCGTAGGTGAAAAGAATGCCACGCGAGTAGTTCAGATTGTCCTTGGTCTCAATCACTTCTGCGCCATGCGGGGTTACGAACTTACCGAAGTCAACTTGCAGGCCGTTCTTGCCCACCGGGGCGAGATAGGAGAAATAAGCTTCCTTGAGGTACTGCGCGAAGTTGGGCTCGCCCGGTTCGGCGCTGTTCACCACTTTCATTGCCTGGCCGAAACCCAAGGCCACGTGATAACCCAGGCGGCTATTGGAAGCGTCCGGCGTCTTATCCAGAATTAACTCCACCATGTTGAGCGAGAATTGGTTCGATGGCCCGTCGAAAGCGCGGTAGGTGGAAGTGCGGTTGTGCGGCTGATTGAAGTTGTAGCCGTAGTAGCCGTCGACAAAACCGCTCAGGCTCGTGGAGCCGAGAAGCGTCTTCACCAAGCCCGGCGAGCTGGCCGGCGGCGCGCTCTCGGCCTTGGAAACGACGGGTGCGGCTGCAGCCTCCGTCGTCGCGGCGGGAGCTGGAGCTGCCGTCGCTGCGCCCGCGGGCTCGGAAGATCCCTTCAGCTCCTTCCGCGCCGCGGCCAGTTCCGCCTGTAACCGGTCGATCTGCTTCTGCAGGCCTTCCAGCCGCTGAGTCATTTCGGCGGTCGAGCCCGCCGTGGAATTAGAATTTTGATCTTGTGCCCTGAGCCCCGGAGAAACCAAGCACGCCAAACAAAAGCCCATTACTGCCCGCAAAGTAAATCGAAGGCTTTTCATGCTCTCGCATTTCGCTTTCTCCCCCAAACCGAACTGCTACTTCGCCTCACTAGATCTTTCTGAGCAGTTTGACCAGCCACTCGACAGTAGAAGTTCGGACATTTTTTCGTCAAGGAAATAGATTTTCTGTGAGAGATAAGAAAAAGTTGGCCAAACGCAATTTATACTCGCGATAAGAAAAGCCCGCACACTCCCGTGGAGAAATTCGCGCTTCGCGTTATTTCAATGACTTTTCATGGCTCAGCGGCAAGCGCGGAGCCGGCCTCGGTTCGTGAGTGTTTCGGCCGTCGCTGAGCTTTGGGCGCGATATCTCCTCAAGTTTCTGGAGGGTTTTGCCGAACAAAATGCGAAGGGGCATTTTCGAACAGCGCCGCCATTGGTCCCGCCTCCTAACCGCGTCGTGGCGCTGTGGGCCCTGGCGGCAGGATCCTCCTATCCTGCCGCCGGGGCCACTGCCTCTCTGTATGGTGTTTCTCGAATCTCCCCAAAGCAGCAAAGGGATTTTCGTTTGCCTCCTGCGCGCGAGAGCGGTGTACAATAGATGTCTCCTCATCTCGGGGCGGACCACAAAGCATGATTCTTCGGCAGCGCATCTTCGTGAGCCTGATGGTGCTCCTACTCCTCGCGCCCACGGTGCGATGGTTCCAGGTCGCCGCGCCGGGCCAAGCCTGCGCTTGCGTCCCCTCGGCCTGTGCTTGTGAAGGCCACGAGCACGCGTCCGGTCATTCTCCAATGTGCGCCATGGCCAATGGCGGCCGCTGCGGCGTGCGCTCGGCTGACTTGGCGCTGACAACGGTCGACGACCAGCCGCTCCCGGCGCCTGCCGAAATGGCGGTTCGATACTCTCTGCCTTTTTCCCTGGCCGACTCCCCGGCGCTTCCGGCCGCCCCACTTCGAGGTCATTCCCGGCCGCTCGAACTCCCTCCGCGCTGACGATCCTGATTCCCATTCTGGTTGCTGACCTGAACCGTCCCGGTGAATGCTCCGGCCGCGTTGTCTATTGTCTTTGGCGGACCGGGCGCCATCGCCGGCCCCGTCATTTCCAGTGTTGATGCAGGGAGGAGAAAAGTGAGATTTCGCAATATCGCCCTCAGCGCGGCATTGGCATTAGTCTTCGCCTTGACCGCGCGTGCAACCATCTACTCGAACGTGCGCGGCATCGTGCACGATCCCCAGCACCGGCCCGTGGGCGGCGCCACGGTAACCCTCAAGGCTCGCACCTCCGACTGGGCCAAGACTCAGCAAACGAATCCCGACGGCAGTTTTGATTTTGCCGCCGTGCCGCTGGGCGAGTACACGCTGAGCTTTGCCGCGCCGGATTTCAAGCGGGCGGAAACCAACCTTACCGTCGCCTCGGGCAGCGCGCCGGTTCTTCATTTTTCTTTGCAGCTCGCGGCAATGAAGCAGACGGTAGAGGTCAGGGAAAGACCCGAAAGCGTAGCGACGCAGACCGCCGCGTCGGCCGTCATGGTCAGTCGTGAGCAGGTCGAGCGCACGCCCGGGGCTGACCGCTCCAACAGTCTCACCCTGATTACGAGCTTCGTGCCCTCAGCCTCCGTGAGTCATAACCTTCTGCACGTGCGCGGCGGACACATGGTGAGCTGGTGGGTGGATGGCATTCCCGTCCCCAACTTGAACATCGCGGCCAACGTCGCTCCGCAGTTCGATCCTAAAGACGTTGATTATCTCGAGATGCGGCGCGGCGGCGTCTCGGCCGAGTACGGGGAGCGCACGTTCGCCGTCATCAACGTCGTGACGCGGTCGGGATTCGAGCGCAACAACGAAGGCGAACTCGTGACCAGCTACGGAAACCACCACACCACCCACAACCAGCTCAGCTTCGGCAGTCACACCGAGCGCTTTGCCTACTACGCCAGCCTGAACGGCAACCGCTCCGACCTCGGCCTGGAGACTCCCGGCCCTGAAAGACTCCACGATCAGGCGAGCGGCCTGGGCGGATTCACTTCGCTGATCTTCAACGCCTCGCCCGCCGACCAATTGCGCTTTGTCGCTTCGTTCCGAAACGATCATTTCCAGATCCCCAACACGCCGGAGGAGCAGGCGGGGGGCATCCGCGATCTGGATCGCGAGCGCGACGCCTTTGCCAACTTCAGTTGGGTCCGCACGCTGGGCCCGGGAACGCTCTTGACGCTCGCGCCTTTCTATCACTTCAACCGCGCTGCCTACGAAGGCGGGCCGGGCGACATGCCCTCCATCCCCGACCATCGCCGCGCCTCGCAGTACGCCGGCTTCCAGGGCGCTCTGGCCGCGACGGTTGGAAATCACAATGCGCGCGTCGGCGGTCTGGCCCTCGGCCAACACGAGAATGACACTTTCGGCCTGACCGCCACGGATGGCTCCGGACTGGCGCTGCGCGAGAATCAGAGAGTCTGGGGGAAACTCGCCGCCGCTTATTTCGAAGACGAATACAAACTTAGCCGCTGGCTGACCCTGACCGGCGGAGTCCGGCTGACGCGCTTTTCCGGGTTGCTCACCGAAACCGCCGCCAGCCCACGGTTGGGCGCGGCATTACGCCTTCCGCGATTGGGATGGATTCTCCACGGAACCTACGCGCGTTTCTATCAACCTCCCCCGTTGACGACGGTCACCGGACCGCTTCTGGAACTGGCACTGGCGTCGGGGCTCGACTTCGTTCCCCTGCGCGGCGAACGCGATGAGCAGCACGAGTTCGGGCTGACCATTCCCTGGCGCGCCTGGACGATTGACGTCAGCAATTTCCGCATGGGCTCGCGCAATTATTTCGACCACGACGTTTTGGAGAATTCCAGTGTCTTTCTTCCCATCACCCTGGAGCGGGCGCGCATTCGCGGCTGGGAGGCGAGCGTGCGTTCGCCCCGGCTCTTTCGCCGCGCGCAATTTCACCTCGCCTATTCGCGCCAATTCGTCGAGGCGCAGGGCGGCGTGACGGGCGGCCTGACGGATTTCGAGCCGCCGGAGACCGGCGACTACTATTTCCTCGACTTCGACCAGCGGCACACACTCGGCACAGGCTTCGATATCAGCCTGCCACGGCGAAGCTGGACCTCCGCCAATGTCAGCTACGGTTCGGGGTTCCTGGACGGCGACGGGCCGAGTCACCTACCCGCAAACACGACGCTCGACTTGGCCGTGGGCAAGCAGGTGGGCGAGCGGTGGTCCGTGCAGGCTTACGCGCTGAACGTCGCCAACCGGCGTTTCTTCATCGACCGCAGCAACGAGTTCGCCGGCACGCATTACGCAGCCCCGCGCCAATTCGCCCTCGAACTGCGGTATCGCTTTCACTACTGACCGCCGGTGTTGCCTTCAGGGAAGGCGCGGAAACTCTCAGGGCTTTCGTATTCCCATCCCCGAGCAAATCCATTACGATGGTGAGTTTGTATCCCTCGGGGTGACGACGATTGGGCAGACCATCGCGCCGTTTCGCCGGCGGAGTAACGATCTTGGCTGACGTCCGAGTCCGCTTTGCACCTTCGCCCACGGGCTTCTTGCACGTGGGCGGGGCGCGCACGGCTCTCTACAACTGGCTCTTCGCCCGGCACTGCGGCGGCGTCTTCATCCTGCGGATCGAAGACACGGACGTGGACCGGTCGAAGCCAGAATTGACCACGGCGATTCTCCGCAGCATGGAGTGGCTGGGACTCAACTGGGACGAAGGGCCGTTTTATCAGTCGGAGCGAATCGAGCGTTACCGCGCGCTCGCGGCGGAGCTCGAGCGGCTCGGCCACGCTTACCCCTGCTTCTGCTCGGTGGAAGAACTCCAGTCGAAGCGCGACAAAGCCGAAGCCGAGCGGCGCGCCTGGAAATACGACGGGACGTGCCGGGACCTGCCGCATCCAGAGCGCGAGGCACGACGCGCGGCAGGCCAGCCTCATGCGATCCGATTCCAAGTGCCTGAATCCGGCAAGACGAGTTTCGACGATCAGGTCTTCGGAGGCATTGCGGTCGAAAACACGGACATCGAAGATTTCATCCTGCTGCGCTCGGACGGACATCCCACGTATCACCTGGGCGTTGTCGCTGACGACCTCGATATGCGCGTGACGCACGTGGTGCGCGGCGCCGACCACATTTCCAACACACCCAAACAGATCTTGATGTATCAGGCCCTCGGCGCCGCCACGCCGGCGTTCGCACACTTGCCCCTGATACTCGGACCGGACAAGCAGCGCCTCTCGAAGCGCCATGGAGCAACGTCAGTCGAATCCTATCGCGATCAGGGGATTCTGCCGGAAGCGCTGGTGAATTTTCTCGCCTTGCTCGGCTGGACGCCGCCGGGCGGGAAGGAAATCGTCCCGCGCGACGAGATGGTGAAGGCGTTTGACCTCACCGCAGTCTCCAAATCCAACGCGGTATTCGATCCGGAGAAGCTCGCCTGGATGAACAGCGAGTATCTGCGCGCCCTGCCCGCAGAACGCCTCCTGCCGTTAGTCAGGGAGGAACTGGAGAGCGCGGGATGGCTGGGAGAAACAGGGATTCAGGATTCAGGAGTCAGCCTGCCGGCCGGCAAGGCAGGGAGTCAGGAGGAAAATCGAATCGCCTTTGAGAGCACGGTTCGGCTGCTTCAGACGCGTGCGCGTTCGATCAAGGATTTTTCCGGCGCGTTCCGCGCCTTTTTCTCGGACCAGTTCGATTATGATCCCGAAGCCGTGAAGAGATTCTGGAAGGATGCTTCCCTGCCGGACCTGCTTTCAGCACTCGCCGAACGTTTGGCGCAAACTGAGCCCTTCGATGTTCAAGAGACCGAGAAGACGTTGCGATCGCTGGCCGAGGAAAAAAGTGTGAAGGCAGGTTTGCTCATCAACGCCAGCCGCGTGGCGCTGACGGGCCAAGGCGTAGCGCCGGGTCTTTTTGAGGTGATGACCGTTTTGGGGCGAGAGCGGGCGGTGAATCGGCTACGGCAGGCTGCGGAATACCTGGCAAGAAAAGTGACCAGCGGCGAGTGACAAGTGACAAGACCGGAGTCAGAATTCAGAATGCTGAGTTTGTGGGCTCTCACCCGCAGGTCATGAATGGGACGCCGCTGCACGTTGCTTCATTCTGACTTCTGACTTCTTGCTTGCCACTCGCCACTGGTCACTTGCCACTGCTCTGCTACTTCTTCTCAAACTTCTCAATCAAAATCACCGCCACCGCCGCCACGGTGGCCACGATTTCCAGCACACGCTTCACCTTTTTCAGAGACAGCATGGCGGCTAACCTCCCACCGGCAACCAGATTTTTCCCGGCAATCTTTCATGGTCTCCCTCCAGGCTCAGCACGCTTCCGCGAACCCCGCGAGGAAAGATTTCCAGAATGCCGACGCAGCGCGGCAACGAAAAGCGCTGTTGCCCGGCGCTGCCGGGGTTGAAGAACAGCTTGTGCCCCATGGTCAGCAAGCAGGGCTTATGGCTGTGACCGAAAACCAGGACTTTCGTGGCATCGCCGAAAGCCTTCAGGAACGCGTCGCGGCGTTCCGGCTGCATTCTCCCCAGCATCGCCCCGTCCGACCACGCCTCCAATTCCGCCTGCGGCACGAGCAACTGGTGCTGAATCTCCACCTGCACGCCCTCGAATCGCAGGGTCAGCGAAGGCGGGAGCTTCAGCTCCGCCGGGTCGACGTTGCCGCGCACCGCATGAACCTTGGCGATGCGTGCCAACTCGTCCAAAACGTCTTGCGAGCCCACGTCGCCGCCGTGCACGATGGCGTCCACGCCGGCCAGCAACTCCGGCAGGCGCGGGTCAAAGTAGGCGTGCGTGTCGGAAACCACTCCAATCTTCATCGACTTCCCTCGACTGTTCCGATGCCACCCGGCAAGCGGGGCGGATGAGGCTGATACTAACGGCGGAATGTCTCCAGGTAAAGCCCAATCCGCGCGAAACGCCTTGGCGCAAGCTGGGCCACACGGCGCTATTTCCGGGTTTCGGCCTGGACCTCCGCGATGATCTTCCGGGCGAGATTCTTCGAGGTTTCACAGGCCGGGTGCTCGACGCGGCAGGCCGCGACGCTCAAACCGCACCCGCAAGTGCAGGGCTCCATGTTCAGGCGATAGAGGGCGCGATTCTTCTGCTCGGCGGAGAGACCCGTGAGGGGCGGCTCGGAGAGTTCGGTGACATTTGAAGGCACGAACTCCCGCGCCAGCTTCGGGCAATCCGCCGGCGGCGGCTCGAGCGGCGCGGGCGTAAAATGCACTCGGGGAGGAGCCAGCGCCCAGGCGAGTGCGGCCAGCAGGCCGAGCGTCACCACGACGGTCGCCACCGCGCCGGGTGAAGGTCGGCGGGGCGGCGACGGTGTTTGCGGGTCAGTCGAACTGGACATTGTTCAGGACATCCGCGTTGGCACGCTTGACGGCGGCGCCGCGCCGCACCACCTTCACGACCAGGTTGACCGGCACGGTCTTGGGCGGCAGGCAGGCGTGGTCGTTGCAGGCCTGGTAGTTGAATTGGCCCTTCAGCGCGTACGTACCGGGGGGCGTCTTCCGATCAACCTTCAGCAGCGCCCCCACCGTGAGCGTCCCTTCGTAAACTGAAAGCTGCATGTCGGAGAACGCAAACTTCTTCAGTTGCCCTTTGGGATATGCAAACTTCTCAACGCTCACC
>Ga0315281_10003613_pt1 | contig 22635 bp, 21 predicted proteins | sample YL17G07_0_MG_FD_204540 | JGI IMG/M metagenome (GOLD analysis project Ga0315281, IMG submission 204540) | Sediment microbial communities from Yellowstone Lake, YNP, Wyoming, USA - YL17G07_0 | ecosystem: Environmental > Aquatic > Freshwater > Lake > Sediment | place: USA: Wyoming | collected... | reverse complement strand
CCCGAACATGAAGATCAAGAAAACGCTCTCCTGGGAGATCAAACGGCCGAAGTGAAGACCTGATCGGACCGCGGGTCGCTAGCGGCGCGGCCCGCGCCCGTGGAGTTTGCGGACACGGATGCTCCTTGGACCTTGCCGCCGCGTGGGAGGCACGACCTTGCTTCCGGGCTTCCGCCCCTCCGTCGGCTCTACTCCCCTCCCGCGCCCGCGGAGTTCCGGCTCCGGCGGCGGGAGCAGCGGTTGAAGCTTGACCTCCATGAACTCCTCGTCGATCCCCTTCACGAGCACTCGAAGCGGGTCGCCGAGGCGCAGCACTCTCCCCCGCCTCTGCCCGACCAGCCGGTGCCCGGTGTCGTCGTAGCGGTAGAAATCGTCGGTGAGGTCGGCGACGTGGACCAAACCTTCGACGTAGACCTCCTCGAGCTGGACGAACAGGCCGAACGCGACCACGCCGGTGACGTGCCCCGTGAACTCCTCCCCGATGTGGGCGCGCATGTACTCCGTCTGCTTCCACTTCACGACCTCGCGCTCGGCCTCCTCGGCGCGCCGCTCGGTGAACGAGCAGCTCTGCGCCAGCTCCTCCAGGTCGGCCTCCGCGAGCGCCCGCTCCGCGCCTCCGAGCACCTGCCCGGACAGCAGCAGGCCGAGGAATCGATGCACGACGAGGTCCGGGTAGCGCCGGATCGGCGAGGTGAAGTGCAGGTAGAAGTCGGTCGCGAGCGCGTAGTGCCCCTTGCACTGCGGGTGGTAGGCGGCGCGAGCCAGCGAGCGGAGGACCAGCGTCTGCAGGAAGCGGTCCCCCGGCTTGTCCGCGATCTCGGCCAGCACCCGCTGCAGCTCGCGGGGCGGGAGCTCCTCCAGGTTGCCCTTGAGCTGAATCCCGAACTCGGCGAGCACGGCCTGCAGCTCGGCCAGCTTTCCCGCCGAGGGGCGCTCGTGGACCCGGAACAGGCCGGGCTGCCGCCCCCATACGAGCATGCGCGCCACGCACTCGTTGGCCGCGATCATCAACTCCTCGATCAGGCGGTGGGCGCGGTTGCGCGGGGCGGCCTGCACCCCGGTCATGAAACCCTCGGGGTCGAGCAGGATCTCCGGCTCGGGCAGGTCGAAGTCGATCGCGCCGCGGCCGCGCCTCCGCTCGCCGATTCGTGTGGCGGCCTCGTCCAGCAGCTCGAGCGAGCGCCGCACCTCAGGCGCCAGCTCGGCGGGCCACGAGCCGGTCTCGAGCCAGGCGAAGACCTCGGTGTAGGTGCAGCGGCGGCGGGAGCGGAAAACGCTCCGCTCGGCGCGGTAGCCCTCGACCGCGCCGTTGGGGGCGACCAGGAAGCGCGCCGAGAACGCCAGCCGGTCCTGCTCGGGAAGCAGTGAGCAGAGCTGGTTGGAGAGCTTCTCCGGCAGCATCGGGACGCAGCGGCCCGGCAGGTACACGCTGGTCCCGCGCTCGCGCGCGGCCCCGTCGAGGGCCGTGCCCGGACGGACGTAGTGCGAGACGTCGGCGATGTGCACGAAGACCTCGATCGCTCCGTGCGGGGCATGCAGGGCCACTACCGCGTCGTCGAAGTCCTTCGCGGTCTCGCCGTCGATGGTCACCGCCGGCTGGCCGCGCAGGTCCGCCCGGCCCGCCAGATCCTCCGGGAGCACGCCAGCGGGCAAGGCGTCCGCATCGCGCAGCGCGGCCGGTGCAAACTCTACCGGGATCGCGAGCTCGGCGAGCACGACCTCCTCGTCCACGCCGCTCTCCCCGGGCGCCCCGAGGCACCGGAGCAGGCGCCCCTGCACCGGCCCCTGCTCCGGGATCTCGCCCACAGCCACCTCGACGAACTCGCCCGCGCGCGGGAGCTCGTCCGGGATCGGGTCGAGGACCACGCGCATGTTGAGCCGGCGCGCGTACGGATCGACCCACGGCCGGACCGGGTCCGGGACGAAGCGGCCAACCAGCGTGGGGCGCCGTCGGCGCAGCACCCGCACGACCTCGCCGTTCTTTTCGGGGACCAACTGCCCCTTCCTGCGGCGCATCTCCCGATACACCAGAACCTGGTCCCCATCGAGGGCCGAGGAGAGGTTTTCGGGGGCAACCACGATGTCGGGGATGTCGCGCTCGCCCAGACGGACGATCCCGAAGCCCCGCGAGGTCAGCCGCAGCTCGCCGACGTAGAAGTCGGTGAACTCCACCGCGACGAGGCGCCCCTTGGCGCGGACGAGCTCCCCGCGGGACTCCGCCTCCGCGACGAGCGCGGGAAGCTCGCGGTGCACCGTTTCCCTGTCCGAGGAGGCGATCAGCGTGCGCTCCAGCTGGGCGAGCGTCACGCCGTTGCCGCGCGCGGCGCGGATCTCCTCGAGGACCTGCCTACGGTGCATGCTCTGCCCGGTCACGAGCGCGAGAAAGCGCGCTCCCGTTGACAGTTTTCGCACCTGCCGCTACACTCCCCGAGGCGCGTGCGAAAGTGGCGGAATTGGTAGACGCGCAAGGCTCAGGACCTTGTGAGCGCAAGCTCATGGGGGTTCGACTCCCCCCTTTCGCACCACTTCTTTGGAGCCGCATGACCTTAGCGGGCCGGTCCAGCCTCGCCGGCCCCCGGGAACTCCTGAAAGACACGGCTACTACGATGCGGCACCGCCGGCGCGCACGAACTTCAAGGCGTCCTCGCGCTCCCAGAAGATCGGGAAGATCGTTTCCAGCCGGGTGAGCTTGAGCAGCGCCTCGAGCCGGTGGTGGGGGCGGAAGAGGGCCACGCGCCGTTTGGCCTTGGTGAACCTCTGAAGGTAGCCGACCAGCTCGCCGATCCCGGTCGAGTCGACGTAGTCGATGCGGGCAAAGTCGATCACGACCCCGCTCTTGGTCTCGTCGAGCACGCTCTGGAGCTCTTTGGCGAACAGCTCCGCCGACTCCCCGAGCTTGATCGTGCCCTCGACCTCGACGATTGCAACCCCGTTGTCTTCCACACGGCGCACTTGCATGTTCGCCTCTCCCGTTTACGCCGTCACGATCCGGAGACCGTGACTTCCGCGCTCGCCGCCAGCCCGCCACCCCGGCGGCCGCGGCATCGGTAGCGCCGCAGGTCGCCAAAGGCTCCCAGCTCCTCCACCTCGACCTCGAGGCGATCGCCGGGCTCAAGAGTTTGGTACACCGCCACATTGTCAAGGCCGACCAGGCGCAATGTGCCCTGCCGGGGCGGCTGAACCACGAGAAGTATCGCCTGGGCGAGGGCCTCGGCCACCAGCGTGATCGGCCACGCGCCGGTCCCCGTCAGTGTGCCGTTCGCCGTTGCGAGCACAACCGAAAAGCGGCCGTGCGGATCCGGCTCCGCCCGCTCGACCAGACGGAAGGGATGCTGGTGCGGGAGCTGCTCAGGCGCCTTCGTTGACACCCTTGCTCCGCATGAACTCGACCAGGGCGTTGACCGAGGCGAACGCCTTGGCGCCCACCTCCTCGTCCTGGATCTTGACCCCGAAGGCCTTCTCGATGCCTATTACGAGCTCCAGCGCGTCGATCGAGTCCAGACCGAGGCCGTCACCGAAGAGGAGGGCTGCATCATCGATGTCGTCCGGCGTCATTCCTTCCAGCTGGAGCCTGTCGATGATGAGTTGCTTCACTTTTCGGTGCAGCGCGGTCTGGCTCATCAAACCTATCCCTCCCCTTTTCAGCCCAGAGTATAGCCGACTACCTCGGTGGCCATGGGGGGGCGGCCAGGCCGAGGTCAGCCAGAGCAGTGCTTTCTCCCTCGAAGCCAACGGAGCAGCGTTCGTGGTCCACGAGCACGGGTAGCCGCCGCTCCCAGGTGAGCGCGGCGAGCTCGGCGATCCGACCAGGCTCTGCCATGAGGTTCACGACCACGAACGCGACACGGCGCCGGCCCAGGTCCTCCAAAAGAGCCTTGCAGTGACGGCAGCCGTCGGCGACGTACACCGTCACGCTCACGAGCCTTCACCCTCCTCCCCCGGCGGGGTCCAGGGGACCTCAACCGGCTCCAGCTCGGCGAGGAAGCCCTGGTCCTCGCGCCACCCCGGCCGCGCCTTGACCAGCAGGTCCAGATAGACCTTTGCCCCCAGCACAGCCTCGATGCGGGAGCGCGCGGCCGTTCCGATCTCCTTGATCATCGCGCCGGCCTTCCCCACGACGATGCCCTTCTGGCTCTCGCGGTCGACCACGATGTCGGCGAAGATCCGCAGCAGCGCCCCGGCGCGTGTCTCCTTCTCCTGGAAATCCCGCAGGTGCACCGTGGAGGTGAACGGCAGCTCCTTCTCGACCCGCTCGAGCAGCGCCTCTCGGATGAGCTCCGCAACGAAGAAGCGCTCGCTCTGGGTGGTCGTGAACGAGGGGTCCAGCAGCGGCTCGCCTTCCGGGAGCAGCGAGAAGATCGCGTCGCGCAGCGCCGGTAGGCCGTCCCCCCGCAGTGCCGAGACCGGCACCACCGCGGCGTAGGCGCGCCTCTTCGTGTAGAACTCCACCCGCTCCGCCAGGTGACGCTCCGCCTCCGGCCGGTCCACCTTGTTGGGCAGCAGCACCACCGGGACCGTGGCCTCGCGCACCAGGCCGACGACGAACTCCTCCCCCGCGCCGGGCGCCTGTTCGGCGTCGAAGACCTGCACGATGAGGTCCACCTCCGAGAGGGTGTCGCGCAGCGCGTGCATCATCTGGACGTTGAGGCGGTGCAGCGGCCGGTGCACGCCCGGGAGATCGAACAGCACCGCCTGGCCTCGCTCCTCGGTCAGCACCCCGGTGATGCGGTGGCGCGTCGTCTGCGGCTTGGACGACACGATCGCCACCTTCTCGCCCAGGAGGGTGTTGACCAGCGTGCTCTTGCCGGCGTTGGGCCGGCCGAGCAGAGCCACAGTCCCCGAGTGCTTCACGGGGAACGCCGCACCCGCACGCGCCGCAGGCGGCGGCGGTCGAGCTCCACCACCTCGAGGTCCAACCCCTGCCAGGCAGCGCGTTCGCCGATGCGAGGCAGGTGGCCGAGACGGTCGAGGACCAGGCCCGCCACGGAGTCGAACCCGACCTCCCCCACCTCGACGCCGAAGAGCTCCTCCAGCACCTCCACGTGGGCTGCGCCGTCCAGGAGGTAGACGCCCTCGGACTCCTTCTGGACCTCCGGCACCTCGCGCTGGTGCTCGTCGCTGATCTCGCCGACGATCTCCTCGAGAACGTCCTCCAGCGTCACGATCCCCGAGGTGCCGCCGTACTCGTCCACGACCACGGCGAGCTGCTGCCGCGCGGACTGGAACTCGCGCAGAAGCTCGCGCAGCGCCTTGGTCTCCGGCACCACCAGCACCGGCCGCAGCAGCTCCCTGGCGGGCGGCCTGCCGCCGCCGGCGACCGACCTGAGCACGTCCTTCACGTGCACCACGCCCTCGATGCGGTCGAGCGTGTCGCGAAAGACCGGAATGCGGGTGAACATCGACTCGGCGAAAAGCCGCTCCATCGTCCCGAAGTCCGCGTTGACCGGGAGTGCCACCACGTCGGTGCGCGGCGTCATGATCTCGCGTGCCACGGTCTCGGAGAGCTCCACGATCGAGGCGACCAGCTCCGCGTCCTCGCGCTCGAGTATCCCGGCATCCTCGCCCGCGCCGATGAACGCCTGCACCTCGTGCTCGTCCACCGCTTCCTCATCCCCCTCGTCCGGCTCCTCCTCCGGGCTCTCGAGGAGCGCGAGGCGGCGCAACAGAGGCGTCCACGGCCGGAGGGCGACCAGCGCGACCAGGGTCATGGGCTCCGTCCTCTGGCCACGTGCGATCCCCATGCCCAGGACGATAACCATGAGCCAGCCGAGGAACAGCACGGCCAGCAGGCCCGTGTTGCTGGCGCCGATCAACCTGCCCGCACGCACGACCGCCAGCGAGAACAGCACGAGCAGGACTCCCATCCCGGCCTGCAGGAAGACCACCAGGCTCGCGTAGGCATCGGAGCGGCGTGGGTAGCCCGGGAGCAGGCTCGTGCGCTGGGCGAGAAGGCCCCCGAGCTGGATGCCGCCGAGGCGGATGATCGCGATCAGCCCGGCGACCGTGAACACCAGCGGCAGCAGCAGCAGCGCCGCGACCAGCATGGCGGTCACCGGGTTTCCCCACCAGACGGCGAGCGCGGAACTCATCGAATCAGCTCCCGCCGCAGCCGGGCCTCGAGCCGCCTCATCTCTCCCCGGTCCGTCTCGTGGTCGTACCCGCACAGGTGCACGATCGCGTGTACCGCGAGCACCTTCAGCTCGTTCTCCAGGGTCGTTCCCGCCTCGGCGGCCTGGCGCGCAGCTGTCTCCAGTGAGATTGCCACGTCCCCAAGGTACCTCGGACCGTCGGGCTGAGCGAAGCCCGCCGGGAACGAGAGCACGTCGGTGGACCGGTCCTTGTCCCGGAAGCGCCGGTTGAGCGAGCGAATCGTCGCGTCGTCACACACCAGCACGCCCACCTCGGCCGCCCCGACGTCCAGACACCTGAGCACCTCCTTGGCCAGCTCCCGGAGCGCTTCGGTCTGGCGCCCGCCCGGGTGGCGCTGCCAGCGGAAGGTCACGCGCAGGTCAGGCACGGCGCTTGCGGTTGAAGTCGAAGCCGGGGTAGTCGATCCGGTGGTGAAACGCGTTGCTCACGACCCAGAAGAACGCGGCCCCGATCTTCTCGATGTCCCTGAGGGTCAGCTCGCACTCGTCGAGCTGGCCGTCGTCCAGGACGTTCTTGCCCACCTGGTCGATCATCGACTGGATCCTGCCCGGCGTGGCGTCCTGCAGTGTCCGGCTTGCCGCCTCCACCGCGTCGGCGAGCAGCAGGATGCCCATCTCCTTGCTGTGGGGCTTCGGGCCGGGGTAGCGGAACTCGCTCTCCTGGACCTCGCCGCGGTCGGGATCCTCCTTCTCCTTGGCACGCGAGTAGAAGTACCGGATCAGCTTGGTGCCATGGTGGGTGGCTATGGCGTCGCGGATCGGCTCGGGCAGCTTGTAATCTCGTGCCAGCTCGAGGCCCGCCTTGACGTGGTTCGACACGACGAGCGCCGACATCCACGGCGTGAGGTGGTCGTGGGGGTTGTCGTTGCGCTGGTTTTCGACGAAGTACTCCGGCTTGGCCAGCTTGCCTATGTCATGGTAGTAGCAGCAGACTCGCGCCAACAGCGGGTTCGCACCGATCGCCTCGGCCGCGGCCTCCGCGAAGTTGGCCATGGCCAGCGAGTGCTGGAAGGTGCCCGGCGCCTCGAGTGAGAGCTGCTTGAGCAGCGGGACGTTCGGGTTGGAGAGCTCCAGCAGGCGGATGTCCGTGATCGTACCGGTGAGCGACTCGAGCACCGGCAGCAGGAAGCTGGCCAGAGCCGCCGCGACGACCCCTCCCAGCGCCCCCGCGATCACGTGCGCACCCAGCACCTGACCATCCGCGATCTTCCCGTGCCAGAGCGCCAGCCCAACCACCGCCACCGCGTTGACTCCGGCCACCAGCGCGCCCACCCGCGCCAGCACGTAGCGCTCCCTCAGGCGCTGCGAGGCGAACGCTGCGGCGATGCCGGCGATCAGCGCGTAGACCGCGACGCTCACGTCGCCGCCCAGCATGAGGGCGACCATCACGCTCTGAACCATGGCGAAGAGCACCCCGACCGGGAGCCCGAACATGAGGCTCGCGAGGATCGGTCCCGTGCCGTGCGGCAGCGCCGGGAGGTAGATCTCGACATGGCCGAACGGGTCGCGCATCACGCTCGCCGCAACCCCGCCCGCGAGGAATGCGAAGCTGCGCTCGAGCACCAGGACCATCACGGTCAGGAGCACGACCGCACCGAATCGGATGCGGGCCTCCTCCGGCGACGGGCTCTGCCTGCGGAGGAAGAACTGCCAGGCGCCCGCGAGCAGTCCCATCAGCAAGGCCACACCGGCCAACGGGAGAAAGGTCTGACTGGAGGTGTTGCGCTCGGCGAGCGCAGCCAGCAGCCGCGCGGTCTGGGGTGAGACCTCGTCCCCGCGCCGCACCACCACCTTTCCGCGCGGAAGGCGTACCGACACCTCCTCGACGTTGCTGGCCGCCTTTAGCCGACTCGCCAGCGTCTCCCCACGGTCGAGCACGACGTTGGGAACCATGGCCCGCGCCAGCATCGCGGCCAGCGGCGCCCGCCAGCTGCGCTGGACCCCGGGCTCGGCCGCCAGTCGCTGCTCTACGACCTCCCCCAGGCCCGATCCCCCGTCCTGGAACCGGTAGACGTCGAGCTCGACGCGCTCGTCGTTCGTGTCGGCGGTGCGCAGGATGATGCCTCGGTCGGCCGAGCGGAGCAGCTCCATGCGGTCGCTCACGATCCCCTGGCGGTAGAGACGCTGCACGACCTCGCGCAGCACTCCTTGAAGCTCCTCGGCGAAACCTGCCCCGCGTAACACCTCCGCCTCGGCCGGCTGGATCGCCAGCGAGCCGACCTCACTGAGCCGCTGGGCCAGATCGATAGAGTCGCCTCCTGTCTGGCGGCGCCCATCCTGAAAGACGCGGTCCAGCTTCTCGATCAACGCTGTCGCGACGGTGGGGTCGTAGACGTAAACAGGGAGAACCTCGAAGCTGGCACGGCGCTGCTTCTCCTCGGTGGACTCCGCGTCCGGGAGGACCACGTCGCGGTCCATCACGACGTCGGAGGAGGCGATCTCTCCCGCGGCCATGACTGGCACCCGGCTCGACCGCCCGGGGACCACGATCACCGTGCCGAGCGCGATGAAGCACGCGTACCAAAGCCAGGTTTTGGCCAGCAGCCTCCGGCGAAGCTGGACGAACTCGCCCCGCCGCACGGCAAGTCGCGTCGCCGTGGTGCGCGCCTTCGTGCCGTTGGTGCCGGTCATTGGCCCTTCCCCCGCTTGTTGGCCTCGAACTGCTCGTAGGCCGCGACGACTTTCTCCACCAGCTTGTGACGAACGACATCCTCCTTGACGAAGTCGAAGAAGCAGATTCCGGGCAGGTTCCCAAGGATCTGCCGCGCCTGCACCAGCCCCGAGGTCTTCTCGTTGGGCAGGTCGATCTGCGTGACGTCGCCGGTGATCGCCGCCCGCGAGTGGAAGCCCAGGCGGGTGAGGAACATCTTCATCTGCTCCGGGGTCGTGTTCTGAGCCTCGTCCAGGAGCATGAACGAGTCGTTGAGCGTCCGCCCACGCATGAACGCGAGCGGTGCGATCTCGATCACCCCGCGCTCAATGTGGCCCGCCACCCGGTCGTAGCCGAGGATGTCGTAGAGGGCGTCGTACACGGGACGCAGGTAGGGGTTCACCTTCTCGACCAAGTCCCCGGGCAGGAACCCCAGCCGCTCGCCTGCCTCCACCGCCGGACGGGTGAGCACGATGCGGCGGACGCGGTGCTCGGCCAGCGCCGCCGCCGCCATCGCGACGGCGAGGTAGGTCTTTCCGGTCCCCGCCGGGCCGATCGCGAATACGATGTCGTGCCGGTTGAGGGCCTGGATGAAAAGGCGTTGCTTCAGATTGCGGGGCACCACCAGGCGTTTGACCGAGTCCGGGATCGAGGCGTCCTTGAAGAAGTCCACCAGATCCACGCTCGGGTCCTCCTCGAGCACCCGCAGCGCGGTGCGGAACTCCTCCTTGCCCACCGTATAGCCGGTGGCCACCAGCTTGCCCAGCTCCTGCAGCAGCTTGCCGGCGAGCGCCACGGTCTCCGGCTCACCCTCTAGCGACACCGTGTCGCCGCGCGCCGCCACCCGCACTCTTAGGCGCTCGTTCAGGTAGCGGAAGTTCTCCTCCAGCGTCCCCGAGAGCATCTCGAGGTCTCTCTCAGGCAGGGTGATCGTCGTCATGCCGCCAGTCGCTCCATCCTCAGTACGCCGACCGCCTCGGCCGGCTTCTCCACCTCGGCGATCACCTCGCGGTCGATCCCGCTGCCGGGAGGCACGGCACTCCGCCGCGCCTGCGCGCTCATGCCGGCCTCAGACCGTGCAACCTTCGGTGCCGGTCCGATTGTTTCGCCATGGTGGGGGCTCAGGCGCGCGCATGCCAGAGCGTGTCCGCCACGCCGGCCTTGTGGTTCAGCCAGCGCGCCAGCACGAAGAAGGCGTCAGAGAGACGGTTCAGCAGAGGGATGACGGTGTCCACGCCCGCGCCCTCGTCGCGCAGCGCCACGACCTCGCGCTCCGCCCGGCGGCAGACGGTCCTCGCCTGATGAGCCAGCGCCGCGGGGCGCGTGCCGGCGGGCAGCACGAAGTTGCGCAGCTTCGGGAGGTCGGCCTGCATCGCGTCCATCCAGCGCTCGAGCCACGCCGGCCGGAGCACGCCTTGCGAGAGCGCAGGCCTCCCCTGCGGGTCGGCCAGGAAAGCGCCGACCTCGAAAAGAAGGGCCTGCACCCGCTTGAGTTGCGGACCGACCTCCGCCGGGAGATCCTCCGCCCGCAAGACGCCGATCACCGCGTTCAACTCGTCAACATCACCGTAGCCGGTAACCCGAGGAGTGGCCTTCGAAACCCTGGAACCGTCGGCGAGACCCGTGGAACCGTCATCGCCGGTCCGCGTGTAAACGTTCACGGCGTAATGGTACCACCGCCCCTTTCGCCTGGGGCCTCGCCGGCAGACCCCGCGCGCGCGCACCAGAACGCTTGCGAAATGAGGTAATTGCGCAGGACAGTGCCGTCCCTGGGCGTGACGTGAGCGCCGCCGTCGGAGCCGGCCCGGCTGCTTGCCCTTGCATTGACGTGCGATACCCTGACCCGGCCTGCCGGATGGGCAGCCAGGCGGCGGGAAGCTGCCGAGGTGGTTCGATCTGCAGGGCAAACGGAGGTTCGGGATGAGACGACCGGCTTTGATCCTCCTCGCTTTGGGCCTCACGGGCCTCCCAGCCATCGCTGCCGACCGTCCCGAGGGGCGTTCGTTCGCCACTCGGTCGGTGACCCTCGCGCGCCACGGGATCGTGGCCGCGGCCCACCCAGTGGCAGTGCAGGTTGGACTGGAGATCCTCAGGCGCGGCGGCAGTGCCGTGGACGCCGCGATCGCGGTGAACGCCGCCCTCTCCCTGATGGAACCGACCTCATGCGGCCTGGGCGGCGACCTCTTCGCGATGGTGTGGGAACCCGCGACGGGCAAGCTCTACGGTCTCAACGGGTCCGGGCGGGCGCCGCTGGCGCTCACCCTCGACAAGGTCCCGCCCCTCGCGGACGGCACCATGCCGGTGTACTCGCCGTACGCGTGGACCGTGCCGGGGTGCGCCGACGCGTGGTTCGAGCTGCACGAGCGCTTCGGCCGGCTGCCGATGAAGGATCTGCTGGCGCCGACGATCGCGTACGCCCGCGAGGGGGTCCCCGTCCCGCAGGTGATCGCCGGCTCGTGGGCGCGCAGCGTCGCACGGTTCAAGGACAAGCCGGGGTTCGCCGAGGTCTTCCTGCCTGGCGGGAAGGCCCCCGCCGAGGGGCAGCCGTTCGCCAACCCGGCCCTCGCCAACACGCTGGAGTTGCTCGCCGCCGGCGGTCGCGACGCCTTCTACAGAGGCGAGATCGCCGAGAAAATCGTGGCCTACTCCCGGAAGGAGGGCGGATTCTTCTCGATCGAGGACTTCGCCCGCCACACCAGCGAGTGGCAGGAGCCGATCTCGACGACCTACCGGGGCGTCACCATCTGGGAGCCGCCGCCAAACTCTCAGGGGCTGGCTGCGCTCGAGATGCTGAACATACTGGAGCGCTTCGACCTCAAGGCGATGGGCCGCGACAGCCCCGACTTCTGGCACGTCATGGTCGAGGCCAAGAAGCTCGCGTTCGCCGACCGGTCCGCCTACTACGCCGACCCGGCTTTCTCCCCCGCCCCGGTGGCGGCGCTGCTCGACAAGAGCTACGCGGAGAGACAGGCGAAGCGCATCGACATGAAGCGCGCGGCCAAGTCGGTCGAGCCGGGCAACCCTGCGCTGCAGCACGCCGACACCACTTTCCTCGTCACGGCCGACGAGCGCGGCATGATGGTCGCGCTCATCCAGTCCAACTACACCGGCTTCGGCTCCGGCTACGTGATACCCGAGCTGGGTTTCGGCATCCAGGATCGCGGCGCGCTCTTCTCGCTGAAGGCCGGGCACCCCAACGTGCTGGCCCCCGGGAAGCGGCCGTTCCACACGATCATCCCGGCGTTCATGGGCAAGGACGGCGTGCCGGAGATGGCGTTCGGCGTCATGGGCGGCGACATGCAACCCCAGGGACACGCCCAGATCGTCGTCAACCTAGTTGACTTCGGGATGAACCTCCAGGAGGCCGGCGACGCCCCGCGCTTCTACCACACCGACGACTCCGAACCCACCGGCACCGCCATGACCGATGGCGGCGTGCTGAACCTCGAGTCGGGCCCGAGCCAGGACGTGATCCAGGCGCTGCTGAGGCGCGGCCACAGGATCGTGGCGGCCAACGGGATCGTGTTCGGCGGCTACCAGGCGGTCCGCCGTGACCCCAAGACCGGCGTCTTGCTCGGTGCCAGCGAGTCCCGCAAGGACGGCTTCGCCGCCGGTTTTTGATGCCCCGCGGCTTCCGGAGTAATGGCCACTTTACCCGAGGGCCGGAGATCTCCCACCACCCAAAAAAGGTCAGCCAGAGACCCCGTGCTGCAACCTTCCTGCTGACCCACGTGGCTGGAATCGACTCGGCGGGCACGTTTGTCGCGATGGAGGCAAGGCTCCTGCGCCGGTCTTGTCAGGGAAGAAAGACACCAAGCACAGCAAGGCCCGTCCTCAGCGCCGCGTACGCCGGCTGCAGCGCTCCGATAGTCTGGATGGTAGTTGCCACGCCCAGCCCTAATCCTCTGACCTTCGTGAGATTTGGTTTGCCTGACCCCAAGTGTTTTGAAAGCTCTTCCAGTGTATCGAGCAGTTCTTCCTGTTCTGCGCCCTGAAGCGCGGCCGCTTCCTCAATCGCCCGTCGGACTTCCTGAACTGCGCGAAGAACCTGGGCGGTGTCCTCAGAGGACAAACCCTGCACGACCCTAGCGCTCGATCCTGACCCGGTCATGATCGCACCCACATTCCCGTGAATATGAAACGCCTGGTCAGCGCGGGCCGTGGGGACGCGCTTCCGCAACGACGCAGCCAACATCTCGGCCTCAGCCGCTGTTTTCTTCTTGATGAGCTCCTGGACCTCATGAAGGTCCCATCGGTTCTCGAATCCGATGTTGTGGCTCGCCTGCTTCAAGCGAGCTTCCAACTCCAAGGCCACTGGCGCAAGACGCGCCTCGACAAGGCCGACGATTTCGCCAGCGGTCGCATCCGACACATCGACTCCAAATGCGTCAATGGCACGAACAAGGGCGTTCATCAGGCTGCGGAATAGGCCCCACAGCGCTTGCTCACACACTTGCTGCAGGCGATCCATGAGTGGGGTCGAGTGGCCCGCCCCCTGAGCCCCAAACCTGTTCTGCGTTTGAGCCCATTCTGAAGCCATCCGCTTCAGCTCGCCAGCTTTGGCTACGTTGAACTCGTTCTGGATGGTGTCGACCAGATTTGAATCGAGCATCCTGACCTCCACGACCTATTCTACGCGGGCCTTGCGACTGTTCACGCTACTTCTGCCCGCGGCAGCGGCGCCGCCCGGATTCGGCCGGATGCAAGGAAGGCGAGGCGGCCGCACCGGAGCATAGCCGGAGGCTATGTGAGGATGCGAGACGCCGGAGCCTGACGCCGCAGACGGTCGGAGACTGGCGGCGCGGGGCCGAAGGGTTACCTGACCTTGGCGAGGCGGCAGCCGAGGGCGATCGAGAAGAACTTGGACTCCTCGGAGTCGGCGCGGCTCGTGAGCACGCACGGAGCGGTGGTGCCCATCACGACGGCCGCGAGGCGAGCCCCTGCCAGCACGGTTGCCGCCTTGTAGAACACATTGCCGGCGTCGATGTCCGGGAACACCAGCACGTCCGCGGCGCCCTCCACGCCCGACTTCAGGCCCTTGATCTCGCACGCCTCGGGCGAGAGCGCGACGTCCAGGGCCAGAGGCCCATCCACGATCGCGCCCTTGATCTGTCCGCGGTCGGCCATCTTGGCGATCACCGCAGCCTCCATGGTGGCGGGCATCTTGTCGGAGACCTTCTCGTTTGCGGCGATCAGCGCCACCTTCGGCTTGTCGATGCCGAAGGCGTGGGCCGCGGCGACGCAGTACTCCACGATCTTGACCTTGGTCGGCAGGTCGGGGGCAGGGATGATCGCGACGTCTGAGACGAACAGCAGCTTGCCGTGGAGCTTCTGGTAGACGGGGATGTCGAGCACGGTGAGGTGCGTGAGCACGGCCCCCCTGGGGAGCAGGCCCTTCTCCTTGTCGAGGATCAGGTGCATGTACTTGTCGGTGCCGATCAGCCCCTTCATCAGCACGTCGGCCTCGCCGTCGCGCACCATGTCGCGGGCCTTCGCCCCGGCCTTGGCCTCGTCGGGCTCGTTGATGACCTCGAACAGGCCGGGGTCGAGCCTGAACTCCTTGCACAGAGCCTCGATGCGCGCACGTTCGCCCACGAGGACGACCCTGGCGATGCCTTCGCTGGCCGCGCGGGCCGCGGCCTGAATCGTGTTCTCGTCGTGGCCCGCGGCCACGGCCAGGCGCCTGGCGGACGGCACCGGGGTTGCTGCGGCTTCCTGCTTCAGTTGCTCGACCAACCCTTCGAGCGAACGGATCGCCTTCATGCTCCCTCCCATCTCACGGAAACGGTTCCGTCGGTGTTTCCAGGTGTTTCGCGGACCGCGTCGAACAGACCGCGGGCCACTGTCTTCATCCTTCCGGGTTGTAGCCGCGCGCCTCTTCCTTCCGGTTGAGGACGCGCAGTGCGCCCTTGACAAGGGCGAACATCTCGTTCTCCCCGGGGTACACCGTCACACCACAGCCGAGACCCGCGACCAGGCCGGAGATCGCGTCCACGAGCATCTTCGAGCGGGCCATGCCCCCGGTGAGCAGGACGCGGTCCACGCGCTCGCCGTCGAAGGCCGGCACGAGACTCGAGATCCACTTGGCGATCTGGTAGGCCATCGCCTCGAAGACGTTGGCTGCGTCGGCGTCCCCGGTTTTGACGAGCCGTTCCACCTCGCGCAGGTCCGCGGTGCCGAGCAAGTCGATGAGTCCGCCCCGACCCTTGTTCAGCTTCTTGAGCTCCTCCTTGGTGTGCTTGCCGGAAAAGCACAGCTCGATGAGCTGCCCTGTCGGGAGCGACCCCGACCGCTGCGGGGTGAACGGTCCCTCCCCATCGAGGGCGTTGTTGACGTCGATGTAGCGCCCCTTCTTGTGGGCACCGATGGAGATTCCCCCTCCCATGTGGGCGACGATCACGTTCACCTTCTCGTAGAACGTCTCGTTCTCCTCGGCGTAGCGCCGAGCGGTGGCGATCTGGTTGAGCGCGTGGCTGATGACCTTGCGGCGGATCGCCTTGATCCCCGAGATCTTGACGCGCTCCGGCGCTTCGTCCACCACGACCGGGTCCACGATGAACGCCGGTTTTCCGGTGTCGCCGACCAGTTCGCGGGCGATGAGCGCGCCCAGGTTGGAGGCGTGCTCGCCCATCACGCCTTTCCTCAGGTCGGCGAGCATCTGCTCTCCGACGCCGTAGGTGCCGTGCGCGATCGGGCGCAGCAGCCCGCCACGCGCGGCCACCGCGTCGATGTCGGCCAGCCCGAGATCGTGCTCCACGAGCGACTTCAGGATCACGTCTTTCCTGAATCCGAACTGCTCCGTGATGCTGTTGCCCTCGTAGGGTGCCAGCTCGTCGGTCGAGTGCTGCAGCTCGGTGGTGAAGTTCTCCTGCTCGCCCTCGTAGACGGCGATCTTGGTGGAAGTCGAGCCCGGGTTGACCGCGAGCACGCGGTACCGCCGGAAGAAGGTGTCCTTGGGCGTCTGTTGCCACTCCCCGAAGCGGTGGAGGCGCACCACCGCGGCCTTCACCGACAGGCGGACGTCCTCGGGCGTGCAGTCCATGGCCAGATCTACCCCGCGGAACCCGAGGCCGAACATCACGCTGAACTTCTTCGCCGTCGGATAGCGCGTGGCGTAGAGGTGGTAGAGGAGGTTCCCCATGTCCAGGTTGGGGCAGATGATGACGTTGGTCCCGCCGGACCAAGCGCCCTTGCCTGGGCCTCGGTAGTACATGGCGGACCGCTCCGAGAGCGCCACGCTCATCTTGACCTCGGCATCGATGCGGATCGAGGCGTACCGGCTCCCACGCCGCACCCGCTCGGCGAGGGTCCCCGGGACAAGTTCCGCTGCCCGTCGCACCAGCTCCGGCGAGGGGCCCTCGTCGGAGCCCCGGTGCGAGTACGAGACGATCGCGCCGCGGATCTCGCGGAGCACGTCCTCGGGGAAGAGGTCGCGAGCCACGGCGCAGGTGCCCACCGCCACGTGCGCAAGCATCTCCGGCGTCATGGTGGCGTTCACGCCGACGTCGCCGAAAACCACGATGTTGTGGGGGAAGATGTTGTCAGGGTGCTCGTCGGGCAGCACGAAGACCCCGGCCTCGCACGGGAGGTACCTCCTGGTGAGCGCCTTGACCATGGGCCGGAAGAAGTCCTTGGGCTCGTGGGTCGCGCCGCCCACCACGATGTCCGCGTGGCCCTGTTGCACTGCGGCGATCCCGAAGAGCGCGGGGCTGGATACGAAGCGACGAGCCTCGCGCATTGTCATCTTCTGCCCGGCCTCCTGCGAGCTCTCGACGCGCTCGCTGGCGAAGGCCTCGATCAACTCGGACTGTTCATCGAGATCAAGGAACGCGCTCTCCGATAGCGCAAACTCCACGCGGTTGGGGTCCACGTGGCTCAGGGCGCCCGCCACAACGCCGCGAATCAGAGGCTCGGGGGCCAGAAAAACCGGCCGCACGAATCGCGCCAGGTGGCATGCCGCTTCGACCACGCGCGGGTCCACGGACTCGACGAAGATGACGGTTGGCCGGTGCCTCGGGACCTCCAGGATCTGAGCGTCCAGGGATCCCTCGATGTCGAACATTCCGACCTCCCGTCACGGCGATTGTAACAAGAGATAGTGCGGATCAGCACAAGCTCATGGCCCCGCACCACCACCCAGGCCCAAGGCTTGGTGCCTGGGGTCTGCAGGGTGTCGTGCCTGCCGTTGCTCGAGCCCCAAGCCTTGCAGATGCGTGGGTGGCAGGCCTCAAACCTGGTGGGGTGAGCGGGCTACGCGGCGGACACGCGCGCGAGCCAGCGCTCGCGCAGGAAGCCGAGTCCCAGCGCGGTCACCCGCCCCAGCCCCTCCTGTGCCGGCACAACGTAGGGCTGGATGCCGGTTGCGAGCGCCTCGATGTGGGCCTCCTCGCTGCCGTCGTCCTCGACCAGGATGCAGCGGGTCTGCGGGTACTTCCGCACGTAAGCCGCGAGGGCGGTGTAGAAGGCCCCGGCCTCGTGGCAGGACGTGGCAGCCAGGAGCAGGTCCGGGGGGCCCGCGGGCAGCTCGTCACCGTAGCCGACGGTTTCGGCCCACTCGCCAACGAAAAGGTAGCGGAGGTAGGGGTGGTCGGCCGCGACGACCGGCCGGTACAACGCGGCCGCAATCACCTGCTCGGCGACCCGCTTGTCGGGGTCGAACGCGTAGTCCGCGCCGGCGCGGACCGCGTCCTGCTTCTCGGTGAGGAAGGCGCCGGCGTAGAGGATCCTTCCGCCAAAACCGTTGTGGCGGAGCGAAGCGATCGTGTCCATGCGCTGCTGGTGCGCGGTGATAGGTCCCTTGAGCACGAGTGCCAGGTCGAAGGGGCCGCCGGTGGTACGCTCCACCAGCTCCCAGGGGAGCCCGACGGTCTCCACGTGAAGCTCGGGGTGGCGCTCGGTGAGGAGCCGCTCGATCTCGTAGCGCTCCGGGAGATCGCCGAGCACGACGACGCGGCCGGGCACCGTCAGTTCTCCCCTGCGATGAAGCGGTCGTACTCCCTCTCGAGGAGGTCGTAGTGCTTGGACTCCTCTTTGGCAAGGAACTCGAACATCTTCTTCACGCCGGGATCGCCGACGATCCCGGCGCACATCAAGTAGAACTCCATCGCCTTCTGCTCGCGCTCCATCGCGATCTTGACCGCCTCCTCGGGGCGCGTGTGCTCGTTGACGCCGAACTCTCCATTGCCGCTCATGGCGACCCTCCGGCTTCCTTAGGTGCAGAAAGCTTTATAGCAGATTGCGCCGCCGTGCGGCCGCCTTCAGCTCGTCGCGAAAGTCCGGGTGCGCGATGGCTATCAGCTCCTGCGCCCGCTCCTTCAGGCCCTTCCCGAACAGCGACGCCACCCCGTATTCGGTGACGACGTAGTGCACGTCGGCCCGGGTCGTGACCACCCCTGAGCCTTCCGGTAGCACGTCGCAGATCCGCGACACCTTGCCCCCGCGTGCGGTGGAGGGCATCGCGATGATCGGCTTGCCCCCCTTGGAGCGGGCCGCCCCCCGGATGAAGTCCACCTGCCCCCCGAAGCCGGAGTAGATGCTGCGCCCGATCGAGTCCGCGCAGACCTGCCCGGTGATGTCCACCGACAGGGCCGAGTTGATCGCGACCATCTTCTCGTTCTGAGAGATGACGAAGGGGTCGTTGACGTAGTCGGTGGGGTGGAGCTCCACGAACGGGTTGTTGTCCAGGAAGTCGAACGTCCTCTTCCCGCCCAACACGAACGATGCCACGGTTTTGCCGCGGTGCAGCGTCTTGGCGTCGTTGGTGACGACGCCGGTTTCGACGAGCTCCACCAGCCCGTCCGAGAACATCTCGGTGTGGATGCCGAGGTTTCGCTTGTCCCTCAGGTACAGGAGCACCGCGTCGGGGATCTCCCCGATGCCCATCTGAAGGGTCGAACCGTCCTCGATGAGGGCGGCGATGTTCTGGCCGACGGCCCTGGAAGTCTCGCTGACGCCCCCCGCCATCTCGATCTCGAGCAAGTCGCGGTCCACCTCCACCACGTGGGTGAGCTTCGCAACGTTGATGAAAGCGTCCCCAAGCGCGCGCGGCATGCGCTTGTTGACGAGAGCGATCACCGTCTTGGCCCTCTCCGCCGCCGCCTTCGTGCAGCCCACCTCGACCCCGTAGGAGCAGAAGCCGTGCTCGTCGGGGGGCGAGATGTGGATGAGCGCCACGTCTATGGGCAGGATCCCCTCGTAGATCAGGCGGGGTATCTGGTGCAGGTGCACAGGCACGAAGTCGGCCCGCCCCTCGTTGACCGCTTCGCGGACGTTGGCACCGGTGAACAGCGACCGGTGACGGAACGATTTTGCGAACTCCGGCTTGACGTAATCCGCGTGGCCGAGGGTCAGGATGTGGGAAACCTCGACGCCCTCCAGCTCGGAGGCCCTAGACAACATCGCGGAAATCAGCTCCTCGGGGTTGGAACAGCCGCTGTGAATCCAAACGTGATCGCCGGAGCGGATCGCCTTCACCGCCTCCTCGGCCGTTGTTACCCTCGTACGGTAGAGCTCGAGCCAGCGCACGCTACCCCCGATCAGGCTTCCGAGAACGGCAGCGGCTTGTGCGGGACGCCGAAGACCTGCGCGAGGGCCTCGCGGCTGCACCCGCCCCGGTAGAGGTAGACGCCGCGCCGGAGGTCGGGGGATGCAGCGAGCGCTCCGTCGATGCCCCTCTCGACGACCTGTGTCAGGTACGGCAGAAGCGCGTTGGTGTAGGCAAGCGTCGCAGAGCGCGCCGCCACCGAGGGCAGGTTGGGGACGCAGAAGTGGAGGATGCCGTCCACCTCGTACACCGGGTTGGGAAACGAGGTCGGCCTTGAGGTCTCGAAGCAGCCCCCCATGTCGATGGAGAGGTCGATCACGACGCTGCGCGGCTTCATGAGTTTGAGCATCTCGCGGGTGACGAGCAGGGGCGCGCGCTCGCCGCGGATCGCCACCGCCGCCAGGAAAAGGTCGGCGAAGGACAGCGCCCTCTCGATGTTCGGCCTCGTGGCAAGCATCGTAGGCACCTGTCGGCCGAGGTGCTCGCAGGCGTAACGCAGGTGCTCGACGCTGCGGTCCAGCATCACCACGTGGGCGCCCATCCCGAGCGCCGCCTGCGCAGCCGAGCGGCCGAGCACCCCGGCGCCCAGGATCACGAAGCTCGCGGGGGGGACGCCAGGCGCACCGGAGAGCAGGATCCCCTTCCCACCGAACTCGTTGAGCAGGAGGCCGGAGCCGATGGTGAGCGCGAGCTTGCCGGCGATCTCGGACATCGAGGTGAGCACCGGCGCGTTCCCCTGGTTGTCCTCGATGACCTCCCCCCCGACGGCTGTCACCTCGCGCTCGAGTAGCGAGCGGAAGTCCTCGGGACGCGCCGCGGGCAGCCCCCAAAACGCCACGACGACCTGTCCGGGCACCAGCGACTCGTACTCCGCGGGCTCGGGTGCGTTTATCCCGACCACCAGCTCGCTTCGCCCGAACACCTCGGCGCGGCTGTACACCGTGGTCGCGCCCGCGCGCTCGAAGTCGGCATCCGAGAACCCCGCCTCGACGCCCGCGTCCTTCTGTACCCAGACCCGGGCGCCGGCCTGGGTCAGCGCCTTGACCCCCGACGGGGCCAGCGCCACACGGTGCTCGCGCCCGCGGATCTCCTTCGGGATGCCGATGTCCATTGACGTGCCTCCCGTAGGGAATTCTAAGGCCCTGCGGGCGCCAAACAAAGGGTTCATCCGGCGAGACCGGGAAAGCCGATGCGCAAACCGCGTCCGTTCTCCCCTCCGTGGAGGTTTTCTCTTGCCCCGCGGGCCCGGAGCAGTCGGCTTTTTCTTGGTCACTCCGTGACGACCCTGTTTTGCCAAGCGGGTCCGCGGGCTCTCCTTCGTCTTCACTGCGTGAGGCTTTTCATTTGCCCCGCGGGCTTTGAGCGGTCGCTCGGGCTGCGCGTCGAGCGCAGCCCGCCGACCCGCCTGCGCGTGCGACCGAGCTGGCACAGCCCGTCGTGCGGACCCTCGCTGTTCCCCTCCCTCGCATGAGACGCTCAGTCGGGGCCAGCGTCTCCACCCGGCGGTCTGGCCGCTCGGGGCCCGCACGCTCCGGCGCCATGGCTCCTGTCGCCCGCGGGGCGGATCTCACCACCACCCTCCCGCTCCCGAATGAAACGCTCAAGAGCTCCTGCCACCGGACAGCTCGGGCCCGGCTTCAATGTCTCTAGCCGAAGGGTGGGTGTTTCGAATCGCCCGGCGGGTGCCAGCGGCCATGCCTCCGGAGGCTGCGGGTCACCGAGCGGGCGTCTCGCGGTGGGGTATCGCTGGCGTGGCTTCATGCGAACAGCGAGGGGCCCCACCGCGGGACGTCCCTGCTCGGTCGCAGCCGGAGGAGTCTCGGCGTGTAGCGAGCGGGGGCGAGCAAACGCCGAGAGGCCGCGCACCCGGGGGGCAAGAAAAAGAGCCTCACGCAGTGAAAGACAAGCTGCTCCGAGCCCGCGGGGCAAAAGATAGGTCCGGCGCGGCTGCACCGGCCCCAACCGGTGCGGTACAGTTCGCCGGGGGGTTGCATGACACCGCAGGAGCTGGAGGAGACGGTCGGCGGGTTCCAGGCCGCCACGATCATCCTGGCTGCCAACCACGCGGGGATCTTCGGCGCCCTGTGCACGGCACCGATGGGAAGCGCGGAGCTGGCGAAGCGATTGAAGCTCGACGGCCGCGCCGTCGCAACTGTGACCGACGCGCTGGTCTGCCTCGGGGCGCTCGAGCGTGAGGGCGACCGTCTGCGTGTCCCGCTCGCGCTTGCTCCCACCCTGGATCGGTCGTCCCCGGCCACGCGCGCAAACGCGCTGGACCACCGGTGGTACGTGCTGCAGCGCTGGGCCAGGCTCGACTCGGTGCTCGAGACCGGCGAGCCGATCGCACGATTGCGGGAGGACGAGGAACGCCTGCGCGCCTTCATCCTCGGCATGGCCGACATGGCCCGGCGAGGAGCCGCCGCCCTCTGGAGCGCGGTAGACCTCTCGGGCCGTGCGCACCTGGTGGACGTGGGCGGGGGTCCCGGTGAGCTCGCCCTCGCGGCCCTCGAACGCTTCCCGGGGCTGGGCGCGACCGTGTTCGACCTCCCCGCGGTCCTGCCGATCGCCCGCGAGTACGCGGCGGGCAGGGGGCTCGGGGAGCGGATCCGGTTCACCGCGGGGGACGCCCTGCGCGACGACATCCCGGCCTGCGACGCGGCGCTGGTCTCCTCGTTGCTCCACTCCTACGGGCCGGACGGCGTCAGAAAGATCGCCAGGCACGTCGCGGCTGGCCTGAAGCCGGGAGGCCTCGTCCTGATCCGGGAGTTCATGTGGGACGACGAGGCCCACTCGGGGCCGCTGACCGCGGCGCTGTTCGCGGTGAACATGCTCTCCGGGACTCCCGACGGGCGGTGCTGGGCGGCGTCCGAGCTGCAGGAGATCTTCGGCACGGCAGGGTTCGGGGGATGGAAGCTCAGCCGCCTCGACCCGCGGACGTCGTTGCTCGTTGGCCTACGGCAGGTGTGATCCCCGGCGTCAGACCTGAGCGGGGCGGCCTTCGCAGAGCGCGCGAATGGCTGTCGCCATCGCGGGGTTCACCTCGCGGGCTCGCTCCAGGAAGCCAAGGATGGCCAGCGCCGACTCGCGGTTGCGCCAGTACCCTTGCATGAACGACGGCAGCTCCGCGGCGAGGCCCGGGTGCCGCCGCTCGAAGCGCCGCTCCTCTGCGAAGGGGTCCCGCCCCGCCGTCGCCGGCGCCTCGAGCGAGCGTGCCAGCTCCATCACGTTGCCCACGGCCTGGACCTGGATCGCGCGGAACGCCGCCAGAGTCTCCCCGCGCCGCATGCGGCACA
>Ga0315281_10003612_pt1 | contig 22636 bp, 28 predicted proteins | sample YL17G07_0_MG_FD_204540 | JGI IMG/M metagenome (GOLD analysis project Ga0315281, IMG submission 204540) | Sediment microbial communities from Yellowstone Lake, YNP, Wyoming, USA - YL17G07_0 | ecosystem: Environmental > Aquatic > Freshwater > Lake > Sediment | place: USA: Wyoming | collected... | reverse complement strand
GGTGACGACCACAGCCTCGCGCACCCCGGCCTCGACCAGCCCTTCGAGCGTGTAGTCGACGATGGCGCGGCCATTCAGCGGGACGAGCGGCTTGGGCACGGTGAGCGTGTGGGCGCCCAGACGGCCGCCGTCGCCCGCGGCCAGGATCACGGCCCGGGGCCGGGCATCGAACGGAGGAGACGTGCGGGTTGCGGCCTGCGAGGGGGATGGGCGCGGGGTCGTCACGCGACCATCATAGGGGCGGCGTGCGCTCCGCGCGCCGCATGCGGCAGGTGGGTGGGCGCGTTAGGATGGCCGCGGAGCCGGAAACGCGGAAGGCCCGGCAGAGGGGATGACGGACCTTCCTGGGGACCTCGCCGGGCTTGCCCGCGGGGGCTGGAGCAACGCACCGGCGTCACAGGCAGCTTCGCGCAGGGACGTTAACGAGTGACCAACAGCCTCGGCCGTGAACCACGCCCGGCGACGGGCAAGCGGAGCCTCTGAGCGGTGGAGCAACTCGCGCCCGCTGAACCTCGCCCCGAGAGCGGCCTCGTTGGCCTCACGAGCGCGACTGCGCGCACGCGCGCCGCGGCAGGCCTCTCGAACGCCGACACGACGCGCCAGCGCACCGACTCCGACGTCGTTCGCGCAAACGCGCTGACCTTCTTCAACGTCGTGCTGGCCGCGCTCATCGTCGCGCTTTTCGCCGTGGGCGAGTTCCGGGACGGGCTGTTCGTCGGCATCGTCGTCGCGGCAAACGTGGCGGTGGCAACGCTTCAGGAGCTGAAGGCGACGCACACGCTGCGCGAGCTGCGGGCGCTCACAGCCCCTCACGCGACGGTCGTCCGCGACGGCATCGAAGCGCCCATCCTTGCCGAGCACGTGGTGCAGGGCGACCTCCTTCACCTCAAGCAGGGCGACCAGGTAGTGGCCGACGGGAAGGTGGTGGGGCGCAACTGCGAGGTCGACGAATCGCTCCTGACGGGCGAGTCGGACTCCGTGCGCAAGGCCGCGGGCGACGAGCTGCGGTCGGGCAGCTTCTGTACCGCCGGCGACTGCTACTACACGGCCGAGCAGGTGGGCGCGAACGCCTACGCCGTCAAGCTCACCGCCAGCGCCAGGGAGATCGTCCGGCGTTCGACGCCGTTGCAGATCCGCTTCAGGCGCATCCTGCGCGTGCTGCTCACGGCCACGGCGGTGCTCGGGGCGCTGCTGATGATCTCCTACAACGTGGAAGAGCGCGGGTTCGCTGAGTCGATCAAGGCGACGACCGCGACCATCACCACGGTCGTGCCGACGGGGCTGCTGCTCGGGATGACGGTCGCGTTCGCCGTGGGGGCCGTGCGCGTGTCGCGCGCCGGCGCGATCGTGCAGGACATCAACGCCGTGGAGGCGCTGAACTACACGGACGTCATCTGCCTCGACAAGACGGGCACGATCACGGCAAACCAGCTCACGCTGCAGGACACCAACTGGACGCCCGGCGCCGACGAGGCGCGGCCCTGGCTGGCGGCGTTCGCCTCGGCCAGCCGCAACGACAGCAAGACCGCGGGGGCGCTCTCGGACGCGCTTGCGAGCCAGTCGAACGGGGCGCGGCCGGACGGCAACGTGCCGTTCAACTCCGAGCGGCGCTGGAGCGCGATGCGGCTGCAGTTGCGCGAGACGCGGCGCACGTTCGTGCTCGGCGCACCCGAGACGGTCCTGCCGTTGTGCGAGGGCGGCAGCGAGCTGCGCCAGGCGTACGAGCAGGCCAGTGCGAGCGGCCTGCGCGGCGTCGTGTTCGCGGAAGCGGAGTCGCTGCCTCAGCCGGACCAGCCCATCGGCACGTTGCGGCCGCTGGCGCTGCTCGTCATCGCCGACGTGCTGCGGCCGGAGGTTCGGCAGGCGTTCGCGATGATGGAACGGCTGGGCATCGAACCGAAGCTCATCAGCGGCGACAACCCGCACACGGTCGCGTCGCTGCTGGGGCAGCTCGGGCTGACGCTGAAGGGCGGCGTGATCTCCGGGGCCGAGTTGGAGGGCCTCGACGACAAGGCGTTCAGCGAGGCCGTCGACTACCACAGCGTCTTCGGGCGCGTCGCCCCGGCGCAGAAGGCGAAGATCGTCACGGCGCTGCGCGAACGGGGGCACTTCGTTGCGATGGTGGGCGACGGCGCGAACGACGTGCAGGCGCTGCGCGCGGCCGACGTTGCGGTGGCGATGGCGAGCGGCACCTCCACGGCGCGCGCCGTGGCCGGGATTGTGTTGCTGGAGGATTCGTTCACGGCGCTGATCAAGGGGGCAAAGGAGGCGACGGCCGTGCTCGGCAACACGGCGCGGCTGAGCAAGCTCTTCATCGCCAAGAGCCTGTATGCCTACCTCTTGATCGTGGCGACGAACATGCTGGGGCTGACCTTCCCGTTCCTGCCCCGGCAGGGGTCGGTGACGGCGCTGCTGAACCTGGGCATCCCGGCAATCTTCATCTCCATCAGCGTGCCGCCGCCGGACTCCGGGCGGGACTTCACCCGGAACGTGCTGCGCTTCGCCCTGCCTGCCTCGCTGGCGCTGGCGGTGAGCGCGGTGCTCGTGCACCTGTTCGTCGAGGGGCTGCTCGGCCGTACCACGGAGGAGTCGCGCACGCTCGTGACGCTGACGGTCGGCATCACGGGCATGTTCTACGTGGTCGAGGTGCTCGGATTCGAAGGCGCCTCGTGGCGCAGCCTGACGCGCCCGGTGCTGACCTCGGTGCTCGGCGCGGCCCTGGGCGCGGCGCTCCTGATGACCGTCTACACGCCCGCTCTGCGCCACTTCTTCGACTTCGAGCAGGTCCACGTCTGGGACTGGGTGATCGTGGGGGTCGCCGTCGCGGGGGCGTTGGCGGGCCAGTTCGTCATCACCAACTATTGGCAGCAGATCGTCGACGTCGTCACGGCGAAGCCGGGCAAGGACGAGCAACTGCGCGGCCGCGCGGTGTGAGGAAGCACGGAGAACGCCCCCACACGATAATCGCGCGATGAGCATCCGCCCGGCTCGTGAAGAGGACCTGGACACGGTGATCGAGCTGATCCACGCGCTGGCCGAGTACGAGCGTGCGCCGGACGAGGTGCGCCTGGAGCGCGAGGCGCTGCGCGGGCACCTCTTCGGGACCAAGCCCGCCGCCGAGGTGCTGCTCGCGGAGACGCCCGCCGGGGAGAGCGCCGGCTTCGCGCTCTTCTTCCAGAACTTCAGCACGTGGCTGGGCCGTCCCGGCATGCACCTCGAGGACCTGTTCGTGCGCCCGGTCTTCCGCGGGCACGGCTACGGCAAAGCGCTCCTGGTTGAGCTGGCACGCATCGCTCGAGCGCGCGGGTACGGGCGTATGGAATGGTCGGTGCTCGACTGGAACGAGCCTTCCATCGCGTTCTACAAAGTGCTCGGCGCGGTGCCCATGGACGAGTGGACGAACTACCGGCTCACGGGCGACTGGCTCGAACGGCTGGGTTCTCCGTAGGGGACGCGCGCGGTCGGTGATCCATCGCACGAACACCCCGGAGGAGTCGCGGCCCTCCGTGGCCGCCGATAGGTAACCATCCTGGACGGGTCTGCCGGCAGCCTTTGTCGGCTGGACCAGCGCTGACCAACGTCAGCCATCCGCGCCCGCAGAGGGGCGCGACTCCCGCCCATTACGGGTAGCCGCGGCCCTCGTGGCCGCGGGTGGGGCAACCATCCTCGGCTCTCCGGCTAAACGCGAATCGCGACCCCAGCTAGAGGTTTCTTACCCCCCGTTTACGGTCCGCTTACACGCTTCGGCATCTCCTAGCCGGCGGCTGGCGGGTAATGCTTCCTGGCGGGTGGGAGTTGTCATGCGGTGGAGGACGCTGTGGGCGCCGTGGTTGGCGCTGGCGCTGGTCGCGCTTGGGGCGATTTCGGGGGTCTTTTCGCCAGGGACAGGCACTGTTCATGCGGCGGGCGGCTGCCAGCTGGGGGACCCTGCCCTCGACAATGAGGAAGTCGCGCTCTATACGCTCATCAACGCGTATCGCGAACGGAACGGCCTCACGGACCTGGCACTTTCGACAAACCTCGAGCGCTCCGCTGCCTGGATGGCAGCCGACATGGGCGCGCGCGGGTACTTCAGCCACACGGACTCGTGGGGCCGGGACGCCGGGCGCCGCACGAGCGAGTGCGGCTACAGCTTTGGCGCCGGCGAGAACATCGCCGCTGGTGGCGCCTGGCCGGCCGGGGACCAGGTGCTCGAGGCCTGGCGGGCCTCGCCGCCGCACAACGTGAACCTGCTGTACCCGGGCTACGTGCAGATTGGGATCGCCCGGGCCTATGTGCCCGGGTCGCCCTACGGGTGGTACTGGGTCGTCGACTTCGGCGTCGGGTACGACGGGACGACCGGGGTCGATGCCGGCATCGCCGAGTCGGGCATACGGTCGAGCACGTTGCAGCCGGGGGTGTGGAACCTGGCGACGGTGCTTCCCGGCGGGCTGCACGTTGCGGACCTGGAGGGATGGACCGCCTGGCAGGAACAGCCGGACGGTTGGTGGCAGCAGTACGCGCCCGTGGACTTCGTCGACGGCGGCACCGTGGTCGGGCTGTTGCCCCCGGGCATGAGCCTCGACCGCGGGCGCAACCCGCGCTAGGGCTCCCGCACGCCCGGCGTGCGACCGCGGGCGTGCGACCCTCTGGCCGTACAATGGGTGAGTGGAACGGCTCCCGGACCCTGAAGCGCTTGCGGCCTGGCGGGCGTTCCTCCTTGCCCATGCGCGCGTCACCGCGCAGCTCGAAAAGGAGCTGGACGCGGAGCGGGGCCTGCCACTGGCGTGGTACGACGTGCTGGTCCAACTGAGCGAGGGGCCGCCGCTCGGGCTGCGCATGCACGAGCTTGCGGCGGCGGTGCTCCTGAGTCGCGCCGGGCTGACCCGCCTGGTCGACCGCATGGCCGCGGCCGGCCTCGTGGAGCGGCGCCCCTGCCCTGACGACCGCCGCGGGACCTACGTGACCCTCGCGCCGGCCGGGAGGGAGCGGCTGCGCGACGCGGCGCCTGTGCACCTCCGAGGCGTCGCCGAGCACTTCACCTCGAAATTGACCCCGGCCGAGCTGGCAGCCATGCGCACGACGCTGGCCCGGGTCGTGGAGCCGGGCTGAACGGAAGCCGCCCTCGCCGGTTCGTTTCGTGACACGGCTCCCTTGGAGTTCTCCGCGGCGCCGTCCACGCTCGCCCGCATGCCGACCACACTGTCCGACGTCCGCGACCGCATCCGCAAAGACCTGCACGACACCGACGCCACGGCCTACCGCTGGACCGACGCGCAACTCGACCGGCACGTCGACCACGCGCTCAGCGAAGTGAGCGCCGCGATGCCCCAGGAGAAGAGCGCGACCCTCGCGACCACCAGCGGCAGCCGCGACGTGTCGCTCGCCTCCCTGGGCGAGGTCATGGAGGTCGACACGGTCGAGTACCCGGTGGGCGACTACCCGCCGGCCACCACCGGCTTCGCCCTCTGGGCAGGGACGTTGACGCTGCACGTGGACGCCACGCCCGCGGGCGCGAACGCGAAGCTGTACTACACGGCCAGGCACACGCTCGACGGTTCGGGCACGACGCTCACAGCGTTCCAGGTGGACCTCGTTGCGATGGGCGCGGCCGCGTATGCGCTGCTCGACCAGGCGACGTACGCCGCCGACCGGCTGACCACAGGCGCAGACCCGGGCGCGCAATACGCCGGCCTCGGGCGGGCGCGGCTGACCGCCTTCCGCCAGTTGCTCATGCAGTATGGGCGCAAGAACCGCGCGCGCGGCCGGCGGCTCTATACGCCCGCGTAGGCGTGTCGAGGGGGTCGTGTTTGTCTCTGGCCCCGAAGCACTTCTAGGCCAGGCCGAGCTGGGAGAACACGAGGCCCGTGTCCAGGTACTCGTGCTCTGAGGCGATGAGCCCGCCTCCCACTTCGTAGACAGTCGCGACGCCAAGCAACACGGACTTGCCGGTCGGGGGGATCGGCGGTCCGCCGTTCGGCATCTGCATCTCGACGGTGTTCGTCCCGGTCAGCGTCCACTCGACGGCGACCCTGTCGCCCTCCGCGAGAACGCGGTCTATCGCGAGATGCATATCGGGCATAGCGGCGAGACCCGCGGCGATTCGCTCCCGAAACGCGGTCTTCCCTTCGACTCGTTCGCCACTGCCGCTCGCGAAGGACACGTCCTCCTGATAGCACGCCATGAAGCCTTCTATGTCTCCGCGGTTATATGCATCGAACGACCGCGCTATGATTTCTGCTGGCTTCACCAAAGCGGTTACCTCACCTTTCGATCATCGCCCGGACGCTACCTAGCCCGCGCGCCGACGTCAACGCCGGCCGGATGGGGTACGCCCGGGAGGCGCGCGGTCGTTCAGCCAATGGCAGAATACCCACGTGGACATCGACTCCGCATTTCACCCCGGTGAGTACATTCATGAAGAGCTCGAGGAACGCGGGATGAGCCAGCGCGAGCTCGCCCGGCAGATGGGGCGGCCCTATCAGACCGTGAACGAGATCGTGAACGGGAAGAAGGCGATCACGGCGGAAACCGCGATCGACCTGGAACGCGTCTTTGGTGGAAACGCCAAGACCTGGTTGAATCTGCAACTGGTCTACGACCTCACGACCGCAAGGCAGCGCCGCGCAGCCAGCTAAGGAGTCGCGCCCCTCTGTGGGCGCGGATGGCTGACGCAGGCCCAGCGCGGCCACGTAGGGCATGCGCTGCCGGGAGACGCGCGGAGGATGGTTGCCCCACTCGCGGCCACGAGGGCCGCGGCTACCGGTGGTGGCGATGGCTGACGAATACCGCCCGCAGGCGCGCCCGGGCTGGTTACCTGTCCGCGGCCACGGAGGGCCGCGACTCCTGGTAACGATCTACCGCTCGAAGTGCCCGCGGCGATCTGAGGCGCGGCGCATCGCCGCCCGGGCTGCCGGTGCGCCGGGGACTGACTGGCGGAACGCGCAGAGGTGCACCACGTGGCCGTCCGCCATGAGCGCGGCGCCGGACACGCCGTCACCCTGCACGCGGACGTCTTCCCCGAGGCCCACGGCCGGGAACGAGCGCGCTTCGGCGGTGCCCACGCTCGCGAGGAAGGTGCTCGCGGCGTCCGGCCCGGGCGTTGTCGTCCGCCCGGCGGCTTCGATGGCGTCGAGCGCGTAGCTGCGGACGAGCTTCGGCAGCAGACTGCGCAGCGTCGAGCCCGCGTCGAACAGGTCCATCCCGGCGACTTCGCCGTTGAGCGCGAAGACCGCACCCGCCTGGCCGTCGACGGGGGTGACGGCCAGCACATACTCTTCGACGCTCCCGGAGTAGCGCTCGTAGATGTCGGCCATCGCGCCCGTCTCGGATTCCACGCCCATGCGGCGGCGCTTGGCCTCGATGTGCTCCCACACCCGCGACTGGTCGGAACTCCGTATCCCCGAATCCAGGAGCGATTCGGACACCTGCGCCACCCGCTCGGAGCGCCCGGCCGAGTACTGGGCCCGCGGGGCCGGCATGAACGTGTCGGAGACGTGGCTCCAGCGCCCGGCCTCGACGCAGGAGACCGGCACGAGCAGCTCGGTTGCGGCCGGGACGAGGATCGTCAGGTTGAAGACGCGGTTCTGCTTGGCCCCCACGATCTCCTCGCCGTCGAGGAGGAGCACCGCCCGGTCGAGGGTGTTGACGACCTCGAGGCCGGAAACGCTTGCGCTCTCGGACACCTCCGTGACGCGAATGCCTCCGAGGGCCAGGGCCTCGTCGAGCGTGAGGTACGCGGCGGGCGTCTCTTCCTGCCTCAACAGGGGAAACACGGTGAGGTTGCGGAAGCTGGACGCTTCGCCGATGGAGACGCCCGCCAGCGCGAGCTCGATGCTATTCATGGGGTTACCTCCAGACCGTTGGGTGGCCCACCCGTCTGTGTCATGGTGGCGCCGCGCCGCGACAACTCCTGTCGCATGGGGCCTGAATGCAGCGGAGGCGCTGGGACTGTCAGCGAGGAGCATGGCAATACCGGCTCAGTAGTGCTTCGAGCCGATCGACGGCTGAGTCGCCCTCGCCGAGCATCCGGCCGAGCCAACCGCGTACGTAGGTCGTGTCCAGGTCCCGCCCCTGGATGGACAGGAGTTGTTCGATGTCGGTCCAGTCCTTCGGGCGGTTGTAGAGCGTCTTGAAGATGACGATGTCTTCTGCCGCGAGGACACGGATGGGCTGGCCGTAGAAGTCCACCACAGCGGAGCGTTCGTTGCAGGACGCATGAAACGGGTCATAGGCGAAGAACAGGTCTACTGGCGTTCCTTCCCAGTCGACGCGCACTTGCTCACGGTCGAGCGCTTCCTTCTCCATCTCGGGCGTCGTCGGGATCCCGTGGCCGTTCAGCAGCGAAAACACCCTGGAACAGTCGGTGGCCGGGAGAAAGACATTGATGTCGATGTCAACGGTCCCGCGCGGCTCGCTCCAGTAGACGAGCGCTATGGCGCCGCCGAATGCGTGCGGAATCCTGGCGCGCTCGAGCAGGACTGCCAGTTGAGCGACCTTCTCGTCCGGCAGCAGGCCGCGATCAGGGAGCGGCATCGCGGCGGCCCGTGGACGAGAACCGGGGGAAGTCCAACGGGGCTTTCACATAGGGACGCGGCCGGTGACGAGCACCGTAGTCGGACATCCGCATCAGACCCACGAAGGCCGCCGACCGCTCGGACTCGCTCTTGCCCCGCCACAGGCGGGCGCGGGCTTCGACACTCTCCGCCTCGGCAGCGGCCCTGCACCGCTGCGCGAGGCTGGTCCCGGTGGCCCCGGGCTGCTTTTCCGCCTGCGCCCTGCTGTCCGTAGTCATGGCATCTCAATCCTAGCATCCGGGCCCCCGACGCCGCCGTGCGCCGGCAGTCAATCAGAGCTGTTCGACTTCGAGGACTTGACCGAGGTCGACTCTGCCGTGCCAGCCCCCCCGGTCTCCCCGGTGCGCTCGGAGCTGTTCGACTTCGAGCCCTTGACCGTGGTGCGCTCGGAACTGTTCGACTTCGAGCTCTTGACCGTGCTGCGTTCGGAACTGTTCGACTTGCCGGACTTGACCGAGGTCGCTTCCGCCGGGACGGGCGCTTCTCCGCCGGCCGCGGTCTCTTTCTCACCCATGGCGGACCCTCCTGTGGCACGAACGTCAGCCCAGCGTGCCCGGCGGCAAGCGTACTCCACCGCGAACGCCGATGGCAGGCAGGAGTCGCGCCCCTCCGTGGGCGCGGGTGGCCGATCTGGCATTTCCGGACAGAGTGAGTCAGGCGGCGTCGCGGTTTTGCAGGCGTGGCCCCCGGCGGACGTCGACCGGGACGAGGCGGCGCATTTCCGCCAGCTCGCGCAGGGCCCGGGCGTGGCGCCGGCGCGCGATCGCCTTGCGGCGCAGCACGTTCGAAGCTTCGTACACGAGCGCGCAGACCAGCGTGACCGCCAGTGTGATTGACCAGTCGGCGACGTGTGCGAAGCCGGACCCGGCGGCAGCCAGCCCGAGGGCGCATGCGGGGTTACGGAAGCACCAGGTCCAGAAGCCAACCATGTCTTGAGAATCGGCAGCGGCGACAGCCAGCGACAGGTCCTGGCGGAAGCGGCCGGCGGCGAGTATGATCGGTGTTTCCGCCGCTTCCGCGGACGGGCATCCAGCTTCTCATCGGGGGTACGGGCATGGACGTCGCTTCGTTCGACGACATCAAGGCTGACTTCAACGACCGCGTCTCGACCATCGTCTGGGCGACCGTGACGACGAACGACCGCAAGGGGCGGCTGCGCTCGCGCGTGCTGCACCCCGTGTGGGAGGGCTCGACGGGCTGGATCTGCACGGGACGGCAGTCGCTGAAAGCGAAGCACCTGACCGTGAACCCGTACCTGTCCGTGAGCTACTGGGACCAGGCGAAGGGCATCGTCAACGCCGAGTGCAAGGCGGAATGGGCCGACAGCCCCGCAGAGAAGCAGCGCGTGTGGGACCTGTTCAAGAACACGCCCGGGCCCTACGGCTACGACCCCGCGATGTTCTGGCCAGGCGGGCCCACGGACGCAGCGTTCGGCGCGCTCAGGCTCGTGCCCTGGCGGATCGAGCTTTCCGGCCTGCAAGAGCTCATGACGGGCAAGCCCCCGCGGGTATGGCGCAAGAAGTAGCGCCGGGGAACTCCGGTCAGTCGAGCGCGGGCAGCGGCGGTTCCAGCGCGACCGCCTCTGGTGCGTCCGCGGGCAGCGGGCCAGCGGCGGGCAGCGGCTGTGGCCCCCGCGTCTGCTCCGGGAAGAAGCCGCGGCGCAGGGGGATCTCCTTGGCCGTGACCGCGAGAAAGAGCACGAGCAGGGCCGCGATGCTGGAGCCCGTGAAGATGTCGCGGATGGCCGTGGCGATCGCGTTCTTCTGAGCCGCGACCGTGCTCGTGAGCAGCGCCTCGCCGCCGGGCAGCGCCCGCACCTCGGTCTGCACCTGGGCGAACGCGGGTTTGTTGAGCGCGAAGGTCGGGTCTTCGAAGCGTTGCAGGGTGGCGGGTGCGATGGCGGCGCGCGCCTGGTCACTCACGTGGCTGTCGAAGCTCGACTGGAACGAGGTGGCGAGGATGACGCCGAAGATGGCAGTGCCGAACACCTGGCCGATCTGCATGAAGAACTGGCGGCTGCTGGTGGCCACGCCCAGGTATTCGTGGGAGACGGCGCTCTGCACGATCACGGACATCGAGGGCATCACCAGCCCGGAGCCCAGGCCGTAGAGCACCATGAAGAGGCTGATGTGCCACTCCGCTTCGCCCGTGTCGAGCGTGCGCAGCAGGAAGGAGGCTGCCACGACGAAGCAGGCGCCGAGGATGACCTGGTACTTGAAGCGCCCGGTCCGCGCGATCATCTGCCCGCCGATCACGCTGCTCACCAGCAGGCCGAGCGACTGGGGTGTCGAGACCAGCCCGGAGGAGGTCGCGGAATCGCCGAGGGCCGTCTGCAGGAACGTGGGCAAGTACTGGATGGCGCCAAACATGCCGGCGCCAAGACAGACGACCGTGAGGTTGGACTGCACGAACACGCGGTTTCGGAACAGCACCATCGGGAGGATGGCCCCAGGGTGGCGCATCTCCTGGAGGACGAATGCGACCGTGAGCACGCCCGACGCGACGAAGAGGCCGGTCGTTTCGGGCGAGGCCCAGCCGAACTCCTGGTGACCCCAGACGAGTGCAAGCAGCAGCGACGTGGTCGCGCTCGCGAGAAGCGCCGCCCCGGCGAAGTCCACGCGCGAAAGCTTTCCGCCGAGCCGCCGGAAGGGAAGGTTCAACCAGATAAAGAGGATGGCGAGCGCGCCGAAGGGCACGTTCACGAAGAAGCACCAGCGCCATCCCACCGTGTCCGTCAGCAGGCCGCCGACGGTGGGGCCCGTGATGGCGGCCAGGCTGAAGGTGCCCGTGAAGAGGCCGATGTACTTCGCGCGCTCTGCCGGCGGGAAGAGGTCGCCAAGCGTGGTGAAGACGCTCGCCATGACCATGCCGCCGCCGAACCCTTGCACGCCGCGAGCGACAATGAGGGCAATCATGGAGGGTGCAGCGCCACAGGCAGCCGAAGCGGTGACGAAGATCGCGATCCCGCCGATGAGGAAGGTCTTGCGGCCGAACATGTCGGAGAGCTTGCCGACGATGGGCACCACGACCGTGGAGCTGAGGATGTAGACCGTGAACACCCAGGAGAGCAGCGAGAAGCCGCCCAGGTCGGCGAGGATGCGTGGCGTGGCCGTCGAGACGATCGAGCCGTCGAGGGCGCTCAGGAACATGCAGAGCATGAGCGAGAGCATCAGCGCCCAGCGCTGGCGCCTGTCCAGCAGCTCGCCCAGCGGTCGTTGTCCTGCCATAGCCTGAGACACGGCTCTCTCCCGGGAATGCTCCCCGCAAAGTAGTTTACGCCACACGAAGCAACGTCGCGCGGCCCGCACGACATGTTCCAGGCCTCGTGCCTTTTGCCTCGTGCCTACTCCCTGTCTTCGGGGCGCAGGGCGTCGCGCGAGCCGAGATCAGCCCCCATGAGGCGCAGCTCGCGGCCCAGGCGCGTGGTGCGCTCGGCCACGCCAGCGAAGAACGTCCGGTTCGGCGTGACCTTCACCCACAGGCGGCGCCGGGGGACGTAGAAGGTGATCCCGAGGCCCACGACAGCCATGCCCACGGCCACCCAGATAAAGGTGTCGCCCGGGTCGCGCTTCACGCTCACGCCGGAAGCTTCCACCGGTCCCCCGAAGGTGTACGTGTAGCCGTTCGTGGCACTCATGGCCTGGCCGGGCAGGAGCACAGTGTTCGTGCCGTCGGGTTCGAGGCCGCTGACGAAGAGGTACGGCCGCCCGGCAGTGTCGCCGGGCATCTGCACCGTCGCGCCGCCGGCCGAGCCGGGCATGTCGGACACGGCAATCGCGGGGATGGAGCGTGCGCCCTCGTAGCGGATGCGGTACGGGCCGGCGACGGCCTCCTCGCCTTCGGCCAGCTCGCGCAGCGGCAGGTCCGGGCCGCTGATGGCGAGGCGGAGCTTGCCGTCGACGACCTTCCAGCTCACCGGGTAGGAGATGTACCGGTCAGTTCCCGGGGTGCTGGGGAGCGAGAGCAGACCGAGCGCGACGTCGTCCTCGCGGCCGGGCGCGGCGCCCGGGTCGGTGCCCATCTGCGGGAGTGGCTGGTCGAACAGCACGGCCCCGCCGGCGCCCGTCACCCGCAGTGCGGGCACGGCCGTGGCCTGGGCGTCGAAGTCGAGCACGTCGTCGTAGAGGAGGCGGCCGTCGGGGCCGGTGATGCGCAGGCGCGCGATGTCGTCGAAGAACGCCGCCTGGTGGACCTTGTAGCCGAAGGCGTGGCAGGGGTCGTTCACGGTCGCCGTGCAGCGCACGACCTGGTCGCCGCGCGTGACCTCGAGGTCGCTGTGAAAGTCGACGATGTTCCCGGCGGCGTCCTTGCCGCGGTAGGCGTCGACCATGCGCACGAAGATCTGGCCCGGGCCAGGCGTCGAAAAGACCGGCGCCGCGGGCGTGCCCTCGGCGAGGACGAGCGTTTCGTCGAATCCGGCGAGCCTCGTCAGCAGCGCGCCCACGAGCAGCATGAGCAGGGCGAGATGGCTGAGGAACGTGCCGTAGGAGCTCCAGGCGAACCGCTCCGCGAAGAGGAACACCGCTCCGCCGGCCTCGTTCGTGCGCTCCACGCGGTAGCGCCGGCGGCGGAGGGCAGCTTCGACGGCTTCGGCGCCGCCCGGGTGCGAGTAGTCGGCGCGGTGGTGGGCCGTCTCGAAGTACCGCTCGCCGACCTGCCTCGTGGGCCGTTGCACGGCGCGCCAGGTCGGGCGGAAGCGGCTGACGGTGCAGACGGTGACGGCCGTGATGACGACGATCCAGAGGCCGTTGAACCACGCGGCATGGAAGATGTCGAACAGCCCGGCGCGGTCCATCGCGCCGGTGAAGAGGCCGAAGTCGTCGCGGCGCAGCTCGAGCCAGGCCGAGCGCGCGGCCGCGTTTTCGCGCATCGGCCCCGGGATCTGCGGAAGGACGACCCCGAGGAAAGCCGCAAATCCGGCCGTGCCCACGAGCAGCAGGGCGAACTTGACGTTCGTGAGCAGTTTCCACAGTCCGCGCAGCGGGTCGAGCCCGCCGGGCCGGAGGGCGCGCGAGGCCGTGGGCGCGGTGGCCGTCATGGCGTGGCCGCCAACTGGTCGCGCTCGAAGGTCGCGAGTGTCGCGGAGGGGATGCGTCCCACGAAGATCGCGCGGACCACGCCCCGCGGGTCCACGAGGACACTCACCGGCAGCCCGTGGGCGACGTTGTAGCCGCTCGAGACTCCGCCGTCGCGGTCGAGGGCGACCGGGTAGGTGACGCCGAACTCGCGCGCGAAGCTGCCCGCGACCTCCGCCGGCTCCTGCTGGTTCACGCCGACCACGACCAGCCCGTCGCCGCCCGTGCGCTCCGCGAGCGCCTGGAGGTCGGGCGTTTCGCCGCGGCAGGGACCGCACCACGAAGCCCAGAAGTTGATGAGCACGTACTTGCCGCGCAGCCCGTCGAGCGTGACCACGCCGCCGTCCAGTGTCGGCAGGCGGAAGTCGGGGGCGGCGCGGCCTTCGCGGGCGGCGGGCGCCTCGCCCGTGGGGTTCGTGCCGGCGGGCAGGGCGACGATGCCGTAGCCGTCGTTGCTGAGGCCGGGACCGGAGTCGCCGCGCACCTCGAAGAACCAGATGCCCAGGCCGACCACGAGCATCACGAGCACGGCCACGCCCAGCGTGGAGCCCGCCCCGCTGTATTCGCGGCGGCGCTGCGGCCGTTCGTCGGGAAGCGGTTGCGTCTCGGGCGTGTCGATGGCGGGTGCTCGGGCAGCGAACTTACGTCGAGCGTAGCGGGGCGAGGCATGAGGCGAAAGGCACGAGGCGCGAGGCAAGAGCGGCGGGCATGATGGACGGCCCTTTACACGCCTCGTGGCTCGTGTCTATGCTTCGGCACTTTGGAGCGAGGAGCGGACACCGCATGACCAGCCAGGAAACCAGTTCAATCGAGACCATGGTGCGCGAGTACACGGGCAAGCGTGCCCGCGACCGCTTTACGGACGACTTCAAGCGCCTGGCCCAGGAGGGCTGGCGCGTGACCTCTCAGAACACCGTCCGCCCGCGCATCGGCTGCATGCGCTGGCTCATGCTCGGGTTCCTCGCGCTCATCTTCCGGCCCCACGAGGTCCTCGTGGTCACTTACGAGCGGGCTCGTTCCACGGCCTCAGCCGGTTCGCCAGCGCCGTCTTCGTTCTAGAAGGCAGAAGTGCGCCTGACCCTTGTCCTTCGACTCGCAATCGTGCTGCCCGCAGCGGTGGCTCTGCACGTCTGCCTGAACCAGAGCACGAACCTGGGAGATGACGTCGGCTCAGTCGGCGCGTTTGTGACGGCCGTCGGCACCCTCTACAGCGTATTCACCGCGTTCACGGTTGTTTCCGTCTGGACCGAGTTCGCCGACACAGACCGGGCCATCAAGCGCGAGGCACGTCAATTGGGGGAACTCTGGCGGTACGTGGGCTATGTCAGCGACCAGGCCGGCGTCGCGCGTGCCCGGAGCGCCATCGAGCGCTACCGGGACGAAGTAGTCGGCAAGGAATGGGACTCGATGGCCCGTGGTGAAGCGGCGAACGCCGCAGAGGATGAGTTCTTTGAGATGGCCGACGCCGTCAACGCGATCGACGTTCAGTCCGCCAGGGACGTACCCGCCTGGGCGGAGGCCGTGCGCACGCTCGGCGAGGTGAGCGACGCCCGCGGCGAGCGCGTTGTTCTTGTCACACTGCGCATGCCCCGGATGCTTCGCCTGCTGCTGTACCTCGCGACGCTCAGCCTCATCGGCGGCATGGCTCTCCTCGGGTTCGAAAACCAGACGATCGGGGCGATCATCGTCGCGTTCACGGCACTCGTGAGCATCCTTGTCCTCGAAGTCATCGACGACATCGACGACCCGATTGGAGGCGCGTGGGGCGTAACCATGGAGCCATTCTCGCGGGCCCGCTTCACTCAGAACCCGCCCTGAGCGCAGGACGCGCTTTACACGTCTCCGCGATGGCGTCTATGCTGCAGCACGGCTGGCAGGAGCGGGACCATGAGCACACGGCTCGTCATCTTCGCAGCAATCACCCTCGCAGGCGCCCTCATACTCACGGCCTGCGGAGGCGAGCGCGTCGGCGATGTGCCCGTTGGTGGCGCAGCCGGCCAGCCCCCGGAAAAGGCAACGAATACCCCGTGGGAGCATCTAGCGTCGCCAACCAGCACTCCCGTGAAGACGAACGCTTGGGACCCGCCACCGCCCACGAACACTCCTGCGCCCGGCGCAACATCTGTGTCCGCCACGGCAACTCTGCCGCCGGCGGCCCAGCCTACGGCCACGCAGCCCGCGGCCCAGCCGACAGCCACGAACACCCTGGTTCCGCCCACCGCCGCCTACCAGCTCCCCGCCTGCTACGTCGCCGGCCAGGACAAGTGCAACTGCCCGAATTTCACCACTCACGCCCAGGCCCAGTGGTTCCACGATAACTACGACCCGACCGACATAAACGGCCTCGACGGCAACCCCAAGAACGGGATCGTCTGCGAATCCCTGCCCTGAAGGAGGCACCGCATGGCCTGGTACTGGCGCCGCTCGACGAAGCTTGGCCCCTTCCGGCTCACCGCCTCGAAGGGCGGCCTGAGCGTCAGCGCCGGGAACCGCGCCCGCCGCGAGACCGTCTCGACCAGCGGCCGACGCACGACCACCTGGCGCATCCCCGGGACGGGCATCTCCTGGCGGAAGTCGAAGAAGGGCTGACGCGGCTCAGCCGGCTGGTTCGTCTCCGAGCCCGAGCCGGGGGGCGGGTTTCGACATGTCGATGACGAAGAACTGGGCGGACCCAACCTGCCGTCCGTCGACCAGCAGCCGGACCAGGTAGGGGCCGTCCTCCTGGAACTGCTGGGCGAGATTCAGGGCGAGGCAGACCCTCTGTTTGCTGCCGGGCGGGATGCCGGGCGGACGGCCCATCTCGAACTCGCCGTCGACACTGGCGTACACCCGCTTCGAGTCCTCGTTCTGGATGTCCAGCTTGAACGCGTGCCGGACGTTCGTCTCCATCCAGTCGACCAGGAGCCCGGCCGTGACCGCGAACGGGTGCACGGTGGGAAGCTTCTGGACCCGGAGATAGCGCCAGCCGCCGCCGAGGACGGACAGCTTGTCGTTCGCGACCTGGGCGGCGTCTGCCACCATGAGGATGTCGGCTTCCATGATCGCACCTTGTCTACGATGTTTACAACGCCTACAATGCGATCGTGCCGGACGGGAGTCAAGGGACAAGCGGCTCGATGAAGGTCTCAGGCTTCGAGTTCGACGAACGCAACCTCGTACACCTCACGCGGCACGGGATTGACGCCAACCTCGTATGGGACGTCTTCCTTGGGAATCCCCGGTTCTTCGTGAACCCTCCCCGCGAAGGACGTTCAGGGAGTCACCTGATGATTGGGCGCTCATCGGACGGCCGGCACTGGACGATCGTCATGGTGCTGGTTGACGACGCAGCCGCTCTGTGGCGGCCGATCACGGGTTGGCCGAGCACGGTCAAGGAGGTCGCACTATGGCGCGCAAACGAATGACCGAGGCCGAGGAGAGGCAGGCCATCGCCGACGCGGTTGCGGCACGCGACGACGACACCATTCCGGCGCGGGCGGATCTGACGCCGGGAGAGGCCGGCACAGTGGTGCTCTCGGTTCGCCTGCCGTTCGACCAGGCGCGCGCTCTCCGCGCGATAGCTGCCAGCCGGAGGCAACCGCTCTCGTCGCTGCTGACCGACGCCGTCCAGGCGGTGATTGCCACGGGCGGGCCGCAGCTCATGGTCGGGGAGGGCGTCAAACGGCTGTACGTTGTGGGCGCCGGGTTCGATTCCGGTGAGACCCTCGGAACCCCGGTGGGGCCGCCGATGCTCTCCTCCTCCATCTCATCAAATGAGGTCGAGGGAGCGACCGCGTGACTGCCGAATGAGCGCGGATCTGGACTGACCCACAGCGCCCCCCGCCCCCTCTAGCGGAAGTGGGGCATGACCTCGCGGGCGAAGCGCTCCAGGCTCGGGTTCACTTCCTCCGGGTCCATTCCCGGGGGCGTCCCCCAGCCGATGAAGTCCGTCACCGGGAGCGTCTCCCGGAACCGCTCTATCTGCTCGACAAGCGAGGCCGGGTCGCCCAGGAAGTACTGCTGGTCGATGGGCCGCGCCTCGCCCGGCACGGGCACGGCGAAGTTCGCCGCCGCGATCCAGGGGCGGTACGTGCCCCAGCGGTACCGCTCCCGCTCCGCGACTTTGCGCCAGAGCGGGTCGTCCCGCGATTCGGCCACGAACCAGCTCTTGATCAGCCCGATGCGGTACTCGTCCGGGCGGCGCCCGCGCTTTGCGAGCTCGTCCAGCCAGGGCTCGTAGGCGTTGCGCAGGTCCCCCTGGGGGAGCAGGTGCAGCCCCAGCCGCGCCGCCCGCCGCGCTGCCGGCTCCGAGGCAGAGGCGAGCCAGAGCGGCGGGTTCGGCTTGCGCACGGGCTTCGGCGTCACCACCAGGTCGTTGAGCTGGTAGTAGCGGCCGGCGTAGCTGAACGGCGCGTCGCCCCAGGCGCCGCGCAGCACGTCGATCGCCTCCTCTGTCCGGCGCACACGTTCACCGCGGCGTGTGCCGAACGCCGCGAACTCCTCGTCCCGATAGCCCATGCCGAGGCCGAGCATCGCCCGGCCGTTCGAGATGATGTCGATGGTCGCCACCTCTTCGGCGAGGCGCACGGCGTGGTAGAGCGGCGCGAGCAGGATGTCGGTGCTCAGCTCCACCCGTTTCGTGCGCGTCGCAATCGCCGCCAGCAACGTCAGCGGCGAAGGCGCGTACCCGTCCTCGGCGAAGTGGTGCTCGGTAATCCAGATGGAGTCGTAGCCCAGCTCCTCGGCGAACTCGATCTGGCGCAGGAGCGCGGCGAAGAGCTCGGGCCAGGGCCGGGTCCACTGGGCCGGGTTGCGAAAGTCGTAGGCGAGCCCGAAGCGTACCGTCATGGCCTCCCCTTTCCGCTCGAGCTGCCCCGCATCCTACGCCCCGCCGCGCCGCCACGGGATCGTCCGGGCCGGGCGCGTTAGCATGCTGAGTCGATGGCCGCCCACGCCGCCCCCCGAAATCAGCCCGGACGCCCGGCGTTGCGCGCGCTTGGCGCAGCGGCGCTGTTCGCGGCCGTTGCACTGTTCGGGCTCTCATTCTTTCCCGGCTTCGTCATGCTTGTCCTCTTCCTTGCCGGGCCCGCCGGGTCCGCGCTGCTCTTTTCCGGCCCTCCGCCGACACGGGGCGTCTTCACTACCAACGGGGTCACCGCCTGTCTGTCCTCGGGCGCAGTCGGGGCGCTCTGGATCGGCACCCATGGAGAGGACACGGCTGCCCCGGCGGTCGCCGTTGGCGCGGTGGTGAGCTTCGTGCTCCTGTCCACCTTCGGCGCGCTCATCTGCTACGTGGTCAGTCTGCGTGTTCCCCGCGGCGAGTAAGCCCTCACCTTCGTCCCGTTCTGGTCGGAAAATCGCCTTCCACAGCGCGAGTGTCGTGAGCAAGGGCCGATCGACCGGTAAGCGAGGGGATCGTCAGCCACTGACCACTGCACCCTCCCTGACAGTCGGGGTACTGTTCCTCCCGTAGCCCTCGCCCACGAACTGCGCGCGCACATCGCGGGCTCCCAACGGTATCAGTACCCCGACTGTCAGGGAGGGTGCGATACCCGGCCACGAGCGGACCCGCGCGCGTCTGCGCAGAGGGCTCCCTCCCGCCGGACGACCACGCGATTCTCATCCCCCGCTCTGGTCGGAGGCCATCTGGGTCTCCCACTTCGTGGGCGACGGGAGACTCGCTAGAAACGGATGGAGCGGCTCCCTTCTCCTAACGCGCTGGGAGAAGAGAATCCCTACCCGGGGATGAGGTCACGAGTCGCGGTCAGACGAGATCGAGCGCGCGGTGGTGGTCGACCGCGGCGGCGCAACGCTCGGCCATCGTGCCGACGAGCGCGACCGCCCGCTCGTTCTCGACGTCCAGGGCGCTCGCGCTCGTGACCGTCCGCGCCATCGCCAGGAGCAGGCCGCGGCGATAGTCGCCCACGAGCTCCTCGAACGGATACCCGGACACGCCCGCATCCTTCAGCACGTCGTGGTAGTCCCGCAGGATCGGCAGCTCGGCAGTCTCACGTTCGGCTGGCTCCAGGCTGCTGGCGAGGAACGACGCAACGTCGAACACGCCTCTCCCCCGTGATGACAGCTGCCAGTCGATGATGGTCACCGGCATCCGGGGACGCCGGGGGAAGAGCACGTTGTCGAGCCGGAAGTCGTTGTGGACGATGGTCCGTGGCGGACGGGCGAGGTGTTCGGCAACGGCGCGGCCGATCTCGTCGAGGCGGAACACCGCGCCGCGCACTGAGGGCGGAAGACGGCGCGCGAACACACTCATGAACGGGCTGACCGCCTCGGAGAAGCTGTCCATGGCCGGCCCCGAGAGCGGTGAGTCGATGGAGGGCATCCAATCCAGGGCATCGAGCTCTGGCGTTTCCCACCAGGCTGCCTGCAACTGCGCGAGGCCGAGCAGCGCTGTCCGTGCGTCGGACGCCCGGCAGCCCACGAGCGCGTCGCCCACCCGCGAGTGTGAGACGTCCTCGACGAGAACGCAGAAGCGGCCCTGTTCGAGGTCCATCTCGGCGGCGTAGCAACGTGGCGTGGCAGCGGAAGTCCGGTGCGCAACTTCGCGATAGAAGCGCACTTCGCGCTCGTAGATTCGGAGGCTGTCGCCGGCCGCGCGGGATTCGGGGGGGCCGGCGGGGAACTTGCCCACGAGCGAGCGAGGAGCGCCCTGGTCCGCCCGGTCGTAGGTGATCGTCAGCCGTGCCACCAGGCCCGGCAGCCCCGGCGTGTCCCGCATTGGCGCGACGCGCACCTCGCGCACGGAGGTGAAGCTGCCGATGCAGCCGTCGGCGCGGAGCACACCCGTCAGCCATTCGGGAGTGACGGAAGCGGGTGATCCAGGGATTGCCGTGCCGGACATACCGCGCGAATGCTACAGACGGCCGCCCCGCCAAGTACGGCCATTCGGGCCCTCTCCGATGGTACGGTCGGTGCTTTACGGCGCCTTCGTCGTCAGGGCTTACGCGCGCTAATCGCGTACATCAACGGCATGTTGGGCATGCTCTCCGGCGGCATCGTGCGGCGGCCGGGGAGGTCGCGCATGTCCGGAAACGGCCGGAAGCCGTTCGCATAGGGATACTCGCAGAAGGTCTCCAGCACCAGGCCCGCGTCGAGCAGGGCCGTGATGATCTCGGAGACGGGCCACGGGAACTCGTAGCAGGGGTTTGGGTTCTTGAAGCCGGTGATCCCCTCTTCATAGGTCATGAGCGCCAGGCCTTCGCCCGACCGCGCCACGTAGTCGCTCACACCCTCGTCCCATTTCCAGGCTGTGCCCGTGCCAAAGTAGTCGTACGTGAGCTTCCAACCCTCTTCGAGCATGCTCAGCACGGGGTGGAATTCGACGGTGACGTACCGCCCGCCGGGAGCGAGCACCCCGGCGACGCCCCGAGCCCAGGCCTTGATGTCGGAGAGCCAGATGAGCGCGCCATAGGAGGAGAAGACCACGTCGAAGCGCTCGCCGGCGGCGGACGCCTGCTCAAGCCAGTCGTACACGTCGCTGCGCACAAACCGCGCGGGCACGCCCGAGTCGGCGGAGAGGCGCCGGGCGAAGTCAATCGCCTCGTCGCTGATGTCGACGCCCGTGACGTCGCCACCGAGCTGCACCAGCCCGAGCGTGTCCTGCCCGGAGTTGCACTGCAGGTGCACGACGCGCTTGCCGCGCAGGTCGCCGAGGAGCTCGCGTTCTTCGGGGTAGAGCTTGCTGTTGCCCGCGCGGAAGAAGGCTGCCTGGTCGCCCTTGTGGCTGTTGTGGGCCTTCGTCGCTTCGTTCCAGGAGAGGCGGTTCGCCTCGTGCATCGCGCGCTGTTCTGCGTCCATCCGCACATTGCAGCACGGGAGAGCGCGAGACGAAAGCAGTGGCGTCAGCGCTCATCCGCCAGAAGGGAGCGCAGAAGCGCGTGAGTCCGTCCGTGGCCGGGCACCGCACCCTCGGGGTACTGATGTCGCGGGCAGCCGAAGACGCGCGCGGCTCATCAGCGAGGCCGATGGAAGGAAACAGTACCCCGACTGTAAGGGAGGGGGCCGCAGGTCAGTGGCTGACGCACCCCACGCTCGTTCGGTGCCCGCCCCGTGGTCCGAGGGACCCACATGGCAGCCAGCGGGGATACAAGGGGATCTTCAGACCAGAAGGGGTCGGGCCCTACCGCCGGTTGGGCGTTGAGAGCAGCACACCGCCGTCGACGGGCAGGACCACGCCCGTGATGTAGCGCGCTTCGTCGGAGGCGAGGAAGAGGACCGCATAGCCGATGTCCCAACCGCTGCCCTCGATCTTGAGCAGCGAGGAGTTGCGCCGGCGCTCGCGCTGCTCGTCGCTCATGCCCGCGGCGTACACCATCGGCGTATAGACTGGGCCCGGCGCGACGCAGTTCACGCGGATGCCGTCGCGCGCGTGGTCGCCGGCCATTGCCTGGGTCAGCGCGATCACGGCGCCCTTCGAGGTCGCGTACGGCGTGAGCCCGTGCGGGCGCATCGCGGCGATGGAAGAGATGTTCACGATCGCGCCACCGCCGGAAGCCGCCATCGCGGGCACGGCGTGCTTGCTGGCGAGCATCATGCCCTTCACGTTGACGCGCATGACGCGGTCCCACGCCTCTTCGTCGACGCTCACGACGGTGCCGGGGCCACCGATGCCGACGTTGTTGTCGAGGATGTCGAGGCGGCCCCAGCGGCTCACGGCGGCTTCGACCATGGCGCGGCAGTCAGCGTCCTGGGTGACGTCCGCCTCGAAGGCCGCAGCCTCGCCGCCCTCCGCGCGGATCATCGCGAGGGTCGCCTCGGCGGCTTCCCGCTTGCGGTCGACGAGCAGTACGCGGGCGCCTTCGCGCGCCATGAGCACGGCCGCCGCGCGGCCGTTGCCGACGCCCTCGTCGAGCTGGGACCCGGCCCCGGTGACGATTGCGACCTTGCCTTCCAGGCGGGGCTTGCTCATGGGTGCCTCCGGGGGTGCGGCTATGGCCGGCAGTTTACGCCTGGCCTGAGGGCTCCGTGACCCGGTAGGGCGCCGGGTCGAAGTCATCGGGCAGGCGGATG
>Ga0315281_10003611_pt1 | contig 22636 bp, 20 predicted proteins | sample YL17G07_0_MG_FD_204540 | JGI IMG/M metagenome (GOLD analysis project Ga0315281, IMG submission 204540) | Sediment microbial communities from Yellowstone Lake, YNP, Wyoming, USA - YL17G07_0 | ecosystem: Environmental > Aquatic > Freshwater > Lake > Sediment | place: USA: Wyoming | collected... | reverse complement strand
TTCTGCGATCAGCTCCTCTTCCGTGTGGTTTCTTCCTAACATGTTCACTTTCAGTTCAATGTCATGAGCCTTCATGATCTCCGAAAGCTCTGGGGGGAATTTGGCTGGATCTCCGAAACGAAAGGTGTACAAGCACTTCTTCGTCATAGGACTCGCGTTCGTGAAGAACTGTCGCAAACCGATATTAGACTTGTCCCAACTTCAGCGAGTGAGTGCAACCAAACCATGTTCTAGGTCTTTCCTAGTTCTTGGCTGGGTCTTCCAGGCGTTCTTTGATTTCTGCCAACAACCTTGCGCCTTGGACCCCGTCTATGACTCGATGATCGACCGTCAGTGTCAGGTTCATCATGGGCCGCACTGTGACCGTATTCTCCGGCAGGGCTATCGGGGTGTTGATAATCCGACCTACTGCTAGGATCGCACTTTGCGGTGGGTTCAAGATAGCGTTGAATTGATCTATGCCATACATTCCCATGTTCGAGATTGTGAACGTGCCGCCCGACAGGTCGTCGGTGCTGAAGCGCATCTGGTGAGCTTTCTGCCGGAAGATCTGGAGTTCGCGCGTAATCTGAACAAGAGACTTCTGATCTGCGTCCTTGATCACCGGTACAATGAGGCCTTCTTCCGCACCTATCGCCACGCCCAGATTCACCCTCTTGTGTACCTTGACTCTGCCAGCCTCGAAGGATGCGTTCGCTCTCGGGTGATGTTTCAGCGCAGTCGCCACGGCCTTCGCCAGAAGTACTGTAATCGACATGCTCTCTCCGGTTTCTGCTGCAACTTGATGGGTGGACGCTTTTCGGAACTGCAAGGTGTTGGTCATATCTGCGCTGATGGTCATAGCGAATTGCGGAGCAGTTTGGACACTTTGCACCATGCGTTGACCTGTTATGCGTTGCACAGTGTTGAGATCGACCCATTCGACTGGCTCGGGTGAGACAAGAGTCTCCGGGTGGTCGCCAGGCGCGATTCCTCTGGCTGTCGTGAACGCACGAACATCTTGTTCGGTGATCTTGCCATCGGGGCCCGTTCCCCTCAGTAAGCCGAGATCGACATTCAATTCCCTGGCGATACGCCTGACAGCAGGGGTCGCCCTTACTCGTGGCACGGGTTCCTCAGCCTGTTCGGTGTCCGCCCTAGCCTTTGCAACATCAGTGTCACCTGTAGTCTTTGCAGCCTCGGAAGTGAGCGGTGGTAACGCTGGCACTTCCTCGCTCGGGTCCGCGATGAAGGCGAGCGTCTCCCCGACGGGAACTTGAGCGCCTTCGATCGCACCGGGTCGTATGCCTTTCAAGATCCCGCTGGCAGGCGACTCCAATTCGGCCACAGCTTTGTCCGTTTCCACTTCCATGATGGCCTGATGCTCACTTACTCGCTCGCCCTCCTTTACGAGCCATTGGATGATGCGGGCGGACTCCATGTGATCTGTCATCTTGTGAACGAAGACTTCCACCGGCATGTTCTCTCCGCTCCTCTTGCACGATCACACCATTACTCTTCGAATTGCCTGAGTCACATCGTCAGTCTCCGGCCACACGCCCTTCTCAAGGCTGTCAGCGAACGGGACGGGCGAGAAGCGTCCGGTTACTCGTATGATAGGTGCCTGCAAATAATCGAAGGCTTGCTCTATCACGACCATTGCCCACTCTCCTGTTGGCCCGTAGGAGCGGCACGGTTCAGCCACCAGCACGACGCGTCCTGTCTTGCGTACTGACCGACCGATCGCTTTCTCGTCCAGAGGGCTGATCGTACGCAAGTCTACTACCTCGACACTGATGCCTTCACGATTCAGGATGTTTGCGGCCACCATGGCGTGCCAGACCATGGCGCCCGAAGCAACTACTGTCACATCCTTACCCTCGCGCTTAACGTCGCATTCTCCTAACGGCAACACGTAGTCTTGGTCCGGCACTCGGCCACGGAATGAGTAGAGCAACTTGTGTTCGAGAAAGATGACGGGGTTGTCGTCTCTGATGGCCGCTTTGAGGAGGCCCTTGGCGTCGTAAGGAGTTGACGGCAGGACAACTTTGAGGCCAGGGATGTGGGCGAACCACATCTCCAGGCTCTGGGAGTGTTGAGCTGCAGTGCTCTTGCCGGCTCCACCTCCCTGCGGCATGCGCAACACCCAAGGTATTTTGCATTGCCCGCCGGTCATGAAGCGGAGTTTTGCGGCTTGAGTGCAAATCTGGTCCATGGCAAGTCCGGAGAAGTCGACGAACATGATCTCCATAACTGGGCGCATGCCTGCCAAAGCTGCGCCGGTGCCCGCGCCCACGATGGTGTTCTCGGAAATCGGCGTGTTGCGCACTCGTTCCGGCCCGAACTGATCAAAAAGTGTTCGGGTCACGCCGAACGCGCCTCCATGTTTGGCGATGTCCTCACCCATCAGAAAAACCCGCTCGTCGCGTACCATCTCTTCCCGCAGGGCTTCTCGGATCGCTTCTTGGTACGACATTTCCTTCGCGGGAACGCCTTCAGGCACTTGGACAATTAGGTCGGGAGACATGACTGGTTTGGCTGTTGTAAGCGAAGTCGCATCTCTTTCGTTTGAGGTCATTTTCTCATCTTCTCGCGTGGCTTACGCATAGATGAAGTCCATGGCCGTTGACGGGTCTGGTGGCGGACTCGATTTGGCAAATTTGACTGCATCGACCATTTCCTGCTTGGCTTCTGTGTCAATCGCGTTGACTTCATTCATACTTGCTTTGCCGTTGTCAACGAGGTATTTGCGGAAACGTGGGATTGGATCTAACTTGCGATGCTCTTCTACTTCTGCTCGTGTGCGATAGACCTCCGGCTCGTAAGCATAGTGCCCTTCGAATCGATAGGACTCCGTGACGAGCAGCGTCGGTCCTCCGCCGCTGCGGGCACGCTTCACAGCTTCAATGGCGGCTTTGTATACTGCCAAGACATCGAAACCATCTACGTGGACTCCGGGGATACCGTTGCTTTGCGCTCGGACGGAGAGATCCTTCACCTTCACGACGCTGTCTAATCTCGTGGAGACTGCCCAGTGGTTATTCTCTAGAACGAAAACGACCGGTAGATTCCAAACGGAAGCTAAGTTCAGGCATTCATGCCAGTTGCCGGTATTGCTACCGCCATCACCGGTGAACGGCACAGCGACCCTGTCCTCGCCGCGCATCTTGAAAGCCAATGCCGCGCCCACGGCGAGAGGGATCCCGGAACCCACAACCGAAAGCGCTCCAAGGCTACCTGTCTCGAAGGCCGCGATGTGCATCGATCCCCCACGCCCTTTGCAATAGCCTGTCTCCTTGCCAAGGATTTCCGCCATCATTCTCTTGGGGTCGGCCCCCTTGGCGATATTGTGTCCATGGCTTCGGTGTGTGCCGGCTATGAGGTCGTCTCGGCGTAGCGCCATGCAAACACCGACCCCTGAGGCTTCTTGGCCAATGTAAGGGTGCACAGCTCCTTTCACTTGGCCTCGCTTGAACAAGTCCATCGCCGCCAACTCAAACTCTCGGATGCGAATCATGCGGCGGTACATCTCAAGCAGGATTTCGGGTTGGACTTCCATATTTCTCCCAGCGTTTTCGTGGAAGTATAGCGGAGCATCTTATAGCTTCTCACATCAACACTGTCGGTAGGATGAACGTCGCTCGTAGCTGGAATGAGGAGAAGAGCATGTCAGACCTGAAAGACAGAGTCGCTATAGTGACTGGTAGTGGTCGCGGTATTGGCAGGACGATCGCTCGTGTTTTGGCTCAGAAGGGTATGCGCGTCGGCCTGAACGACGCAAACCTCGCTCTAGCGGAAACTGCGGCCAAAGAATTCCGCGCAGAGGGATTGCGCGTCTTGCCGTTGCCCGGCGATGTCTCTCGTAAGGCCGAAGTCATAACTATGATAGATCGAGTCGAAGCGGAGCTAGGCCCGCTATGGTTGTTGGTGAACAATGCGGGCATTCTCAATTCCGCGTCTGCGGTAGAGTTCACCGAGGAAGCATGGGACAAGGCATTCGCTGTAGACGCCAAGGGCGTTTTCCTCTGTTCGCAAGCAGCCGTTAGGAAGATGATTCCACGCCATGGGGGACGCATCGTCAATATCGCTTCTATCGCAGGCATGATTGTTCGCACGGACGAGATTGCATATTGCTCCGCCAAAGCTGCCGTCATACATTTCACGCGTTGCCTAGCTGTGGAAATGGCTTCGCACGGCATCACAGTGAATTGCCTCTGCCCAGGTATGACCCGCACGGAAATGCTGACCGTGTCAGCAAAAGAGCGCGGACTTGACTTGGATGCCATGGTGAATCTTATCCCGGCCGGCCATATGGCCGAAGAAGCTGACCATGCACATCTCGTCGCGTATTTCGCATCGGACGAGGCGGCACATGTGACCGGGCAAGTCGTGGCAGTGGACGGTGCGCAAAGCCTTTTTCATCCTTTCTTGAAGTCTTAGTCATATACGCATACGTGAGCAAAGTCTAATCTGCAATCGAATGAGGGTGCGAGTACGACTTCACCCAGAAAGAGCAGGTAGAATCCTCCGTGCGGAAACTCCCCTGCAATTAGAAATGGTCAATTATTCGCCATGCTCAGCGATGTACTGTCGATATACTTCAATGTAGTTTGCAATTCCCTTCTCGATATCTCCAAATTGCGGATCATAGCCCAGCTGTTGTCTTGCGTTTTCGATGCTCAACACTCCCCGAAACCGTATCTCAAGCATGTCCGCTTCTGACAGACCGGATCCGATCTCAATGTCCGCATTGGGGATCAGCTTTTTGACGATCTCGGCCACTTTGCCAGCCGTGACCAGAGGCCGGCCTGTAGCCGCATAGACGACGCGGTCGTGCACCTTGTCGGCTGGGATGTCTACGGCTTTCACCGCCAGTTGGGCAACATCAGATGCGTGAGTGTAATCGCGCGGGAACTCGCGGCCCTTCTCGAAACGCGTAGGCAAGCCACGCACAGAATTCTCAATCATCGGTTTGATGAAGATCTCCCACTGCATGCCGAAACCGTACACTGCCGAGGGTCGCAGCGTGACAAAGTCCACTCCGAAGGACTGATTGTAAGCCCAGCAGAGGGCCTCGCCTGCCAGTTTGGTCGCGCCGTAGAGACTCGACCCCGGCCCCTCGGTCGCAAGGAGCACCGGGTGATTCGCATCCACCGGCTCGTATTGAATGCCCGGCAACACGCCAATGCTGGAGAAATTCACGACTCGCTTCACGCCAAATAGGCGGGCTGCTTCGAGAACGTTGTAGGTACCTACAATGTGGACAGTCATTCCCAGACTCGGCCGTCTGACTAGGAGTGGTGGATTCATGATGGCCGCGGCGTGGATGATGGCCTCGGGTTGGTGCGCCTTTACAACCGTGACCAGATCTCTCCAATCTTCAATGCTCCCCTCTACGAAGCGAATACGGTTAGCAACCGGCTTAAGCCACCAAGCCGCCCTAGCGCCCGGTTCTCGTAGATCAAAGTTCAAGACCGTGTCGTCCCGCTCTGCTAGCCGACGCAGGACGTAGCTACCAATGAAGCCGGAACCACCTGTGACGAGAATCGTACGAGTCATCGCCAGTCCTCCGACACCGCGTCTAAGTGGTGCGATTCCGCATTTATGCGTGTTCTTCGCGGAAGGCTCGCTTCAAGATCAATAGTTCGAATTCGAGGGACGCAAACTCGCAACGGATAGTGTGGCGACACTTTTCCCCAGGCTAGGTTTCATACTCTGTCTTGACGCTAGCCTCTAACTTCGAAGTCGCAACCTAGATCGTCAGCAATCTCTCTGCACTTGCCAGTGTCTATGCCTTCGAGGTTCACGACGGTCAATCTCACGTGGAGGATGTGCTTTCCGCAATCTCTGGCGAAGTCGAGTACACCCTGATATGAGCTTGGCAGAGAAGGTCTACAGAGCCGGTCGTACTTCTCTTGGGTTTCCGCATTGAGGCTTATCGACACATAGTGGATGCCGGCCTCATTCAACTCCTTCGCTACATTCCTGCCTGGGTTCCTTAGGTTGGCCAACCCGTCAGTGTCCACGCGGACATTCAGATTCGGATAGTCCTGCTTGATCCTCTTGGTTAGATTGAGAACCGTGTCTAATCTAATGGTGGGTTCGCCAAAGCCACACCAGACCACCTCTCTGTCCGAAGACTTCACTTCATGATGGAACGCAGTCCAGATCTCATCGTCGGTCGGCTCTCGATCGAGCCACAACCTGTAACCGGAAAGACCAGAGGTAGAATTCCTCACGCAGAAGCTGCAACTGTTTGAGCACCGGTTCGTGATATTCAGGAAGATTGTATCCAGTCGAGGAGAGTACCGGTAGGCAACCGACCCGCCAAGCCCACTCACTTCATTGCAGCCCCTTCAAATGCTCATCACAATGACTCAAACATGCGGAAGCAATGCCCAAAAAGGGGCCACTGCCGAGGTCGTTGCAGTATCCACCGATAATTGGCGAAGTCGCTTCAAGCAACTACCGTTCCGGGTACGTGAAGGTCTCGCCAGGTTTCAACAGCACTGCTTTGACGTGCGGCTTAGGATCAGATGTCATGCTGTTCATCAACTTGAGGAACGCCTCGACATCAGCATCAACCTCTGCGAAGTGGGTCGGGATCACGTAGTCGAGGCCAAGCCATTCGGCCGCCAAAGCCGCCTCATAAGGCGTCATCTCCCCTGTGAGGAGAGGCCAACCTCCGACAGGTCCCACACTCACGTTGATTAGCCCAATGTTGGGTCTGTAGAGTTGCCCAACCAGTTTGAGATCACTGAATAGTGCCGAGTCTCCTGAATGATAAATCCTGACATCCGGGTCCGGTTGTACGATGAAGCCCATCGGTGGTCCTGAGCGGTATGTCCCATCCTTGTCGATCATGTTGGACCAATGCCTGCTCTCAACGGACCTTACCCGCACTCCAGCCACTTCCACAGTGATGCCCCAGACAATGCCGATCAGTTTCTCCGGTGCAATACCTTCCTTGAGTAGGTGCGCTCTCACATCCGCCCCGCATACTACTGGAGCCTTGAATTTCTTGGCTATTTTGCAGGCGTCTCCCAAGTGATCATAAGCCGCGTGCGTTACAAGAATAAGATCGACCTGTTTCAAGTCATCCGTTTTGACAGGAGATGCTGTATTCGCGTCGAGGTATGCATCTATCAACACTTTCGTTCCGTTACTGGTAGTTATCTCGAAAGCGGAAATCCCGAAAAAACGTAGTTTCGTCGGCACAGTTCATCATCGTCACCACGGGTACACCGTACTAATAATAAGGCTTCTTCTAGGGACTTGATCTGTTCACGTGGGACGAAGTGAAACTAGTATTTTCACACGAAACTTCATGCAACCTCTGCGAGTCCGAGTCATTCTGCACCGAGCCAAATCGATCCCGAATTTTAAGTCCAAAGTCAGAACCAGAACAGGAGAACCGAGATGAAATGCTTTCGAAGTCGGCCAAGGCTTATGAACTGATTTAGGGCATCATGGGATGGAGTTGTCAATGATGCAGGTCAAGCCGATGAAGCTCAGTATATGTAATCGAATCTGGTGCAACTACCCGTTTGAGGAAGCTGTGAAACGCATTGCTTCGCTCGGATACGATGGGATTGAGATTTGGGGATGTCGCCCCCACGCGTACACCTTTGATATGGACGACGAGGCGATACGCGACCGAAAGCGCGCGATTGCAGAAGCGGGACTTCGGGTCCCATGCCTGACGCCTGATCAGTTCTATCCTGCACCTTACATCAACCCGGCAAGCCCGTATGAGAAGTATCGGAGGCAGAGTATCGAATTCCTCAAAGCAAGCCTTGACTGTGCAGCCAAGTTCGGCGCGCCAATGATGTCTATGGCGCCTGGGAAGTGCTTATACGGCCAGTCTAAGTCAAACGCGTGGCAATTGCTCGTTCAAGCGGTGGGAGAATGCGCGGACCGCGCAAAATCGCTTGGCCTCAAGTTGGCTGCCGAACCCTGCCCTCCGATCGAAACGAACATGATGTCAACCCTGCACGACTTCCTACAGCTTTCTCGTGACGTGAATGCGACAAACCTAGGATGCCTTCTTGACATCGCACATCAGAATATTACTCATGAGAATTGCACCGATTTCGCCAAGGTCCTTGGAGACAAACTCTATCACATCCACATCTCCGACAACGGCGGCACCATGGACCAAGGTCTCGTCCCCGGCGACGGAACCGTCCAGTTCCAACCGTTCATTAGATCACTCAGAGAATCAGGCTACGCTGGCTACCTCTCTCTCGAGATGACGTTCAACTACCAACAAGATCCTGACTCAGCCGCCTACAGAGCCAAACGCTTCATGGATAACCTGCTCGGAGAGAAGGCATAGATCTTCTGAGTCACAACCATACACTGACAAAGTCGTTTCTTCTAGCCGGAGCATCGAGATGAGTCTAATCGGTATTGATGTGGGTTCCAGCGGAACGAAAATTGCAGCATATAGTCTGAACGGGATACTTCTCGGGAGCATTGAAGCGCCTCATACTCTGCATCATCCCCATCCCGGTGCTTGGGAAGTCGACCCAGATGAGGTGTGGAGGAACGCCGCGGACGCATTGCGCAAGCTGGCTGCAATGGATTCGGTCCAGCGGGATCCGCCGATGGGAATTGGGATTTCCGCTTCGATGAGAGAGGCTTTTCCCGTTGACGCGGACGGAAAGGCGCTCGACCCTTGCATAATGACCGCCGACACCCGCGAAAGCGGACTGGAGAAGACAATTCTGAGCCAGTATCCTGCGGAGACATGGTTCGAGTTCTGTGGTCATCTGCCCGAACGAATGGACCCGGTTTGCAGACTGCTATGGTGGGAGAAGAATCGTCCGGAAGTGATGGCGAAGGCTAGATACTTTCTTGGATGGGGAGAATACCTCTCTCTTCAACTAACCGGCAGAGCCATTATCGATAGAAGTTGCGCGGGAAGATACCTTGTCTATGACTTCAAGACTCACCAATGGTCGCCTGAACGTCTCTCTCAATTCAAGATCAGACCAGAGCTACTGCCCGAAGTCGAACCCTGGGGAAAGGCAATCGAGGTTCTGAGAAGAGACGTGTCCGAACAGTTGGGTCTGCGTGAAGATGTCAAGCTGGGAGTAGGAGCCAATGATGTCGTGTGTTGTGCGCTTGGCTCCGGCGTTTCTGAGGCTGGAACTGGGTGTCTGATCAGTGGCTCATGGGAGGATATACTCCTGCCCGTCGAGTCCTCTCCTCAAGCTTCGAGGCTCACGGAAATGGGCGTCTCGATTGGGCCTTTCCCCGGCAAAGCAAGGATGGCGATCTATGCGCTCAACCCAACCGGAAACGCAGCGATGAATTGGGCGAGAGGCCTCGTGAACTTCAACCTTGGGGAAACAGATCAGAAGCTCAAGGCAACCGGCTTAGGACCTGGGTCCGTAATGGCGATTCCTCATGTTTCAGGCGCGACTGTCCCGTGGGCTGGAGGAAGCCAGCTGCGTGGCGCGCTGATGGGCCTTACTCTCGCCGCCACCGGTCTCGATGTCGTCAAGGGGATGATGGAAAGTATCGCATATGATTTGCACTACACCGTGACTCGGTTCAAGGAAGCTGGCGCGAGGATAGATGTATTCAGAGGAGTAGGGGGAGGAATCCGCTCCGAATGGTGGACACAACTGAAAGCGGATTTGACCATGACCCCGATAGATGTGGTGGATCAGCAGGAACTCGGAACACTGGGGGCAGCTTTGCTTGCCGGTTACGCACTTGGAGTCTTCACGAATCTCGAAGAGAAGGCAAAAGCTTTCACAAAGACAAGGAAGCGTTTTCAGCCAAATCCGGAACGGGCAGGACTGTACGAGGAACGGATGAAGTTGTACCAGACCATAGTCGCTGACATGCTTAGGTACGACTGGAGCAGACTGGCAACCTGAGTGTACGCAAAGGCGTGCAATAACACACGCGGACCATAAGCGCCCAGAAACGTGGCAAAGCAGCCATCGGAACTCACGCGTACGCACGAAGACAGGAGATGATAATTCACTCCTAACGCAAATCACGGGTGACACGGAGGTTGGTTTGGAATGGAGAGAAGGCTTCTAGGTCGAACAGGACACAAGAGCACGATCCTCGCGTTTGGTGGTGCCGTTTTCATTGGCAAGCCCAGGCAAAGGGAAATCGACGCTCTCATAGAGCACGCCTTTGATCGAGGAGTGAATCACATTGACGTGGCTCCAACATACGGCGATTCGGAACTTGGCTTCAGGAGATGGATCAAGGAATACAGGGGAAACATCTTCCTCGCCTGTAAGACAATGAAGCGAACTTGGAAAGATGCTGCTGTGGAACTCCGAACAAGCCTTGACCGTCTGCAGGCTGACCACTTCGATCTATACCAGTTGCATCAGCTGGACAAACCAAACGAACTTGAGACTGCTCTCGGACCAGACGGTGCGATACAGGCGATACTGGAAGCGAAGAAACATGGGCTCGTCAAGTTCGTCGGCATAACAAGCCATAGACCAATCATCATTGCAGAAGCTTTGAAGCGTTTCGACTTCGACACAATCCTACTTCCGGTGAACTATGTTCTGAGAGCACATCTGGAACCCGAGAACGACTACGGCCCCGTACTGGATCTGGCAAAGAAGAGAAATCTAGGGGTGATAGCCATGAAAGCAATCGCAAAAGGACCCTGGCCCGAAGGGAAGAAGCCATTCAACACTTGGTATCAGCCATTTGAGACACAGAAAGACGTTGATGAAGCACTATGGTTCGCCCTTTCTCAAGACGTAGCAACGGCGACGACTGCAGGAGATCTCCGATTGGCAACCATGATGATCGATGCGGCCGAACGGTTCAGGCCCATGAATAAGGAAGAACAACTCGCCGTGGTGTCGAGAGCCACCTCATACAAGACTTCATACCCTAGTTGCTCGTCGCCGCTCTTGCTGGAGCCGGTGTTCCAGGCCAAGGGTGAGTCCATGGGGCGGCGGAAGTGGGAGTCGCTCCTCAATTGCACCCCTTGCTGGCCCCGAATCTCGGAGCCTTACTGACGCACGCCGGTCTGCTTCAGAAGTAGTCAAATGACAATTGATCAAGCGCCTGTCGGATCTGATCAAGCTCCGAGGGGGAGAGGTGCCACCCTGCTGCACCCGCATTCTATTCTGCCTGTTGAGGTCTCTTGGCGCCGGGGATCGGTATGGTCTGGGCATGCGTCATCAGCCAATTCAACGCAACCTGACCCGGACTCTTACCTCTCACATCTCCAATCTCCTTGAGCTTTGACACGAGCTCCATTACCTGGGACATGTTCTTGTCCGAGAAGATGGTATCTTCTCCTCGCCCCTGATCTTTGGGCTTGTTCTCCGGCGTGTGACAGGTCCGTTTCTCACTAGCTCGGCGTGCGCCGTCGTCGATGTGGTTGTGCATACACGTGCTTGATGTCTTGGGTTCGGGCGGTTCGGCTGTATCCATTGTTGTTATATCGACGACAGGGGAACTCGCCGGCGAATGTGTGGCGACATCGAATGCCAGAACTTCCAGAGGATGAGATCATTCGGCAGTTGGAGAAGACAGACACTCCTACCATTAGTAACGTCGTAGCCGCGTATCCTAAATCGGAACTGTGCTTGAAGTTGTACGATGCATGGTTTGGGCAATGGTACACGGACAGCACTATGCGATGCATGTTTCCCGAATTAGGTCCTAGACTCGGATTCGTTACGACAGCCGTTTTCTCAGAGAGGTCAGACCAGTACACGGGAGTGCATCGTTGGGCTCTTCCAGAACACCTAGACGGCACAAGGAAACCTGTCATCCTTGTGGCCAAACAAGCGTTTCAGCCATTCTTGGCCAATAGGGTAGGCCTCTTTGGAGGCAACTTGACGGCACAGTACAAGGCCCTTGGAGCTGTTGGCGTGGTAACCGATGGTCCGATTAGAGATCTCGAAGAGATCCGAGGGATGGCTTTCCAGTACCTTGCGACCGGAGTCACTCCGTCACATGGAGATATGATTCAGACAGCCGTAGGCATTCCAGTGACAGTGTGTGGAATGACCGTTTTCCCGGGTGATGTGATTCACATGGATATGCACGGGGTCGTGAAGTTTCCCGCAAGCAGGATGACGCAAGTGCTCGAGAATGCACAAGAACTACTCAAACGCGAAGCCGAAGGGAGAAAGATCTTTGAGGATACGACCTCTTCCTTAGCAAAATGGAAGAAGAGTGTCGAGACAGCGCGTCCTCCTATGTAGGTGAGAGAGAAGCCCCGAATGATCAACACATATTCTGCTAGCATTGGCATTGTATTGCGCTCGGAGAAGTGAATGGCATGAGTGCCCAAGGGCTTGGAGCTCTGGGACTTGGCATGATTGTCTCATTCGCACTGCTAGGATCAGAGATTGTTCTAGTGGGAATGTATCTGTTTCAGTGGAAGAGAGGGCTGAGTAAAGCAAAGCTTGAACCTTACCTGGTCGTGATCTATTCCTTGATTTGTTCTTCAGTTGCCGCGGGCCTGCTTATGTTCTATCGAGGAGAGAGATCGACAACGGGAATTGCGCTTCAGAGTTTCATCTTCTTGTCTCTCCTTCCGAACTTCGTATTCATAGTCATTCTGGCGCCCACTCTCGTCCGTCGCGACAATTAGACAGGCTTCAGCCGGCAGAATGGCTCAGAGCGTTCGCGCGTGCTTGGTTGTACAGGGCATGGTGGAACGGGTCAGGGTGCGCGGTCAACGGTCTTTGAATGCGTTCAACAGACCACCGTGCTGCGGACCTCTAGGGATGATCGGCCAAATGTCGACGACAGTGTCGCCTTCAACAACATGGTAGGCATCGAAGTAGTTGACGGCGGAAGGCGTGTAGCCACAGAGCAGTTCCACTTTGTCGCCGACCCTTAGCTTGCATGAGGCATCGATGTTGAAGATTCCATGTTCCTCATCGTAGCGCAAGATCGAATAATCGTAATCCTTCAGGATAGCCTTGCTCTCACCAACGGTCTTAAACCCGGCGTCGGTGACGATCCAGTCGGGTCGACGACTGATGATCGTCGCAAGCACACTGACCGCCTGCTTGAACCGGGGCTCCATACCAGCATGGTAGCCGTCCATTGTCGCGTATGAACCGGGCTGAATCTCCGTGATCCGCGGATTGGCGGCGGTGATCTCCCATGTTGCGGTGCCAGCTGCGGAGAGGATGGGGCACGGCAACCCGTTGCGGATGAGTAGGTCTGCAACGCTCACAAAGTATTCCATAGCCTTGCGGGCCATCGGTTCACGCTTCGCCCTGTCTAGCTCGCGCGAGCAGTGTCCCTCGTACCCGGTAAGACCCTCGAGGCGCAGACTAGGTAGTTCGGTAATTCTACGTGCCAGTCTCAGTGCCTCTTCGGGCGAGGCGACACCGCAGCGTACGATGCCGGTATCGACTTCGATTATGCATCCGATCTCGCTACCTGCACGCTTGGCCGCTTCGGACAGCGCCTCAGTGTTCGCGAATTGGTCAACCGCCACCTTCAGCGGAATTTCGCGCGCGAGAAGGGCGGCCGCTCGTATCTTTTCAGACCCGACGACTTCGTTGATGAGGAACACGTCTTTGATGCCGGCGCGCGCCATCACGATTGCCTCCCAGATGGTGGCGGTCCCAACGCCAATAGCCCCGGCCTCTATCTGCATACGCGCGATGTCCGGGCTCTTGTGAACCTTGATGTGCGCACGGAGCTTTGCTGGCATCGTCTTTATGCGTTCAGCCATATAGGCGAGATTCTGGCGTACGATCTCCAGGTCGAGGATGAGCGCGGGGGTTACCAATTCCTTGCGTTTGCATCCGATCTCTGAGCCGTACATGGCGCGAACTCTGTCGTGAGCTTGATCGATCATCGTGTGATTCCCTCGCGGCATGTCCGACCCAGTCGGCAGTATATATGACTAACATTCGCCACTCCACTTTCCCGAACATGGACGCCGCCCGATGAATCCTACTTCTGATCCAAATGGCGGATGCATGTCATATGAGAAGCAACACGGATGACTGCGCGGAACCCAGCAACTGGGCTATTGGAACTTTCCCCTCGCGAGAATTGGCCAGATGACCTCGACTTTGCCTTTCCTCACTCCATAGTATTGGTCATGGAGATTGACTGTGGTGCAGCAATGGCTTGGTATCAATTCCAGTTTGTCTCCAACATCGATCTTGCTTGTCGGATCAACCCTGATTATTCCATGCTCTTCGGACATATGATACACCTTTGCGTCTTCGTTATCCTTCACTGAAGGCATTCCAAATTCCTGTGTTATCGCCTTCCAACCCGTGTTGACTACTACTCGCTCTGGAATCGGTCTGCTTATCACAGTCGCCAGCAGAGTGAGGGCGCAGTCAAAATCTAGCCCTCCGAGCTTCTTGTATGTGGAGTCCATGAAGACGTATGATCCCGCCTGTATTTCAGTAACCTTCGGATACTCCCCTGCCACACTGTGGGTACTCGTCGAACCCGCACTCACATCTTGAACAACTATGCCTTCAGACTCTACCATGTCCACGGTCTCTTTCAGCGAGTGCAAGACTTCGTGTGCGGCGGCTTTTCTCTTCTCGAAGTCCGGTATGTCGAAGAAGGGGCCTTCGTATCCCATCAATCCGCGAAAATCCAACCCTTCAAATTCCATGATCTTCTTCACAAAGGCGACTGTAGGCTCACCGGGCATGACGCCGCAGCGTTTCCTCCGAACATCAATCTCAACTATCACGCCCTGCCTTACCCCTTCTCTTCTCGCCGCCTCTGATGTGGCCTTCGCAACCTTGAGATTATCCACAACCACCTTCACGTCATGACTTCGGGCGAGTCTGACAAGCCTTTGTATTTTCTCCGGATCGACAACCTCGCTAGTGATGAGAATGTCGCGTATGCCGTGATTCGCCATGACTTCGGCTTCGCCTAGTTTTTGACAGCATATGCCTCTAGACCCCGCATTGATCTGCCTCTGAGCGATAGTTGGGGATTTGTGGGTTTTTGTGTGAGCGCGAAGACTGGATTTAACTCCGCCGAAGTACTTCGCCATCTTCTCGATGTTGTCTTCCATAGCGTCGAGATCGATGAGTAGAGCTGGAGTCTCGATCTCGCGTTTTGCAGCACCAACAGTCATACGGCCACCAGTGCTCGGGAATCACTTTGAGGTCAATAAAACACTATGTCTGGAATCGTGGACTCGTCAAGAGTACATCGGTCTGGATAGTCAGGAAGCAGCTCAGCTGCAAGTGTCCGTACGTCATGTTCGGGCTTGTAGATTGAGTCGTGTCGCTTCGGGAAGGCTTATAATCAAACCGACCCGTTGTTTCGGGGCCATGACCCTATCGAGTTTCCGTGATTTCACTGAAGAAGCAGTCAAGATAGTCAAGGCGGCAGAAGAACAAGGCATCCCGCTGAGATTGATGGGTGCTTTGGCGGTGAGTCTTCACTGCCCGAAGTATGGGCACTTTCACGAGAAGATGGAGAGAACTCCCACCGACATCGACTTCGCCTCATACTCCGAGTTCAAGAGCAAACTCACAAACTTCCTCCAAGGTCTCGGCTACAAGACTGACGTCAGAATGATGAGCTTCCCCGCATATGCAGAAGGCAAGAGGTACATCTATCATGGAAAGACACAGGTGGACGTCTTCTTCGACGAACTTAGGATGTGCCACACGGTCAGCTGGAAGAAAAGGCTGGAGGTAGACGACCCCACTATCCCGCTGGCAGACATCGTCCTTGAGAAGCTGCAGATTGTCGAGATCAACCCAAAGGACATCAAGGATCTCATCCTCCTATTCCTTGAGCACGATATTGGCGATGTGGACGAGGAGACGATAAACGGGAAGTACATTGCAGAGTTGCTCTCGAAGAACTGGGGCTTCTATTACACCTCGACGACGAATCTCAAGAAAGTCACGAGTCTGATGGGCCAATATCTAGAGCTCTCCTCGGATGAATCGAAGACGGTTCATCAAAGGGTAGACAAGTTGATTTCAATGATAGAAAACCAGCCCAAGTCGATGGGCTGGAAGATGCGCAGCCGGGTAGGCACAAAACAGAAGTGGTACACAGAAGTGGCGGACGACTACCGTGTCCTGAAGATGGAATGAGAGACCATCATTCGCCCTAGGACTGCTGCACGGTCCTGAGTTGCCACGGCGCGTGCGACGGAATGCGAACTAGTATTTGAAACCTCTAACGTTTCCCAGCGTTCCTTCAGCAAGTGTTTTATGCTAATTCAAGCGAAGTGCTGGCAAGGTCGTGAAAATGTCACAACCTGACGTATTTCTAAGAAGAACATCAGGAGTAATCAGAACACTATCGCCAAGAGATGCAATGTTCTACGGATACCTGGTCATCGCAGGCCTGTACGGCGTTTCGTTCTACTTCTTCGCAGGACCAGCTTTGTTTCCGGGAGCCAACGTCTACCTCGCAATGGTCATACTGCTAGTCCTCTTCGCCATTCGCTGGGTAACCTACTCTGGCCTGATTAGCGCAATGCCTCGTAGCGGTGGAGACTATGTCTTCTCAAGCAGACTACTCGCCGGAGTTGTGGGGTTCGTGATCACCAATGCTGGAATGGTGTGGTGGCAGGTTTTCTGGGACTACCTTGCAGGCAATGCTATTGCTCTGACCATAATCCCGGCCATGTTCGACTTCGTAGGCCACGCTACAGGAAACCCATCTTTGATTCAATTCGGCATGTCATTTGCCAATCCATGGGTTGCATGTGCCATCGCGATAATCCTACTCTGGATCGCCTGTTATGTGATGCTAACCGGCCTGAGAGCATACGTGGTCTTCCAGAACTACTTCATAATGGTGTTCGGCGCCCTATCAATAGCCATCATAGCAGCGATGTTTCTAGTAATTCCGCAATCCAATTTCATAGGCAACTTCAACACGTATGTGAACCTGTTCGAGAGCAACCCTGACTGGTATCACTCGATCATATCGCAGGCGAAGGACCTCGGGTTCAATCCAAACGTGGGATTCAGCTGGGGTGACACTCTCGGGCTTGCAGCTTTGTACTATGGCCTCTGGTCGGCCGTATCCTTCGGCATGGAACTTGTAGGTGAAATCAAGGGCGTACAGTCATTCAGAACAGCATGGCTAACGCAGTTCGGAGCAATCATCATACAGTTCATAACATTCGCCGTAGCAGCAGCATGGGCGCAGGACTACATGGGACCAGAGTTCATAAGATCGCTCGGGTTCCTAGTTGTATCCGGGCAAGCACCTCCAGGTTTCAGCTACCTAGGATCCTATTCGCTATTCGCGGCAGTGAGCATGAATCCCGTGATTGCTGTCATAATCGGTCTAGGGTTTGCGGGTGCCATGGGCAACAGCTTGTTCAACGGCTTTCTGGGTGGTTCGAGAATACTGCTTGCTCAGTCCTTTGACCGGCTGCTACCAGGCTGGATCGGACACGTCAACAAGCGCGGTGCTCCCGACAACATTCTGATCGCGCTCACAGCGCTATCCTCAGTAGCCGCCGTAATCCTAACTGGATATCCAGCCTTGGGAGGGCTCCTGCAACTGGCACTTATGTGTCAGTTCATCGGATTCGCTGGCTCGGTCTTAGGCGGAATAGTCTTCCCGTGGAAAGCAAAGACACTCTATGAATCATCACCAGCAAGCAAATACAAGATCGCAGGCCTTCCGGCGATAACTATATGCGGAATAGTCGGCTTGGCGACGGACATCTGGGCAGTCTGGATGTACTTCACGAACCCGAGCTATGGCATCTGGCCGGGAACAACCATGGCGCTGACTTTCGCAGCTCTACTCTACATCGTTCCCTTTGTCTGGTACTTCATCAACAAGCAACGCCGCGCTAGCCAAGGAATCAACATAGAACTTGCCTTCAAAGAGGTTCCGCCCGCTTAAGGCCGGGAACCTCTCCCTCCTTTTTCTTCAGATCTCGTTCGTGATGCCGGAGATGCTCCTCTAGTCTGAACAGAATTGTTCGTGCAATATTCCTCAAGCATCATTCGACGCTTCTTGCTTCTTCCAACGATTCTTCTTTTCCACCAAAAGAGTTAAGCCTCCATCTCCCAATGTGGCGGGCTACGGGGCGCACAAGTAGTGCCTGAGAAAAGGAAGGAGAGAAAATTCTACAAGATATTCTTCACTACCGACGTTCATGGCAGTGAGAGAACATTCCGCAAATTCCTGACGGCAGGCAAAATGTACGAGGCTGACGTTGTCATGCTCTGCGGTGACATCACTGGGAAGATGCTGGTTCCGATCGTGAAGTGGCCTGACGGCACGTATACTGGCAGAGTTCTCGGACTTGAGGAGAGAGTGACGACAGAAGAGGAATTGAAGAAACTCGAAGAGAAGCTCTGCAACATGGGGTTCTACCCCTATCATACGGATCCCGACGGCATGAAGGAAATGCAGGCAGAGCCCGCGAAGGTCAGTGAGATCTTCAAGAGACTGATGCTTGAGAGACTAGCGCGTTGGGTTAAGTCCGCCGAAGAACATTACAGAGACTCAGGCATCAAGTGCATAATGACCGGAGGAAACGACGACCTCCCTGAAGTAGATGCCGTTTTGGACAAGTCAGACTACGTGATCAACTCCGATCGCAAAGTAGTCAAACTGACCGATGAGTATGAGATGATGACCATAGGCGAAGCCAACATGACCCCCTGGAAGTGCCCTCGTGACGTCACTGAGGAGAAACTCAAAGAACTGATTGACAACCTAGCTGGCAAGGTGGAGAACATGCAGAACTGCACATTCAACCTGCACGTTCCTCCAATAGACTCTACGCTTGATACGGCGATGATGTTGGATGCCAGCGTCGATCCCCCAAAGGTGGCCATGAAAGGAGGGCAACCGGTCACGGCGGGGGTTGGAAGCACAGCAGTGCGCGAATGCATAGAGAAGTACAAGCCCCTACTGGGCCTGCACGGCCACATCCACGAGTCTAGAGGTGTCGTTAACATAGGGAGAACGGTATGCGTCAATCCTGGCAGCGAGTACGGCGAAGGCATCCTCCGAGGCGCAATAGTCAACCTCGCCAAGGACAAGGTTCTCAGCTACCAACTCACATCAGGCTGAAGCTCAATTCCGCCAGCCATTGTCAACCTGCGAGCCTGTGTGCACCGACAGTATCCGTATCCTGATCATTTGGCTTGTCGCCGAAAGACATAAGACGCGAACGGCTTCTCGGTTACGGCGATCAACTTGGGAAAAGTCGAGATTCAGATCAATCTTGGAGAGAATGACTACGATCCACAGCAACTTGTGGACGCGGCCATCTACTGCGAAAAGATGGGTTTCCGCACCGTCTGGTTTGGCGATCACATCTTTCCCTGGTTCCACTCAGGCAAGAGGTCTTCATTCGTCTGGTCAATGTTGAGCGTGGCAATGGAAAAGACAGATCGAATCAAGATGGGTCCTTGGGTCACCGTCCCGATAGGCGCGAGATACCACCCCGCGATTATTGCACAGGCCGCTGCTACCCTTGACAACATGTATCCAGGCAGGCTGCTCTTAGGCGTCGGTTCAGGCGAGGCCCTGAATGAGCGGCCTTTCTGGAATGGAAATTGGCCCAAGTGGGATGAGAGGATGGATCGGCTGATCGAAGGTCTTAGACTCATACGGATGATGTGGGAATCCAAAGAACCATTCAAATTCGAAGGAAAGTACTTCTCCTCAGACTTCTACCATCTTTACACAAAGCCCAGAAGACAGATACCCATCTATCTCTCAGCAATCGGCAAGAAAGCTGCACGATACGCCGGCATGTACGCTGACAAACTGATCACAATATGTCCAAGAAACAATCTCCAGACAATGAAGGAAACAATCGTGCCAGCATACAGGCAAGGAAGGAGCGAAGCAGGCAAAAAAGGCCCAGGAGGGGTTGCGGTGGAGATGGTTTTCAGCTTCCTAGAGCCAGAGGAGATTGTGAGAACACAGTGGAGAACACTGGGTATCTACCGCAAAGACTCTTGGAGTATCCCGAACCCGGTTTCGGTTGAAGAAGAAGGAAAGAATGTAACTCCCGACGATGTCCGCAAGGGTACCGTTCTGTGCAAGAAGTGGGGAGATCTTGCGGAAACGATTGAGGAATACGGCAAGGTTGGCGTGACCTCTGTCTGTTTCTACACCGGAGCTGACAAGAAACAGATTCACGCAATTGCGAGGAACGTGCTGAGCGTCTTCTGATCAAGTAAGTTCGTTCGTGCAACCTCAGTTCGAAGGTCCGAATCCCGACTGGTTTCTTCCGCAACGATATGGGTTGTGCTTCGGCGACGACTGCGTGTTCAGTGATTGGCTCGAACTAATCGGAGAAGTTATCTCTATAACAACGGGGAAAAAGGGGATAAGATGATGTCACTTTGTACCCGTCAATCATGCCAGCAACTTTAGGTGGAATGAAGGGGTTCATTCTTGAGAATGAGAGGATCAGAGTCGTTGTCGCACCGGGGTTTGGAGCGCGAATTCTTAGTCTCATCTACAAGCCTACGGAGACCGACTTTGTCTGGCACAATCCGCGAGTGCCACCGATGAAGCCTACGTACGACCCTCAATTCGAGGACATGAGTGGCCTGTTCGATTGTTTCCCTACGTGTGAGGCCTGCACTGTCAGGGGGATGAAACTACCCATGTACGGCGAGGTTGCATCGGAACCTTGGCGAGCTTCTACTAGGAGGAGGAACGGCCGGTCTGCAACGGTGGACATGCAACGCAAGTGCGATGTCTATCCGATGACGATTCGGAAGTCGTTGACAATTGACCGAAAGGAGTCGGTGCTCAATCTCAACTACACTGTGGCTAACCTGACCGATGATGCTTTGGAGTACCACTACAGCGGACACAACACCTTGAACGTGAACCCGAATTTCCGCATACTATTGCCGCCAGAGGTTACAAAAGTCAAACGTGGAATGGCTGTCACAGACCGCCTAGGCAACCTTGGCGACGAAATCCCATGGCCACAGACAACCGACAGAAACGGAGACACTGTCGACATCAGCAAACTCGGTCAACCCTGCGATGGAACCGGTGAGAACCTGTACACATCCAAACTGAAGGAGTCTTGGTGCGCGGCATTCAACGAATCAAGAAAGGAAGCAATCGGATTCTGGTTTGAAGCTGAGAAGGTACCCTACATACTCGTCTGGATAAACTGCGGAGGCTACGGGGGTTACTACCATATCGCGCTGGAGCCAAGCACAGGCAGACCGGACAACCTAGAGGTGGCGGTCAGAGAGTGGAAGAACTTCGCGACAATCCAACCACGAGCGAAGATATCGTGGACGGAGAAACTATTCCTCAGCCATGATGTCAAGCACATTGAGAAAGTCACACCGGACAAAGGAATCATGCAGTAGTCCAACTATTGTCACAATATGTCATGGCGGAGTGCGGTAACGCTCTTAAGCGGCCCCGAGTATTCGCAGTGCGGTCTGGGAAATGTCGAGCCGGATCAAACCAGTTCCATATACAGATTACGCGAAGCATGGACTGACGAAAGAGACGCTACTCAGCATGCTTCGGAAGATGATCGAGATCAGGAGATTCGAGGAGCGCGTCGAGCGGTTATTCCTTCAGGAAGGGGCTCTGATTGGTCCCTCGCATCTCTATTTGGGAGAGGAGGCGGTTGCAGCCGGTGCCATTGGTGCTCTCAACGAGAATGATCTGATCACGAGCACTTACCGTGGCCATGGCCATGCGATCGCGAAGGGCGTTCCCATGAAACCGCTTATGGCGGAGCTTTTTGGCAAATCAACCGGCACTTGCAAGGGGCTTGGAGGTTCAATGCATGTTGCGATCTATCCCGAGAAGGGTTCCATGTATGCAACAGCCATCGTCGGCAGTGGGATACCGATAGCCACTGGCGTGGGGCTAGCACTTCAAAGGGAGGGGAAGCAACGAGTCGCCATGACGTTCTTCGGAGATGGTGCAACCAACACCGGCGCGTTCCACGAAGGAATCAACCTCGCATCCGTTTGGAAAGTTCCAGTGATCTTTGTCTGCGAAAACAACATGTATGCCATGTCAACTCGAGCAGACTACGCAGTCGCAGCGGAAAGCGTCGCTTCTAGAGCTCAGGCCTACAAAATGCGGAGCATGGTCGCTGATGGAAATGACTCTGTCTCGGTCTATTTGGCCGCCAAGGAGGCCATCGACGCCGCCCGGAATGGTCAAGGACCAACCCTTCTTGAGTGCATGACCTACAAGCTCCACGGCCACGGGGTCTACGACAAGGGTGAATACAGACCCAAGGAAGAGATCGAAGCATGGCTCAAACGAGACCCGATCAACGGGCTTGAAGCGAGACTCCTCAAAGCCAATCTGGCAACACAATCAGACTTCGAGAAGATTGAAAAAGAGGTCGCGGCCGAAGTGGAAGAGTCCGTTACATTCGCAAGAGCTAGCCCAGTTCTGCCATTCGATCAACTTGCGAAGTACGTGTACGTGAGGTAGAGAGAGATGCCAGAACTAACCTATGCTGACGCTTTGCGCGAGGCCTTGCGCGAAGAAATGCTTCGCGATCCTCGTGTCGTGTTGATGGGCGAGGAGATCGGAGTCTTCGAGGGAGTCTACAAAGTCACACGAGGGCTGCTAAAGGAGTTTGGCCCAGAGAGAGTCAGGGACACTCCGATCTCTGAAGCTGCGATTGCCGGCGCCGCTGTGGGCGCCGCGCTAGGTGGCCTCAAACCAGTTGCCG
>Ga0315281_10003610_pt1 | contig 22637 bp, 17 predicted proteins | sample YL17G07_0_MG_FD_204540 | JGI IMG/M metagenome (GOLD analysis project Ga0315281, IMG submission 204540) | Sediment microbial communities from Yellowstone Lake, YNP, Wyoming, USA - YL17G07_0 | ecosystem: Environmental > Aquatic > Freshwater > Lake > Sediment | place: USA: Wyoming | collected... | reverse complement strand
TTGACAAAGCAGAAGCCTTCCTATAACATTTTATTTATTAAATAGAACAGGGTTCTATATACAGAACATTTGATTTAAGGCAGATGATGGAGATGTGATGTGGAGGACATGGTTAGGTGGATGTTAAGAAAAGACTGCCAAGGGGTGGCATAAAAGGAAAGTCGGTTTATAAACCTTCGGTTCCAGCGGTGGAACAGGCGTCCCGGGTCCTCCTCTGCTTAGGAGAAAGTCCCAATTTCAAGATGAGGCTGACGGACATATGTAAACAAGTTGGAATTCATAAAAGCAAAGGCCATTCCATTCTGAACACGCTGAAACAATTTGGATTTATCGAAAAGGATCTCCAAGCGAAGACGTACTCCCTGGGTCCCAGCTTGATTTTTTTATCCCGCAATGTCCTGGATAACCTGAATTACCCGGAGATCGTAGCACCTTTTCTCGATGATCTTGCTAAAGAAACGAACGGAACTGCTCTCTTTGGTTTAATCTATGATAAGCATCTCCTTGTGGTCGGGAAGCGTGAAGGAAACCAAAATATTGGCTTTACCATTCGCCTGGGACACAGGTTTCATATCACATTAGGTGCACACGGGAAAGCCATTGTAGCGTTTATGCCTGAAGCGGATAGAGAAAAAATATTGACTAAAAAAAGAGTTTACTTCCATGGCTTTGATATATCACGACTGAACATGAAGCGGTTGAGAGATGAACTGACTAAGTGTAGACAACTGGGATATGCTCAGGATGTTGGTGAGGTCACTACCGGGGTCAATTTCGTAAGCGCACCGGTATTTGGGGTGCAAGAAAAAATCATTGGATGTATCATCCTGATCGGCACTTTTCCAGAGAGTCTGATTGAGAAATTCGGTCCCAAAACGGCAGACTTCGCGAGGCGGATTTCTTATAAGCTCGGAGCTGATATTAAAAACCTTTCGAAAGATGTAAAGAGAAACAATTTTAAACGTGCTGCTTAAGGGAAAAAGGGCGGCCATATCTGTTATTGAAAAGGAGGAGAACTGATGGAAGAGGTGAAAAAAATTCGAACAGCTTGTCGTAGCTGTCATGGAGGCTGCGGTGTCATCGCCCACGTCAAAGACGGCAAGGTGACCAAAGTGGAAGGGGATCCGAATTCCCCTATCAGCCACGGGACCCTATGCAGCAAGGGCTTGGCCATCACCCAATTGGCTTACCATCCTGATCGGATCCTTCATCCCATGAAAAAAACGGATAAGGGATGGGAGAGGATCACCTGGGACGAGGCCTTGAATACCATCGTAGAAAAATTCAAAAAGGTGGTTGCTGAATACGGGCCAGAATCGATCGTTGTAGGTCAGGGAACCGGCAGGGATTATGAAAGTCATCTTTACCGTTTTGCCAACCTCCTCGGAACTCCGAATGTTCTTACAGCTGGGCATATGTGTTATGTCTCAAGGGTTGGGTCAACCCTGATCACCTGTGGCACTCTGCCCATTGCCGATTATGAAGGTGAGCCCAAATGTATCGTTATGTGGGCCTGCAATCCGCAGTGGACCAATCCGGACGAATACAAGGGAGAGACGTTCTGGAGGGCCTATAAAAAAGGGGCCAAACTGATCTGCATCGATCCTCGAAAGGGATTTATTGCGAATAAAGCGGACCTCTGGCTTCAAATCCGTCCGGGGACAGATGCCGCCCTCGCCATGGGCTTCCACCACGCCATCATTGAGGAAGAGCTTTATGACAAGGAGTTTGTGGAGAAATACATCAACGGCTGGGATGTCTTTAAGGAAAGGGTGATCAAGGAGTATCCCCTTGAAAGAGTACAGGAGATTACCTGGGTTGATAAGGATCTCATCCGGAAGGCGGCGAGGATGTATGCGACCACCAAGCCGGCCTGTATCCATTGGGGTGTCCCCACGGAACAGACCATCAACTGCGTCAATTACACACGCGCCACGACCGGACTGATGGCGATAACAGGCAATCTGGACGCTCCCGGAGGAAACGCTCTTTTTGTGAACCCGCCCACGCGAACGGTGGCCGAATTTTCCCGCCATAAGGATCTTTCTCCAGAGCAGCAAAAAAAGAGGCTGGGCGGAGATCAGTTTAAGCTCGGCGCCAGGGTGGCCTTGATCAATCCCAAGAAAGCATGGGATGCCATCCTAACCGGCAAACCTTATCCTCTTAAGGCAGGAATTCTATGCGGTAGCAATCCAGTGGTAACGAGGGCCAATGCCAAAGAGGCCTACGAAGCGTTGAAGAAGCTGGAGTTCCTGGCTGTCATTGATTTCTTCCTGACCCCGACGGCAGAACTGGCCGATATCTTCCTGCCTTCGGGCACCTGGCTCGAGCAGAACCATGTTGCCGACAACTGGAAACGACATGGTTTTGTGTTAGCCAGGCAGAAGTGTGTCCAGATCGGTGAGTGCTGGCAGGACCACAAGATCTTTTTGGAATTAGGCAAACGAATGGGCCAGCAGTGGCCGAACACGGTAGAGGATGCGCTCGATTACCTGCTCGAACCCGCTGGACTGACCTGGGAGCAGTTCAAAGAGAAAGGATACTTACAAGGCGAAATGGTTTATTATAAATACAAACAGAGGGGTTTCTCCACCCCTACCAAGAAAGTGGAGCTCTATTCGACCGTTCTGGAGAAATGGGGATATGATCCCCTTCCTAAATATGTTGAAATTCCCGAGAGCCCGGTTTCAAGACCCGATCTCCTTAAAGATTACCCGTATATTCTGAATGCGGGTCTACGGACTCCTACCTTTTTCCACTCAGCGAACAGAAATATACCCGCGTTGAGGGAAATCCGACCGGATCCCATTGTGGAGATTCATCCTGAGACAGCCCAAAAACATAATATTAAAGACGGTCAATGGGTTTACATCGCCTCGCCAAGAGGACGCATCAAGCAGCGTGCAAAACTAAACGACAACATTGATCCAAGGGTGGTTGTTGCAGAGCATGGGTGGTGGTTCCCGGAAATAAAAGATTCGGGTCACGGTTGGAATGTATCCAATGTCAATATCCTGACCGACAATGCCTATGAGACTCTGGACCCTGCGATGGGCTCCACCAATCTGAGAGTTTGTTTATGTAATATATCTCCCTGTGAAGAATAGATAAAGAGAGCCTAAAAAACTACTTTGGCTCTCTTGATTTCACACCTGCCTACCGCAGGCAGGGATTTCAAAAAATGATTACACAGATTTTCAGAGATCTCTGGATTCTTTTTTCAGAAATCTCATAATTAGGAGGAAAGCGATGGGAAAAGTATCCTTAATGTTTAATGAGGTTGAATGTATGGGCTGCCATGCGTGTGAAGTGGCCTGCAAACAGGAACATAGCCTTGGCGTTGGCCCGAGAGTGGTAAGGGTGCTGGAGAGGGCTCCTTTCTTTAAGCCGTTATTTTGTCACCATTGTGACGATGCCCCCTGTGCCTTAGCCTGTCCAGAAGATGCTATCACCATAGATCCAAAGACAAAGGTCGTTCTTGTTAATGAGGATAAGTGTAATGGCTGTGATGCGGTGGTGGGCAAGTCTGGAGCTGAAAAGCAGCAGACCGCTCCGTGTAAGGTAGAGTGCCCGGCGCATATCGATGTCCAGGGATATGTGAACCTTGCCGCCAAGGGGAAATTTCAGGAAGCCCTGCAACTCATCAAGCTAACGAGCCCCTTCCCATCCATCTGCGGGAGGGTCTGCCATCATCCTTGTGAGTCGGATTGCAACCGCGATCAAATCGATGAGTCTGTAGGGATACACTCCATTGAGCGTTTTTTGGCGGATCTGGATTTGAAGGCAGACAAGCGTTATATGCCAGAAATCAAAGGCAGGAAAAAGGAGAAAGTTGCCATTGTTGGATCGGGTCCTGCCGGCTTGACATGTGCCTACTATCTTGCTCAAGAAGGTTATCAGGTAACGATCTTTGAAAAAGCCCCTGTATTGGGTGGGATGCTCACAACGGGCATCCCTTCTTATCGTCTTCCCCGAAAAATTGTCGAGGCTGAGATTCAATTTATTCGTGATATGGGCGTGACGATGAAAACCGGTATAGAGGTGGGCAAGGATAAGACGATTGCTCAATTGCGTCAAGACGGATTCAATGCCTTTTTCATCGGCATCGGTGCGCAAGAAAGTATCCGGCTGGGCATCGAGGGTGAGAATTTAGAAGGTGTTTATAGAGGATTAGACTACCTTCAACAACTTAACCTCGGAAAACCGGTGAGACTCGGGGAAAAAGTTGCTGTGATCGGCGGAGGCAATGCCGCTATGGATGCAGTGAGATCCGCTCGCAGGCTGGGGTCTGAAAAGGCCTTTATTATTTACCGACGAAGCCTGGAGGAAATGCCTTCAAGACCTGAAGAAATTAGAGAGTGTCAAGAAGAAAAGATTCCTATAAATATCTTGACTCAACCCGTGCGATTCATCGGTAAAAACGGGCGCATCAATGCGATCGAGTGTATAAAAATGCGTTTGACAGAACCCGATGAGAGCGGGCGGCGGAAACCCGAACCTATCCCAGGCTCGGAATTTATGATGAAAGCAGATGCTGTGATCACCGCTCTCGGACAAGAATCAGATTGGTGCTGTTTGACCCGGGAGTGCGCTTGTACATTGACCGAATGGGGAACGATGAACGTTGATCCTCTGACGCTTCAGAGTGATGATCCCGATATTTTCGCAGGGGGAGATGCGGTAAGAGGTCCTCAAAGCGTTGTCGAGGCCATTGCGGATGGAAGACAAGCAGCCATTTCAATGAGCCGATATTTAAACGGCCAGAACCTTCGATTGGGTAGAGATACGAAATTGAAAGCGATCACAGAACCTCAGAAAGAGAAATATGATCCGGCCCCCCGGGCTCAAATGCCTTACTTAGAACCTCAAAAGCGAGTAAAGAACTTCAGTGAAGTTCAAAAGGGGTTTACAAAGAAAATGGCCGTTCAAGAGGCGAAAAGATGTATCTCATGTGGTACCTGCTGCGTCCAGGCCTGTCTTTATGATGTCATGCAGTTTAACCAAGAAGTCACAAAGGCGGTGAAGTGCGACCTCTGCGTTGAAAAAAGAGGAAGGGAAGAGATCCCTGCGTGTTATGCGATTTGTCCGACGAGGTGTATTTTCTGGGGTGATCCGAAGGCGTTTCCCCTGGGGATTTATAGGGCCCTATAAAAAAGTTCATTGTAATATGCCATGAGCGGGTGAACACCCCCCAACCCTGAGGATGGAATCCATTGCTTCCGTAGGGGCGGCCCACCGTGGCCGCCCTTTCCGGGAGCCCACAGTGGGGCTCCCCTACGAAATCAGGTGTTGCATTCAAGGTTATTTTTTACATCAATATGAACTTTATCTCTTTTTCTCCCGCGATTGAACGTGGAAGACAAGAGCCGCCGACTTGGGAAGACCCTAACACCGGCCTGGAATGGCAGTGTGAATCTCCAGGCGAGATGACTTGGCACGAAGCGCAGGAATATGCAAAATCACTTTCATTGGATGGGAAGCGCAATTGGCGTTTACCAACGTTAGCGGAGCTGGAATCTCTGCTGGACAGAACCAAGGCTCGTCCAGACGGAAGACCTTTAGTGCGCAAAGAGGTTCCCTTTCGGGATAACTTGTCCTATTGGTCATCCACGACCTTCGAGCGCCATACGAAAAATGCGTGGATCGTGATGTTCGATGGTGCCTATGTGCTTAGCTACTATAAAAGTAACTTGTACTATGTCCGTTGCGTTCGAGGGTAGGAGAATTCAGATTGTGCGAGCAGGCATGTGTTCCTATGAAGAATAGGGGGAAAGAAAATAGAAGGAGATGAGGATGGATTCTATTCAGCCACCGGATGAGAGAATCGTTCGAAGCCACTGCCGTATCTGTCACGGAGGTTGTGGAGTTTTGGTTCATGTGAAGGATGGCAGGGTTATACGGATCGAGGGTGATCCTGAATCGCCGATCAGCCGGGGGACCCTTTGCCCTAAAGGAATTGCTTCGATTCAACTGGCTTATCATCCGGATCGACTGCTCTATCCTTTAAAAAGAAAGGGTGCCAAAGGAGATGGCAAATGGGAAAGAATTTCCTGGGATGAGGCCTATGATATTCTCATATCCAAGATGAATGAGTATAAACAGAAGTACGGGGCCGAATCGATCGTTCTTGGTTATGGGACGGGTCGGGATAATGAGGCTTTCATTTATCGGTTTGCAAACGTTTTGGGTACGCCCAATGTTCTTACAGCCGGCCACATGTGTTATGGGCCGCGGGTGGCGAGTTCCATCATCACCTGCGGCAACCTCCCGGTTTGTGATTACGAAGGGAATCCCAGATGTATTATGGTCTGGGGGAATAATGCCATTGTCTCCAATCCCGATGAATACAAAGGTGTCTATCTCTCCGATGCTTTGGCGAGGGGAGCCAAGCTGATCGTCGTCGATCCCCGGTTTACCAAACTCGCCGATCGATCCGACCTCTGGCTTCAGATTCGTCCAGGAACCGATGTGGCTCTGGCTTTGGGGATGCTCCACGTCATCATTGAAGAAGGACTCTATGATAAGGAGTTCGTTGAAAAATGGGTTTACGGATGGGAAGAGTTTGTAGTTCGCGTAAAGGAGTACCCGCTTAAGCGGGTCTCCGAGATCACCTGGATCCCCGAAGAAAAAATTAAAGAGGCCGCACGACTCTTTGCCACCACCAAACCTGCATGCATCCAATGGGGCGTGGCGATTGAGCAATCGATCAACTGTGTGGACAACAACCGGATTCTCATCGCCTTAGCTACCGTCACAGGAAATCTTGATGTCCCAGGCGGGATGGTCTTCTATGTCCCTCCTCCTACAATGAATGCAGGTCAATTTGGGGCTCACCGGATGCTTCCCCCTGATCAGAGAAAGAAACGATTGGGTGGAGAGGTTTTTAAACTGGCAGATGCCTTTGCCATCATCAATCCAAAATTCGTATGGGATGCCATTCTCTATGAAAAACCTTACCCTGTGAAGATGGCCTTTCTGATTTCTTCCAATCCTGTCATCACACGGGCCAATGCCGCGATGGTCTATGAGGCTTTGAAAAAGGTTGATTTCCTCGCAGTCTCAGATTTCTTTTTGACGCCAACGGCTGAATTAGCTGATCTGGTCCTTCCTGCAGCCACATGGCTTGAGATGGACTATGTGGCAGAGTTCTGGAAAAGGCATGGGTATGTGTTGGCCCGTCAAAAGGTAATCCAGGTGGGAGAGTGCAAATCTGACCATGAGATGCTCAATGAACTTGGAAACCGGATGGGACAGAAAGAGCACTGGTGGCCAACGATTCATGATGCATTAAATACTATCCTTGCTCCCTCTGGTTTAAAATTTGAGGAGTTTGTGAAGAGAGGTTTTCTTCGAGGAAAGATGGAATACCGGAAATATGAGAAAAAAGGATTCTCTACCCCTACCGGAAAGATCGAGCTCTATTCCACGCGTATGAAAGAATGGGGGTACGATCCCCTCCCTCAATTTCGAGAACCTCCTGAATCTCCTTTGAGCCGGCCAGATCTCTTAAGGGATTATCCTTATATATTGATTACCGGGATGCGGCCCACTGCCTTTTTCCATTCTGAACATCGGCAGATTCCATGGCTGAGGGAACTTCTGCCTGAGCCTTTTGTTGAAATCCACCCTGAGACAGCAGAAAAAGAGGGGATCAAAGAAGGGGACTGGGTGGCGATCGAATCCCCCCGAGGGAAGTGCTTCCAACAGGCAAAATTAACTTTGGGAATTGATCCTCGGGTGATAGGCGCCCAGCATGCGTGGTGGTTTCCTGAAAAGGATTCTCCTGTGCATGGATGGAAGGATTCAAACATCAATCTCTTAACAGACAATGATCCAGCGACCTGTGATCCCGCCATGGGAGCGACCAATCTCAGGGTGCTGCTATGCAGAATTTATCCCAAAGATAAATCCCTCCCAACATCCCTTTAGCAAAGGGAGGAGACTACCCCTTTTATAAAGGGGGAGAAAGAGGGATTATAACTAAGAAGATGTGAGGATCATATGACTAAAAAACTTGCTATGGTCATTGATAATGATGTTTGTTGGGGATGTGACACCTGCGAGCTGGCCTGCAAACAGGAGAACAACCCACCTGAAGGATCACGATGGATACAAGTAAGAACAAAAGGGGTCCAAAAAATAAATGGCAAGTTAAAGCTTACTTATTCCCCGGCTCGCTGCCTTCAATGTTCCAAACCTCCCTGTAAAGAGGCCTGTCCGGTTGATGCCATCTCTCAAAGACCTGACGGCATCGTCCTGATTGATCCAGAAGCCTGTATTGGGTGCAAGGCCTGTATTGAGGCCTGTCCTTTTGGAGTGATGCAGTTCAATTCAGAAAAAGGCGTGGCGGAGAAATGCCACCTTTGCTATCACCGGATCGATCGAGGGGAGAGGCCTGCCTGTGTGGATAAGTGCATTGGCCGATGCATCTATTTTGGTGAGATTGGGGAACTCCTTACCCGCTTGGGAAATAGACGTTGGATGTTTGTGCATGGTTCAGAAATCATTATTAATAAAAAAAAATTAGAAATTGAATAATGTGACATTTAAAATTTGGAATAACATTTTAAAGAATTCTTGACAGATATTTTCCATTATGTTAATAAACTAACCAAAGGTGAAACAAATGGATTTAAGCAGTAAAAGGGTGTTTGGCTTTATTTATTACTTTTACTTTAAAGCGATGTACCCGTGCGCTTAGATTCCATTTAATTGATTTGGGTTGGGGCCATGGGTGGCTGAAATCCCATGGCCCTTTTATTTTAAGGCCATAGGGAATCTTCTCTATGGCCTTTTTTAAATGGCGGAAATATGGACTCTCTGGTCTTCGTTTCACGAGGGACAGATCCCTATCAAACAACGAGATTAGCACTTCAAGGATTCCCCTTGCCGAATCTGAGGGGAAAGAAGATCCTGATCAAGCCCAATGCGGCTCGATCAGCATACCCGGGCAGTGGGGTAACCACCCACCCCCTCGTGGTTAAGGCTACCATCAACCATTTGAAAGAAAAGGGAGCGGATAGAATAGTGATCGGCGAGAGCTGCATTTTTGGGGTGAAAGCAAAAGAGGCCTTCGGAATGACAGGGATGAAAGAGGTTTGCGAAAAGGAAAAAGTTCAACTCATCGACTTCGATCAAGTCGACCCGGTGGATTTGACGATTCCCGGAGGGAAAGTCATAAGGAAGATCAAAGTTCCTTCGATCTTAAAAGAGTTCGATTTCATCATATCCATACCTGTCATGAAGACTCACATGCACACTCAAGTTACCCTGAGCATTAAAAATATGAAGGGTTGTTTATGGCGGAGAGAAAAAGTGAGACTGCACCAACTCCGTTGTAAAAAGGAGATCACCCGGGGTTATAAAGAGTTGGATATCGCCATATCAGAAATGGCAACGGTGCTTTTCCCCCATTTTGCCATCATTGATGGCACTGTAGGGATGGAGGGAATGGGACCTGCCTATGGGAAAATGAAAGAGGTTGGAATCATCGTCGTGGGTCATAATGCTCTTTCTGCAGATGCTGTTGCTTCTCGACTGATGGGTTTTGATCCAGAAGGAGTACCCCACCTCAAACTGTCGGCAGAAAAGGGGTTGGGGAAAATCCAACTTCAAAAAATTTTAATCGAACCCGAGGATTATCTAAAATGGGAATCCCCTTTCGACCCTCCCCCTTCCAAACTCTCTATTCCTTTTCCTAATATCATCGTTCATGATGAGGGTTCATGCAGTGCCTGCCTTTCAACTCTGTTGGTCTTTCTTCAAGATTACCATTCAAGGCTTACGGACTATCGTTTGGAGGACGAAAACATTCATATTGGAATTGGAAAACATCTGAATACTTGTCCGAAAGGAACGATCCTGATAGGAAACTGCACATCGAAGATGAAAAGCAAAGGAATATTTATTCAAGGGTGTCCGCCCGTGGGTTCACAAATATTGAATAGCTTGAAAATATGAATCATCTCCAAAAAAGGTGATAAGATTATAAGGATTCAAGGGGTCAAGGGGGCGAGGATTCGAGTGAATTGCTTGAAAATTTCAAAAGGTTAAAGGTTTAGCAAGAGTCTTATTGAAAGAGTTCCGGGGGACAAGTCCCGCCTTTGGCGGGATTGAGCCCCTGAACGCTCGAATCCTTGAATCCTTTTCTAGCAACTAAATTGGAGAAAAACCTAAAGCATTAGGATTCGCATAATTTGTAAAAGGCAAAAGTTAGATAGCATACTTAATCGGTGCATAAGAAACGTTGCCAGAGAGAGGGGGGGGTGTGCTGAGAAAATTTTATAGCGGCACCTTTGACCATTTCCCTGCACCGTTATCAGATATTTTGCAAAAGCCACCACAGGTGAGATCGCATGTTACCTATAAGACTTATAAAAGGACCGCATTATAAAGTTTTGGAAGCACACTTAGCTGCCGATTGAATGCAACGTTAAGGTATAGAGATCAGAAGGGAGAAGAGGCCGTGTTCAAGAAGATACTCATTGCCAATCGAGGAGAAATCGCAGTTCGCATACTTCGTGCGTGTCATGAGTTGGGGATTTCGGTAGTGGCCGTCTATTCCGAATCGGATCGGAGGGCGTTACATGTCCGTTATGCAGACGAGGCTTATTCCTTGGGCTCCGGACCTTCCGAGGAGACTTACCTCGCAAGAGATAAAATTTTAGGTATAGCCAGAGAAACCAAGGCGGATGCCATTCATCCTGGATATGGATTTTTTGCAGAAAACCGGGAATTCGCCCAAGCGTGCCAGCAGGAGGGGATCATCTTCATTGGTCCTTCCGGAGAATCCTTGGAGACCATGGGAAGGAAGATCAGGGCCAAATCCAATATGGCCCAGGCACAGATTTCTGTGATCCCGGGGAGCGACTGTCCCTTGGACAATGAGGAGGAGGCTCTAAAGGCTGCGAATGCTTTAGGGTATCCAGTTCTGATCAAAGCGGTTGCGGGCGGTGGAGGCAAGGGGATCCGGCGGGTGAATCGGGGTGCTCAGCTTTTTCAAGCCATGAATGTGGCCAGAGCAGAAGCCAAGGCGTCCTTCGGAAATGATGCCCTCTACCTGGAAAAATATATCCCGAATGCACGGCACATCGAGTTTCAGATCTTAGCGGATCATCACGGTAATATCATCCACCTCTTCGACCGTGAGTGTTCCATACAGAGGAGATACCAAAAGATCTTAGAGGAGTGTCCTTCTCCTTTTTTAGATGATACTACTCGCCTTCGGATGGCTGGTGTTGCCCTCTCCGCAGCCATCGCCACCAAATATAGCGGGGCAGGGACTGTAGAGTTCCTTGTGGATCAGGAGAAAAACTTTTATTATTTGGAACTCAATGCCCGACTCCAGGTAGAACATCCGGTGACGGAAATGGTGACCGGAGTGGACATTGTGAAAACGCAAATCCGTATTGCGGAAGGTGAAAGGCTTCCCCTGAGGCAAAGAGATGTTCTACCCATTGGGTCTTCTTTGGTTTGCCGTATCTATGCAGAAGATCCGGAGAATAACTTTTTGCCTTCCACTGGTAGAATTGAGAGGCTCCAGATCCCCGGTGGGCCCGGAGTACGGGTGGACCTCGGAATCTACGAGGGGTACACGGTTCCCATCTTTTACGACCCCATCATCGCCAAGGTCATTGTTTGGGGAAGAAACCGCCAAGAGGCCATTTTGCGAATGGATCGAGCTCTCCAGGAGTTAGTCATCAAGGGTATTAAGACCACAATTCCATTTCACCGCTGGCTTGTGAACAATCAACGGTTTATTCAGGGGGATTTCGATACTCACTTTCTCGAAGAGGAGTATTTCCAAAAGAAAAGGGAACACAATGATTCCTTCCGGGAGTTGGCCTGCATTACCACTGCCATCCGGGCTTATCAAAAAGATCAGAAGGAGATCAAGGATGGAATATAAAATTAAAACAGAGGATGCAATTTATCCCGTTCAAGTGGACCCTCTGGGAGATCACCTCTACCGGGTTTCGTTTATGGATCGTACCCATTTGGTTGATGTCTCGGAGGTCTCAGAGAATCTTTATTCCATGATCTGTGACGGGCGGTCTTATGAAGTAGATATTATGGAGGAGGGGGATATTTACGAGGTCTTTATAAAAGGAAGGAGTTACTGGGGGGAAATCCTTCGGCCAGATAAGATGGCAGTTCTTCCCGAAAAAGGAAAAGAAGCAGTCGTTATTCCTGAGGAAGAGGTTTTAGCCTCACCATTGACCTGCAAGGTCGTTAAGATTCTGGTCAAGGAGGGGGAGGCAATGGAAATTGACCAAGTACTCGTCATTATCGAGGCCATGAAGATGGAAATGCCTATCTCCTCTCCAATTCGAGGAAAAGTAAAAGAGGTCCTGGTGAAGGAAGGGCAGGACGTGGATAAAGGGACAAATCTAGTAATCTTGACGTCTCTCTGAGGGGACTTCTCTTTGTTTTTCAAATGTGTAAAAGATCGAAAATTTCTTGACATAACAAGTAATTATGTCCATAAAATTTTTACATAAAATTTTTCTTGACAAAATATTTTGGTTGTGTTACATAACACCTCCAGAAGGTGGAAAATGGATCAGCTTCGTCTTTTTAATTTTAGCAGTGGGTTTAACTTTTATGGGTTTTATTATGCCCAAGTCTACCCACTGCGTCTGGCTGATCCTTAAAAATAAATATAGGCAGCTAAAGCCGTGGGTAGATTAAAATTCTACCCACGGCTTTTTATTTTGTGCCGTGGGGAAATTCTCCTCACGGCTTTTTTATTTTTGATGGAGGAGGAACAACGATCATGATTGGGAAAAAGATTCGTATGGAACGTATCATGAACAGGGATTCAGGTAAGACAGTGATCATACCCATGGATCATGGAGTGACGATCGGGCCAGTCGCTGGGTTGATCAATATGCAAGAGACGATCAATGCCGTAGCGGTTGGAGGAGCAAATGCCATCGTTATCCATAAGGGATTGGTTGAGGCTGGCTACAGGGAGAAAGGAAAAGATGTGGGATTGATCATTCACCTCTCTGCGAGCACACGGATGGCGCCTGATCCAAACTCCAAGACCATGGTATGCACGGTGGAGGAGGCAATCAAGTTAGGGGCGGATGCCGTCTCCATACATGTGAACCTCGGAGCTGAGGATGAGAGATCCATGCTGAATGACCTGGGTAATGTAGGCAGGGTGGTTATGGAATGGGGGATGCCCCTTTTGGCCATGATGTACACGAGGGGCTCAAAGGTGGAGAATGAATATGATGTGAAGATGGTGAAACATGCCGCTCGAGTAGGAGCTGAATTAGGAGCGGATATTGTTAAGGTTGTCTATACGGGTTCTGTAGAAAGCTTCAGGGAAGTGGTGGAGGGGTGTTTTGTCCCCGTGGTCATTGCTGGTGGGGAGAGAATGGGAAACGACCAGGATATCCTAAAAATGGTGAAGGGATCGATGGAAGCAGGGGGAGCTGGAGTTTCCATCGGTAGAAACGTCTTCCAACATAAGCATCCAACAAAGATCGTTCAGGCCATTTCAAAGATCGTCCACAATGGTTCTATGGTCGAGGAGGGCTTGAAGGATTTGGAGGAGGAGAGATGAAAAAGGTTTGGGTGAAGGCCGTACCTTGGAGGAGGGAGATTGCCTTGGCTGCCATAGAGACCGGAGCGGATGCCCTCTGGATTCCACCCGGGATGGGATCAGAGGTAAGAAAGATAGGTATCATCCCCACCGTGGCCGAAGATGGAGATTTGAGATTGGGTTTCGATGTGGTGGAAAAAGAGATCCGGGAAAAGAAGGATGAAGAGGAGATCATTACTTTGAGCCTATCTAAGAAGGTTGTGGTGAGAGACGGAGATTGGACAATCATCCCTCTGGAAAACCTATTGAGCAAGACGAATAACCTCTTCGTAGAAATCGATGGTGTAAAAGAAGGGCAGACAGCGCTGGGCATTCTTGAGAAGGGAGTGGATGGTGTTGTCATCAATAACCCTGATCCCAACTCGGTGAGGCATATCATCAGGATGCTTAAAGAAAAGAGTGAAAGACTCGATCTCGTTTCAGCAAAGGTCAAACGAATAGAACCACTGGGTCTGGGGGATAGGGTCTGCGTCGATACGTGCTCTTCAATGGTCCTTGGTGAGGGGATGCTGGTGGGTAATAGCAGCCAGGCTCTCTTCCTTGTCCATTCCGAGAGTGTTGAGAATCCTTTTGTGAATACCAGGCCTTTCCGGGTGAATGCAGGGCCTGTACATGCTTATATTCGCATGGCTAACGGGCAGACAAAATATCTTTCGGAGGTGAGATTTGGCGATCAGGTACTGGCCGTGAATTTTGAAGGCAAAAGTTATCCTGCTGTGGTGGGAAGGGCCAAGGTGGAAAGGCGACCATTAATTCTAATAGAGGCTGAGGAAAATAGCCAGACCGTTTCGGTCATCCTTCAGAATGCTGAGACCATAAGGCTAACGCAACCCGATGGTAAAGCCATCTCCCTTGTTGATCTTAAAGTGGATAGTGAGGTTCTAGTTTACCGAGAGAGGGCTGGAAGACATTTTGGGATTCAGATCGATGAGACGATCATTGAAAGATGAAGAATGAGAAAGATCTGTTTCTACATTATTGAGACGACAAGTGAGCCATTGTTCTGGCCGGCCACTTGCTCAGACAGAAAGCATTAGAGAGGCGATAAAGATGGAAAAGGAAGATGAAATTAGATTTTTTCGCAAAAAGATTGATGAATTGGACGGGGGAATCCTTTGCCTTTTAAACAAACGTGCAGAGATTGGATTAGAAATGGGCAAGGTGAAATCACAGGGCGAGATTGCTCTCTATGACCCCCAGAGAGAGGATAGGATTCTCAAGCAACTGGCTTCCCAAAACTCAGGACCCTTCCCTCGGCAGGCTATTCCTCCGGTCTTTCGGGAGATTATCTCAGCTTGCCGCTCTCTGGAAACCGAGTTAACAGTAGTGTATCTCGGTCCACCAGCCACTCATACTCACTTAGCCTGCATCGAATATTTTGGGAGCTCCATTCAAACACAACCGAAAGAAAGCATTCGAGAGGTCTTTGAAGCGGTGGAGAGGGGGAAGACAAGCTATGGAGTAGTGCCCATAGAGAATTCCACTGAAGGATCGGTGAATCAAACCTTAGATATGTTGGTCGAGTCAGAAGTGATGATCTGTGGTGAAACTATGATTCAGGTCTCTCATAACCTTCTTTCCCAAAGTGGAAAGCCAGAAGACATCCGAAAGATCTATTCTCATCCTTCGGCTTTGGAGCAATGCCGAAAGTGGTTGAGAAAAAACTTCCCTAATGTCGAGGTGGCCGAAACAGTGAGTACGGCGAAGGCTGCACAGATGGCCACCAAGGATTCGGAAACGGCAGCCATTGCCAGTTCTTTGGCCGCCCATCTCTATGAGCTGAAAGTTGTAGAATCCCGGATCGAAGATTACCTCAACAATTATACTCGTTTTTTGGTCCTCGGCTTTCAAACCGACAAAAGGACTGGGAGGGATAAGACCTCCATCCTTTTCTCGACCCCCCATGTCCCGGGTTCTCTCTACCGGGTGCTCAAGATTTTCTCTGAGAAGGGGATCAACTTGACGAAAATTGAATCTCGGCCTGTTAAACATAAACGATGGGAATATATTTTTTTCTTAGACTTTGAAGGCCATGCCACGGACTTCCATGTCAGAGAGGCCTTGGCTGAAATGAAGGAGAATGTCCTTTTCTTGAAGCCCCTGGGCTCCTATCCCCAAAGTCCACAGTAGTTGTAGTAGAAGTAAGTGAGGCCAAAAAACGATGAAATCAGAGGTTATAGGAATCAGTGAAAGGTTTAAGAAGGCACAAATAGGCCTCAAAGATATTCTGGCAGTTATCGATATGACAATGGAAGATCAGCCAAGAGAGCTTGCCTCCTTGTTTCCCTATGATGTTTTCGAAGGGCTCGATGAGTTAATCAACAGGACAGTACACGGGACGAAGATTGAGTGTTTTAAACCACAAAAGAGTAATCAGCTATTTCATACCTTTGAGATCCGTACAGAGATAGGAGAGGTTCTCGGATACCTCAATATGATTTACCTCAGAAAGCCCATCCCATGTTACTACTTGGTCTATGTAGAGGTTTTACTGCCCTTTCGCGGCAGAGGACTGGGCCAAAAGATCCTTAAGACCTTCAGAGAGTTTGCAGAGGATAGAGAGGCTATTGGTCTTCTTGATAACATCATTCCATCCGATGAGCCAACCTACGGCATTTACACCAAACTCGGTTGGAAGTGTGTCGAAGAGCTTATCGGCGATAATATGGTGAATGGAGATGGGCACTATATGGTCTTCATCCCAGCCTCCGTGAAGCCCCCTGATCTAAGGGAAAAGCTTAACAAGCTCCTCTTCAAATTGAAGGAAAAGAGACCCATCATCGACATGCACGATAACGAGGCCATGGTCAAGCGGACCATTATGGAATTTCGTTCTGTCTACGAGGCCTTGGAGCATCTCTTCGAAGTGGAAATCTCCACTAGAACTTCCACCCTTTTTATGCATTTCATGTTCACTAAGTTCGTCACAGAAGTCCTTGGGTTCCAGAGGCGGATTGCTTCACTTCTTGGCTATACGGGTGGAGAGTCACTCGAGCAGATCTCCATCTCAGACCACATCAAGGATCTGCCCATTCAACCGTATTCCCTGTGGTGGGCGAAGGAGGGGAAGACGGAGATATGGGGAGAGAAAGAAATCATTCGGGATCTCCCGAAAGAGCTAAAAAGGGATCCTACCCTTTATATCGAGGGACTTCCCCTTTACAGACGGCCCTACTTATTTCGGTGGATGAAGAGAAAAGGAGACGTGCGATCTCCTAATATAAAAATTTCAGATCTCCTCGAATTGAGGTTTGACCCAACGAAGTTGAGAGAGTTTCGTCATGGGGGGGTGGAGTATATTTTCGAAAGGACATCTCCTCGTTTCCTTTCCTCCGTTGAAAAGAAAGAGAAGTTCCTCCCGAAAATCGCCGAATACGTTTCGGGAATGCGGTTCCACCATACGAGCATTCGGATAAATCCACCCCTTGCGATCCTCAAGGACAGAGGAAATGTTTACATCCTCCGCAGGAAGGTGGAGGGAATACACTTAGAGGAGGGTCTGGATCAATTAAGGACCTCCACCCATTTGAAGGAGATGAATCGTGCGATGGGAATTGACCGGATGGTGGTCATGATTATCAATGAAATTAAGGGATGGCTGTGGGAGGTATTTGATTCGAGACTCCGTGAGGAGATTGAGGACCTTACTTTCTTTGTCCCTTGGGACCTTCAAAAAGATACCCCAAAGCTCATGGTGGATATTAGGGGCGTTTCACTGGATACCATATGGGTCGCTTGAGGAAGTCCTGTTTTTCAAAAAAAAGAAGAGGTCTTGACAAGCCTTTGAAAATTTGTTAAACAAACAATAAAATAAGAAAGAATGATCAAAATGGAAAATATTTTCAGATCAGAGAAAAGCTATTGGTGGTGCTGGGAGAAAAAAAAGAGGGAAGTTTGCCCGATGCCATCATAAATATTTGAATTGAAAGTAAGGGCCATGGGCGGCTTTCGTGTCTCCCATGGCCTTTTTATTTCTGCTTCTTCATTGGCAGATTGAATTCAAAAAAGGCTATGGATTTTAACCATAGCCTTTTTTGTTTTAGGGAGAGGTCATTCAAATCCATATGAAAGGAGAAAGAAGATGATCAAAGAAGCTATTGGCAAAGTGGTTTTAAAGAAAGATTTAACAGAAATGGAAATGGAAGAAGTGATGGGAGAGATTATCATGGGCAGTGCATCTGATGCACATATCGCATCTTTCATCACAGCATTAAGGATGAAAGGGGAGACGACTGAGGAGATCACAACAGCAGCAAGAGTGATCAAGAACAGGGTTTACATGATCCATGCCGGAGATGAAGTCGTGAACCTGGATCGTGAAGAGATCACGGTCGAAAGGGAGACCATCCTAAGTACTACAAAGGGAATAACTGAGGGGACGAATATATTCAATATCTCAACTGCAACTGCCCTTGTTGTGGCGGGGGGAGGCCTAAAGGTGGCTAAATATGGAAGGAGGTCTGCTTCTCCTCTTTGTGGATGCAGAGATGTCATTGAGGCATTGGGGATCAACCTGGACATGACCTCCACTCAACTGGAAAGATGTATCAAAGAAGTTGGCATCTGTTTCAATTATGAACCATTGGCCCAAAACGGTCTAAAACACATCCTCTCCATAAGGGAGAAGATCGGCATCCGGACCCTATTCAACCTCATAGATCCTTTGATCAACCCAGCAGGGGCAAAGATTCAGGTATTGGGTGTTTATGAGCCGATATTGACGGAGACGATGGCCACAGTTTTAAAGAATTTGGGAATCGAAAGGGGTCTTGTCCTCTATGGGGAGGACACCCTCGACGAGATCAGCATCACAGGTAAGACCAAGATCACGGAATTTAAAGATGGGGGGATGAAGACCTACTTCATCAAGCCCGAGGATTTTGGTTTAAGAAGAGGGAAACTCGATGAGATCAGAGGTGGAACAAAGGAACAAAATGCCGAGATCCTCTTGGAGATCCTCAAGGGTGGTCGTGGAGCAAAACGGGATATCACAATTTTGAATGCAGCGGCAGTCTTTATGATAGCTGGAAGGGCAAAGGATTTCAATGAAGGTGTCAAGGTGGCCAACCAATCCATCGACACCGGGGAGGCCTTCCATATATTGGAGAGGCTAATGAAATTCACCAATGAAGAGCGCAGGTACTTAAGGGATCCATTCCCGTAAAACCGTATCCTTTGAATAATAAACTTCACCATTCCGATTGAATTTAGAAGAATTTTCTTATATAAGATGGGAGATGCCGGTGAGGGAAAATCGACAGTTCAAACTGGTGATTTTTGATCTGGATGGGACGCTCACCCAGGAACGATCCATCTGGGAATATATCCATAAGCAATTGGGGAAGTGGTACGGGTTTGCAGAGAAGTATCAGAATCAGTTTTTGGCTGGGAAAATTTCTTATGAAGAATTTTGTGAGCGCGATGCCCAAGTCTGGAAGGGGACGAAGGTGGAGGAGTTGTCGGGAATCATCAAAACCGTTCCCTTTCATCCAGGGGTGGATGAACTGATCAATTACCTTAAACAGAAAGGGTTGAAACTTTCGATGGTTTCTTCCGGTCTTTCTCTTCTTTCAAATTGGGTTCATCAGAAATATGGGTTTGATTACTCTGTTTCCAACGATCTCCTTTATGAAAATGGAATCTTAACCGGAAAGGTGAAAATTCAGGTTTATTACGACAAGAAAGCAGAGTGGGTGAGGAAAATTCTGAAACAATTTGGAGTCAAACCTGGAGAAGTGATCGCCATTGGAGATAGCAAAGGCGATCTTGATATGTTTCAGATGGTTGGGTTTTCCATCGCTTTTAATTCCTCCTGTAAAGACCTCGATCAAATTGCCACCGTCTGCATTCAGAATCAAGACTTGGCAGATATTATTCCGAAGTTGCCACTCCCTTAAAAACGCAAAGGGCATAGCGCACGGAGAATAGCGCAAAACCGGAATTGTAACCTTAACCTGGGTGAGTTGAAGATGGGCTGGGAATTAAAATTCATGAGGTGGGCAGATGGATGGTGGAGTTCACCAGTATTAGATCAGATCCTCCCCTGGCTGACCTACCTCGGGAGCCATTTTGCGGTTATCCTTTTTATTATCCTTAGCTGGATTATAACCAAACAGAGAAAAGTTCTCCGCCGTCTTATTTTCCTCTATGCCATTCAATCAGCGGTCATCTATGGTCTTAAATTTCTCGTTCAAAGACAGAGGCCCCTCTTCTTTTTAGAAATGGCCTCAAAACTCTCCAAAGGTCCGGGTGAGATTCTGGATCCCAGCTTCCCCAGCGCTCATGCTGATTTCTCATTTATGATGGCAACTCTGCTGGCTCTTTGGTTTCCTCGGTACCGGATTATCTTCTTCATTGTTGCTGTATTCATCGGATGGACCCGAATCTACTTAGGTGTCCATTATCCAACCGATGTCATTGCAGGGGCCCTAATAGGGTATGGGATCACGAAGTTGTTTCTTCATTATAATCCTCCTCTTTCTTCCCCCTTTAGTACCTGCCTGCCAACAGGCAGGAGGAGGGGGTAGGGGGGGGAGAATGAATTTGATAGCATAAAAAAAGCGATAAATTTACTTATGGGGTTAGCAATATAAGCATTGACAAAAGTTCTAAACTTTGCAATATTTAGGTTCACTTTTCTAAATCTTTTTTAAAGGAGGATGGGGTTATGAAAAAGGGAATATTTTTTAGCTTTCTGTTGTTTGTATTGGTTATCTTTGTTGCTTCCCCTTATACCGCTCATTCACAACTTAAACCCGGTGAGCCTATTATTTTAGGCGTTCCCACTGCCTTAGGTTCGATCGAAGGACGGGACGGCTGGATGGCTATTCAGATGGCGAGGGATGAGATCAATGCAAAAGGGGGGGTGTTAGTAGGCAAAACAAAGCACAAAATCGAAGTCTATTCCATTGATACCAGAGAGCATGAACCTGGAATCCCGGTTCAGGACGCCTTGACAGCAATGGAGAAGCTCATCCTGGAGAAGAAACCCCATGCGATCGTGCTGGGTAATTTCCGATCCGAGGTGTTGCTGGCCGCGATGGACCTTATTTCCAAATATAAATTACCCTACATTTGTTCTATTGCAATGAGCCCACTCATGCAGAAGAAGGTTTTAGACGATTATGATAAATATAAATACATTTTTCGAAATTGCATCAATGCTCCCTACCTTGCTATGTATCTGGGCGGAGTCATGGGGTTTATAAACAAAGAATTTGGCTTCAACAAGTCCTACATTATCACTCAAGACGTGTTGTGGGCGAAAGGGACGGGTGGAGGCCTTGAAAAGTGGTTTAAAGAGAATAAATGGGAGGTAGCGGCTTTCGATACTTATGCCACAGGGGCTTCTGACTTTTCTCCCTCCATGATTAAGGCGAGAGCCCAAAAAGCCCAGGTGATTGTTCCCATATTTGATATGCCACAGAGTGGAATTTTGCTGAAGCAGGCTCGTGCAATGCAAATTCCGGCTTTGCTTGCCGGTTTTATCAGCCCGGTTACTTGTGAAAATGCCTGGCAGGTATTTGAGGGAGAAGTGGATGGAATGATAAACATGATCTATGAAGTTGGGCCAATTCCAGTGAAGGCAGTGCCAAAGTCAGTGGCTTTTAATGAAAATTATGGCAAGAGGTATGGGCAAAAAGCCAGGATGGAACTCTCCGGTCACGGTCCGGGACCAAGTTATGATGCGGTCTATGTTATGGCGAGTGCGATTGAGCGCGCCAAGACCGTTGAACCCGATGCCGTGGTTAAGGCTCTTGAACAAACAGATATGATGGGTGCCATCGGGAGGATCAGGTTTGGCAAAGATCATCAAGCCGTCTATGGCTTCGACCCCAAAGAGACGGCCCTGGGTGTTGGGTTTCAATGGGTAAAGCCCGGGAAGAGAGTCGTCGTGTACCCAGATATCGTTGCCGAGGCCAAGATTCAACTTCCACTTTATATGAAATGACCAAAGCAGAGTGAAATTCTTAAAGCATGAAAATCGACTCTTTATGCTCTGATTTCTCAAATTATTTTACCCCGCTTGGTCATTCCTGCCCCGGTTTTCACCGGGATAAACTCCAGCAGGAATCTGTTGTTCGTAATATCTGGATTCCCGTTTGTACCTGCCTACCGCAGGCAGGCGGGAATGACACAATCAAAAAAAGAGGGGGCGATCTTAAATTATAGGTCGCCCCTTTTATTAGATAGAAAATAGTTTTATAAAATCCCTCCCAACCTCCCCTGCCTGCCGGCAGGCAGGCTTTGCCAACGGGAAGAGAATTGTTAACCCCCTTTACTAAAGAGGTGGGAGGGGGCTTAAGAAATAAGTCGCGAAAAATGTTACCCAGCATCATCATCTACGGGTTAGTGAATAGTGTCAATTTAGCCCTGATCGCCATAGGTTTCAGCCTCACCTTCGGTATCAGTGGGGTGGCTAATTTTGCCTATGGAGGTTTTTATATCTTCAGTGGATTCCTTGTTTGGATGCTCCTCAATTATCTCAAGTTTCCTTTTATCCTCGCCATCATTGTGACCATAGGTATTGTGGGACTTTTAGGATTTGTTACTTACTGGGTCATCCTTTTAAGGGTACGGGGGATACCATTATCTGAGGTCATTGCCACCTTCGCCTTAGGGGTTGGAATACTTGAGTTATTCCGCTCGTTGGGGTTTGTGACATACGAGTTCACGCTACCCTATTTTAAAAAAGGCATGGTGATGATAGCCGGAGTTCCTATCGACTATCAACGTCTCTTCATGATTGGAATTGGACTGGGATTGGTTCTCTTTCTTTACTTTTTTACGCATTACACCAGAATTGGCTTGGCATTCAGAGGGATCGCCCAGAATGAGCGAACAGCGATCTCACTTGGTATCAAATCGGATTTTACCGCTGCCCTCAGCTTGGCTTTTGGATCGGCAATGGCCTCTGTCGCTGCCATTGTCATTCTTCCTCTCGGTATCATTTCAATCAATACAGGATATGAGGTGTTGCTGGTCGCCGTCGCAGTTGGGATTGTTGGAGGACTGGAAAGCG
>Ga0315281_10003609_pt1 | contig 22641 bp, 18 predicted proteins | sample YL17G07_0_MG_FD_204540 | JGI IMG/M metagenome (GOLD analysis project Ga0315281, IMG submission 204540) | Sediment microbial communities from Yellowstone Lake, YNP, Wyoming, USA - YL17G07_0 | ecosystem: Environmental > Aquatic > Freshwater > Lake > Sediment | place: USA: Wyoming | collected... | reverse complement strand
TCGTTGCCGAGAGCGACGCCGCAGCCGCAATCAACCAACTAGAAGCCGCCGGGGAAACCGTGTGGGCCATAGGTGCAATACAGGTGCGCCAAGGCGATGAACCACAAACCCAAGTTAGATAACGCAACGAAGAAGCCCCTCGTTATCCTGATTTCCGGGCGCGGCAGCAACATGCAGGCGCTGCTGGAAGCCAATCTGCCCTGCCGCGTGGCGGCAGTCATCAGCAACCGCGCCGATGCGCCGGGATTGGCTATCGCCGCTCGGCATGGCGTCGCGACACAAATCATATCCCACCGCGATTACCCGGATCGCGAATCGTTCGATACCGCGCTCGCCACCGCCATAGACGGCTACCAGCCAAACCTCGTGGCACTCGCCGGATTCATGCGCATCCTCACTCCAATCTTTGTGGCGCGCTATCAGGGCAAGCTCATCAATATCCACCCCTCGCTGCTGCCCGCGTATGGCGGCCTCGGCACGCACGCGCGCGCGCTCAGGGACGGCGTGAGAATACACGGCTGCACCGTGCATTTTGTCACCAGCGACCTCGACCACGGCCCCATCATCATCCAGGCCGCCGTGCCGGTGCTGATGGATGACACCCCGGAAACCCTTGCGGCACGGGTGCTGCGCGAGGAGCATCGCATCTACCCGCAGGCTGTGCGCTGGTTCTGCAACGGCCTCCTCATGTTGGACGCGGATGGCAAAAAGGTATTGCTGAACCGCGTTGAGCAGCCGGGGATCACCCTCATCACGCCGGGACTGGAGTAGGTTTATGCAAGGCGTCGCGCGCCTAACGGGCATGGCAAATCCGCCCCTGATTCCGAAAAACTTTTGGCCGGGCACCCGGATGAAACCCGCCATGCCCGTTTCCCTCTCTCCAACTCTCCCCCATAGGGCTAATCTATGCACGCAAGTCCCCTCTCCCGCTTGCGGGAGAGGGCTAGGGAGAGGGAACACCATGAAAAAAAACATATTATTCTTCACCTCACCCTCTCCCCCAGCCCCTCTCCCGCAAGCGGGAGAGGGTAGCAAAATCAATGGATTGCAAAGATGTGTGCATAGATTAGCCCATAGGGGGAGAGAGACAAAGATTCGCTGCGCGAGTTTCATGTTAATTGTCTGGCTGCTGTTGTGCGGCGGGGCAACTTTCGCCGGGGCTGCGGAGCCTCCCACACGCCTTCAGGTCGGTTACGATGTGCTCAAGGGCAACATCAAGGCCGCATCCATCACGGAAACCTACACCCGCACACAGGATCGCTACCACATCGAAAGCGTGAGCAAAGCGGTCGGCCTGCTCGCCATGTTAAAACCGGAAACCATCCGCATCACCAGCCAAGGCGCCTTGACCACAAAAGGGCTGCGCCCGCTCACCTTCACCAACGAGCGCAAGCTCGACACCGAGCGGAATACGCGCGCCGATTTCGACTGGGCCTCAAACCGCATCATCCTGACCGACCGCGCCGGAAAACGCACCCTGCCGCTGTCGGCTGGCACGCAAGACCGGCTGAGCGCGATGTACCAGTTCATGTTCGCGCCGCTGCAAAACGCCGCCACGCTCAGCTTTGAAATGACCAACGGCAGCAAGGTGGACAACTACAACTACCTCATCACACCCGATCAAAGCGTGACGGTTCCGCTCGGCACGTTCAAGGCGCTGTATGTCACCAACACGCCGAAAACGGGCGAGAGCCAGACGGAAATCTGGCTGGCGGCGGAGCACGCCAACTTCCCCTGCAAGATAGTCATCACCGACCCCGATGGCGACAAACTCACGCAAGTATTGACTCAATTTAATTTTGAGCCGTGACCGCAGCCTTGCCATTTATGGATTCTGGCACACCTGCCCGCCGTATCGCCCTTGCCGTCGCACTTTCCGCGCTGATCCATGCCGTCATCATGTGCCTGCCGCAAGCACAACTGCCGCATACTGAAATATTGCCGCTACCGCTCGCGGCCAAGCTCGAACCGCTGCCAAGACGCGCCGCTAAACCACTCCCAAAACCTGCCCCGAAACCAAGGCGCGCCAGTCCGCCCAAGCCGGCAACTGAGCCTGCAAGCCCCGTGATAGAACCGGACAACACTATTGCCGGCTCCCCCGAGCCGGATTCCCTGCCAGACAGCAAAGCCGCATCAGCCGTCGAAGCCGCGTCCGCCTTCGCAACGGCATCTGCCGTCGAAGCGCAGCCCGCTGCAACAATAGCGGAGGAAACGAAAGCGGCATACCCGCTACCCAAGCATGCGCAGCTCACCTTTGCTGTATATAAAGGTTTGGATCATTTCCAAATAGGCACCCTCGACCAGCAACTGGAAGCCAGTGGGGATGAGTACATTCTGAAAGCGGTGACGCGAACCGTGGGGTTGGCCAAGTTGTTCAAAAACTATCAGGTCACCCAAACCAGCCGTGGTAAAAGTGGTAAACAAGGATTGCAGCCCGAAACATTTGAAGAAGAAAAAAACAATGACAATGACAAGCAAAACATTAAAGCCACTTTCGACTGGCTGTCGCAAAAACTGCGCTTTTCCAAAGGCGGCGAAACGGCGCTGCCCGCCGGCGCACAGGATATGCTGAGCATTTTCTACCAGCTATCGCAACTTCCCCTGAACCGGGAAATTATCCCGCTTGCCGTAAGCAACGGCAAGAAACTGGAAAAATATGAATTTGGTGTCGGGCCGGAGGAGGAAATCACCACTCCGATGGGCAAATTGCGCGCATTACATTTGCGCAAGCTGCACGCCAAGGGCGAGAGCGGTTTTGAAATCTGGATCGGGCTGGAATATCGCCTGTTGCCGGTGAAGTACTTGCTGATCGAACCTTCCGATGAAGCAGCAGGGGAGATTGTCATTACCGGCATCCGCATAGCGGACTAATAATAAATTCCTGATGAAGGACTGTTGGCTGTCCTGTAAACTCGCAACCTTCACCGCCGCATGCCTTGCCGTTGCCGCACCGGAAAATTCACACCCTGAAAATTATGCTACTCACCGAATATCGCTTTGACCTTGTTATCCAGGCCCTGCGCAACATCCTGCCGCTGGCGCATCCTGCCGATGCCATGCTGCGCCAATTTTTCCAGCAGGAACGCATCGGTTCCAACGAGCGCGCGGTGGTGGCGGAAACCGTATTTGGCGTGCTGCGCCATCGCCTGTTCCTGGAACACGCCTGCGCCAAACAAACCACGCCGCGCCGCATGGCGCTGGCCTACTGGATACGGTTCGGCGGCTACAACCTGCGCGAACTCACCCCTCTGCTGAAACGCGACGAGGAGAAATGGCTGGGCCAGATCAAGGGCATAAACATCGACGAGCTGCCATTATCGGTGCAGGCCGAGCTGCCGGAATGGCTGATCGCGCAGTTGCAGAACACGATGAGCGACGATGCCATCCTCACGCTGGGCCGCTCCATGCAACAGCCCGCCGCACTGGATTTGCGCGTCAACACCCTGCTTGCCAACCGCGACGAAGTGCTGCAATCCTTGCAGGCGGAAGGCAGGGATGCACAGGCCACGCCCTGGTCGCCCATCGGCATCCGACTCAAGGGCAAGCCCTCGCTCACCCGGCACGCACTGTTCCTCACCGGAAAATTTGAAGTGCAGGATGAAGGCAGCCAGTTGCTGGGATTCTTGCTCGCACCCAAACGCAACGACATGGTGGTAGATTTCTGCGCCGGTGCAGGCGGCAAGGCGTTGATGCTGGGCGCCATGATGCGCTCGCAGGGCAGGCTGTATGCTTTTGATGTATCCGAAAAGCGGCTTACCAATCTAAAACCCCGGCTGAAGCGTTCCGGACTCAGCAACCTGCACCCGCAGCTCATCGCGCACGAAAACGACAGCAAGGTCAAGCGCCTGGCCGGCAAGATCGACCGCGTACTGGTGGATGCACCGTGCAGCGGCCTGGGTACGCTGCGCCGCAACCCGGACATGAAATTCCGCCAGTCGCCGCAGAGCATAATCGAACTCACCCAGAAACAAGCTTCCATACTGGCTGCCGCCAGCAAGCTGGTCAAGCCCGGCGGACGCCTGGTGTATGCCACCTGCAGCCTGCTGCCGCAGGAAAACCGCGCCATCGTCGATGATTTTCTGTCCAGCCATGCCGACTTCGTCCTGCGCCCTGCAGCAGAAATTCTCGCGCAACAATTGATTCCTCTGGATACGGGCGAATGCCTGCAACTGCTGCCGCAACTGCACGGCACCGATGCCTTTTTCGCGGCGGTGCTGGAACGAACCAAGCCGATTGCTCAGGACGATGCGGCCACTGCCACTCTTTCCCAGAAAGAATAACGGCCAAATTGCACGCTTGCCTTGTCGCTCGCGTTGCGAATATGCTATGGCTATCCGGCGCGGCTCATGACGGACTTGGCTGCCTATAATAATCCGCTGGCTTTCTTCGCCCCCACGGGCGGGGAATTGAACCCGCATAAAACACCAGCCATCCCTCGCATCACACTTCTCGCCCTGCCAGGCAAACACCGCAGCAAAATTTCCCCATCCCCTGCGCCATAATCATGCGAACGCCGATAGCGATCTTCGTGTACAAGGAATATCATTCCTGCATATGTTTTGCCGGTTGAGGCCAGGCATCCGGTTGTAACAGGCTGCTGAAATCATCCGCCTGCAAACGCGGGCACATGCCAAACGCTATTGATACCGTGTTCATGATTTCGCCCTTGGAGAAAACGATGTGCGGCATGAACAAGGATAGGATGTTGGGCGCATTGCGCTCTTCGACTATCCGCTCAGGAAAAATATGACTACCCTTCTCCCTCTGCAACCGCAGCAGCTTTACCATCCCTGCGACCCCGAACAATTCGAATTCCGAACCACGGCGGATCTGGATGACCTGACGGAGATCATCGGCCAAATGCGCGCCATGGATGCAGTGCGCTTCGGCGCCGGCATCCGCCATGATGGCTACAATCTTTTCGTGCTCGGCCCCTCCGGTATTGGCAAACGCAGCCTGGTGCGGCAGTTCCTCGAAAAAAAGGCGGGTGACGAACGCAAGCCAGCCGACTGGTGCCACGTCAACAACTTTGCCCATCCGCATAAACCCCAGGCGCTCAGGCTGCCATCCGGCAGGGGGGCGGAACTGCACCGCCGCATGGAGCAACTGGTGGATTATTTGCGCACCGCCATCCCCGCGCTGTTCGAGAGCGATGAATACCGCGCCAAAGCAGGAGCGATTCAGGAGGAGTTCAGCAAGCGGCAGAACCAGGCATTCGAGGAGTTGGGAGAGGATGCCGAGAAACAGGAAATCGTTCTGCTGCGCACCCCCGATGGATTCGCCTTCGCGCCCACCCGCAACCATGAGGTGATTCCGCCCGGCGAATACGAGAAACTGCCGGATGAGGAAAAAAGACGGGTGGCGGCAGCAATCGCCGGGCTGCAGGAGCGGCTGGAAAAAATTCTGCGGCAAGTACCGCAAAGGCGCAGAGAGCGGCACGAGCGGGTCAAGCAGCTTGACCGCGAAACTATCCTGTCAACGGTTGGCCACCTGATGAACGAGTTGAAGGAAGCTTACGCCGGCCTGACCGAGGTGCTGAAATACCTCGACCTGGTGCAGCAGGACATGGTCGACAACGCGGATGATTTCCGCAAGCAGGATGAAACCACCAACGTAGATGGCATGACTATCGTTACTCGTCAGAGCTTCCACCGCTATCAGGTGAACGCACTGGTAAGCAACGGCAAAGAAGTCGGCGCTCCGATCATCAGCGAGGATAACCCGACCTACAGCAACCTGGTCGGCCGGGTCGAGCATATCGCCCAACTCGGCGCGCTGGTCACTGATTTCACGTTGATCAAGCCGGGTGCACTGCATCGGGCGAACGGCGGCTACCTGTTACTGGACGCGCGCAAGGTGCTGGTGCAGCCTTTCGCCTGGGAGGCGCTGAAACGGGCGTTGCAATCGCGCGAGATCCGCATCGAATCGCTGGGGCAGATGTATAGCCTGGTCAGCACCGTGTCGCTGGAGCCGGAACCGATTCCGCTGGATACCAAAATAGTCCTGTTCGGCGACCGCCTGTTGTATTACCTGCTGCAGGAATATGACCCGGAATTCGACGAACTGTTCAAGGTGGCGGCGGATTTCGAGGAGCGCATCGAGCGCACTGCCGATACTCATCTGCTCTACGCCCGCCTGATTTCCACACTGGCCCGCAAGGAAACGTTGTTGCCGTTCGACCGCAGTGCGGTGGCAAGGGTGATCGAGCACAGCGCGCGCCTGGCCGATGATGCGGAAAGACTTTCCACCCACATGCGCAGCGTGGCGGATTTGCTGCGCGAAGCCGATTACTGGGCGCGCGAGGCTGGCCGGACGGTGGTGCAAGCCGCCGATGTGCAGCGCTCGATCGATACCCGGATCCGGCGGCAGGATCGGCTGAGAGACAGGCTGTATGAGGCGATCCTGCGCGATACTTTGATCATAGCCACCCAGGGGGCGGTGACGGGCCAGGTCAACGGCCTCTCCGTAATCGAACTGGGCAACTTCGCCTTTGCCCAGCCGACCAGGATTACCGCCACCACACGGCTTGGCGAAGGGGAACTGGTCAACATCGAGCGGGAAGTAAAGCTGTCTGGCGCGATCCACTCCAAGGGCGTGCTGATCCTCTCATCTTTCCTCGCAGCGCGCTATGCCAGGAACCAGCCGCTGGCGCTTTCCGCCAGCCTGGCGTTCGAGCAATCCTACGGCTTTGTCGAAGGCGACAGCGCCTCGCTGGCCGAATTGTGCGCATTGCTTTCCAACCTTGCTAACGTGCCGATCAAGCAGTCGCTGGCGATAACCGGTTCGGTGAATCAGTTCGGCCAGGCGCAGGCAATCGGCGCGGTCAACGAAAAGATCGAGGGGTTTTTCGATATCTGCGCGGCGCGCGGCTTGACCGGGGAGCAGGGTGTGCTGATTCCTGCCGCCAACATCAAGCACTTGATGCTGCGCCGGGATGTGGTGGCAGCCGCCGAAGCCGGACAGTTCAGGGTATACGCTGTGGAAAATGTCGATCAGGCTATCGCCATCCTGACCGGCCTGCCAGCCGGGGAAGCCAGCGCCAACGGCGAATATCCGGAGGGCAGCGTCAATCGCGGGGTAGCGGCGCGGCTGGCCGAGTTGACCGAGATCAGCAAGTCGTTTGCGCGGCAATCTGGAAAGAAAATGGAAGCGAAAAAAGAGCCTGATTAACTTGGCACTACGGGAGAATCACTTTCCATTTTTGGTTATGGCTCGTCCGGCTTGGGATGAGGGTAAGTAACTTTAAGGTGAACGATCATTTCTGCCCAACGTGATTACTATGAGGTGCTTGGCGTTGCCAAGGATGCCGAGCAGAAGGCGATCAAGGACGCCTTCCGCAATCTCGCCCTGAAATATCACCCCGACCGCAACAAGGAGCAGGGAGCCGGGGAGCGCTTCAAGGAAATCGCCGAGGCTTATGCCGTTTTGTCCGATCCGAAAAAACGCGCCGAATACGATGCCCGCGGGTTTGCCGGTGTGGAGGGATTCAGCCAGGAGGATTTGTTCAGCGGCATCAATTTTGAGGATATTTTCGGCGGGCTCAATTTCAGTTTCGATTTCGGCGGCAACAGCCCGTTTGAAGGGTTTTTTCACCGCCGCCGCAATGGGCCGGTGCGCGGAGCGAATATCGAGGTGGAGATGTACATACCGCTGGAGCGGGTAGCGAGCGGTGGCGAGGAGAAAGTCCGGCTGAGCCGCCCATCCATCTGTCCTGCTTGCCACGGCACCGGAGCCGAGGGCGGATTCGCGCCGAAGGTGTGCGCCGCATGCAAAGGCACGGGGCGTATCACCCGCAGCAGCCGCAAGGAAAAAGAACATATCCTGATCCAGCAGATCAGTATCTGCCCCACCTGTAATGGACGCGGCAGCATAATCGAACACCCTTGCCCGAAATGCCACGGCGGCGGCAAAGTGGAACAGGAAGAAGACCTGACGGTGAGAATCCCGAAAGGGGTCGAGGAAGGCATGGCGCTACGCATTCCCGGCAAGGGAATGCCGAGTCCGGAAGATGGCGGCGTGACCGGAGATTTATTCGTGGTAGTGCGTTCGAAACCCGATCCGCGCTTCGAACGAGCCGGAGCCGACCTGCTGCGCCAGGAGACTATCCGCGTGACCGATGCCGTGCTCGGCGCCACGCTGCAAGTGCCGACCATGGACGGTTCGGTCAGCGTGACCATCCCGCCCGGCACCCAACCCGGCGCAGTGTTGCGCCTCAAGGGGAAAGGCCTGCCGGAATTCGGCAACGGGCATCATGGCGAACTGTATTTGCGCATCGAGGTACATGTGCCGGAACTGCTTTCCCGCGAGGAGCGGGAACTGTACGAGCGGCTGCGCGCCATTGGCGGCAAACAGGGTTGGAACTTCTCGAAGATATGGAAGTGATCAGCGGGTAGGATGGGTGGAGCGTAGCGATACACATCGTTTAACGGAAATATATTGATGGGTATCGCTACGCTCAATCCATCCTACGAACTACCGGGAGCAATTCATGAAACGCCACTTCGTCTTGAGCGCATTCCTTTTTTTCTGTTTTGCTTTCCCGTCACAGGGCGGGGAGTTCGACGCGGAGCGCCGCAAGATGGTGGAGGAGGTATTGGCCGATACTGCCGCCACAACCTCATACAGCGGCAGCTCCGCACCCAGTCCCGGCGTCATCGCGGCGATGGGCAAAGTGGAGCGGCACCGTTTCGTGCCTGCCGCGCTGGTTGCGTTTGCCTATCTCAACCGTCCCCTTCCGATCGGCTATGGGCAAACGATTTCACAGCCTTTCATCGTGGCGCTGATGACCGACCTGATGATGGTCAAGACTGGCGACAAGGTGCTTGAAATCGGCACCGGCTCCGGCTACCAGGCGGCAATTCTGGCGGAAATAACCGGGTCGGTTTACAGCATCGAAATTATCGAGCCGCTGGGAAAACAGGCGGGTGAGCGGCTGAAATCACTCGGTTACCGCAACGTGGAAACAAGAGTGGGTGATGGCTACTATGGCTGGCCGGAAGCGGCGCCGTTCGACGCGATCATGATAACGGCTGCCGCAAGCCATGTGCCGCCTCCTTTAATCAAACAGTTGAAACCTGGGGGCCGCATGGTGATTCCGCTCGGCGCGCAATTCATGACCCAGTATTTGATGCTGGTGGAAAAACAGCAGGACGGCACAGTGATCACCCGCCAGATTCTGCCGGTGCGTTTTGTTCCGCTTACCGGCGGTCATTAACCATGCTCCGCCCGCCATTCATTGCGATCGGCCTGCTGTCCGCCTGCGTGCTGGCGTACGAGGTGCTGCTGACGCGCCTGTTCAGTATCGTGCTGTGGCATCACTTTGCCTATATGATCATCAGCGCGGCGATGCTGGGCTACGGGGCGAGCGGCACGGCGCTGTCCATGCTGAAGGAAAAAATTGCCCCGCACTTCGGTGCGGCATATGTAATGGCCGCAGCAGCATTGGTTTTGCTGATGCCTGCGGCATTCCTGCTGGCGCAACAGGTTCCGTTCAATCCGCTCGAACTGCTGTGGGATAAAACTCAACCAGTCAAACTGCTCGCCGTCTATCTGCTGATGATGCTGCCGTTCTTTTGCGGAGGGATGGGTATCGGTCTCGTCATGTCGTACTTCGGCAAGCAGGCAAGCCGCATCTATGCCTGCGACATCCTCGGTGCGGGGGCGGGCAGCCTGGGCGTTATCGGCGTGCTGTTCCTCGTGCCGCCCCATCAGGTGCTGGCCGCGCTCACGGCATTGGCGCTGCTGGCTGCCGCGATTGCCGTCATCGAACTGAAGGTGCGGCCAAAATGGCTGATGGAATTATTTCTCGGGCTGGCTGTGCTGGCGGCTGTGGCGCTGCCCGGCATGCAGGCTCATCCCTCCGCCTACAAAGATCTGAGCCAGACCCTGAACATCGCCGGAGCGCGGGTGATCGAGGAACGCAGCAGTCCCTTGGGGCAGATTACGGTGGTGGAAAACACCCGCGTTCCGTTGCGCCATGCGCCGGGGATGAGCCTCAACGCCACGAGCGAGCCTCCGCCCCAGTTGGGAGTGTTCGTGGATGGGGACGGTCCGGTGGCGCTGACAAGGTTCGATGGCGATCTCGCGCCGCTGGCTTATCTCGATCAGCTCACTTCGGCGCTGCCTTATCATCTGCTAGCGCGTCCGAGCGTGCTGGTGCTGGGCGCCGGTCCCGGCAATGATGTGTTGCAGGCGCTCTACCACGGCAGCACTGCTGTCGATGCGGTGGAACTGGATCGCAACATCAGCAATCTGGTCAGCCAACGTTTTCGCGACTACGCAGGCAATCTTTACGCACAGCCCGGCGTGCATGTCTATGAAACCGAAGCGCGCGGCTTCGTCAACACCAGCGATCAGCGCTACGACTTGATCCAGGTGGCGCTGTTGGATTCATTCGGCACCGCCTCGGCCGGGCTGTATGGCCTGAGCGAAAATTATCTGTACACGGTGGAGGCGCTGCAAACCTACCTGGGCCGCCTCACGCCGGGCGGCATGCTGGCCGTCACCCGCTGGCTCACGCTGCCGCCGCGCGACGCGCTGAAACTGTTCGCCACGGCAGTGGCCGCGCTGGAACAAAGCGGCGTGCCCAACGGGCATGGCAATGATGCCGCTTCTGATAATGAAACCCGCCATGCCCGTTTCCCTCTCCCCAACCCTCTGGGTGAAACAGCTAGCCATTCGACTAGTCTGCAAACGACCGCAGCCAAGTCGCTGGTTATCCCGCAAGCGGGCGAGGGGGCAAACGAATCGCTGCGCGAGTTTCACGTTAACCCTGCCGCGCGGCTGGTGATGATACGGGGCTGGAAAACCGTCACACTGTTGGTGAAGAACAGCGATTTCACCGTGCCGGAAATCGCGGCGATCAGGGAATTCTGCCGCACGCGTTCTTTCGATCTGGCTTATTACCCCGGAATGCGCGCCGACGAAGCGAATCATTACAACATCCTGTCGCAACCCTACTTCCACGAAGGAGCCGTTGCGCTGCTGGGGCCGCAACGGCAGGACTTCATCGACCAATACAAATTTTATATCGAGCCGGCGACCGATGACCGCCCGCATTTTTTCCGTTTCTTCAAATGGAATGCAGCCGCAGAATTATTCTCCCTGCGCGAACAGGGCGGCATGCCGCTGCTCGATTGGAGCTACCCGCTGTTGGTGGCGACGCTGGTGCAGGCAATAGCGGCAAGCATTCTGCTGATCCTGGCACCGCTGGCCTTATCGCGTTGTCGGCGCACATTGCCCGGCGCGCCGGTGGCGCTGTATTTTCTCGCGATCGGGTTTGCCTTCATGTTCATGGAAATCGCCTTCATCCAGAAATTTGTATTATTTCTGTCCCACCCGCTGTACGCCGTGGCGGTCGTATTGTGCGCATTCCTGATGTTCGCAGCTGCGGGAAGCTGGCTGGCCGGGCGCTGGCAGGCCGCGAATAAAGTCTCTCTGGCAGTGATGGCGATGGGCGTCCTGGCGCTGCTCTATCTCGCCATCCTGCCCGGCCTGTTCCAGGCGCTGATCCATTTGCCCGATGCGGCAAAAATAACTATTTCCGCCGCGCTGATCGCACCGCTGGCGATGTGCATGGGTGTGCCTTTCCCCACCGCGATGATGCGGCTGGCGGACACATCCGAGCAAGCCATTCCCTGGGCGTGGGCGATCAACGGCTTCGCCTCGGTGGTGGGAGCCGTCCTCGCCACGCTGCTGGCGATTCATCTGGGTTTTGCCGTGGTGATCCTGCTGGCTGTGCTGATCTACGGTGTGGCCTGTGCCGCCTTGAGGGGGTTCTAATGCGGTAGGATGGCATCGCTACGCTCCACTCATCCTAGGAGCTACACCAGCTTTGTAGGTTGGGCAAAAGCCGAAGGCTGTGCCCAACGTAGCGAACGTAATTGGTAGCTCAGGTCTTGTTGGGCACGCTACGCTTTGCCCAACGCCTACACCAGAGGACGCAAGATGGAAAATTCAAAACAATTTTGTAATGCACCGTCGGCCTTGGCTTGCCGTGATTCCGCCGACACAAAGCTGAAGCTCAAACAGTGCGCGGTGGCGCGATGCGCCTGATGTGGCACGCACTAAGTATCCTGGCTGCAGCCTATGGCGGGTTTGCGCTGTTGTTGTATATTTTTCAATCGCGTCTGGTTTTCTATCCTGAAATTGATCGCGATATCATCGCCGCACCCAGCCAGGCCGGCTTGCCATACGAAGATATCCATCTGAAAATTTCCGACGGCATCAACTTGCATGGCTGGTATATCCCGGTTCCGCAACCGCGCGGCACGGTGCTGTTCCTGCACGGCAACGCGGGGAATATTTCCCACCGTCTCGATTCGGTGCGGATGTTTCACCGCTTGGGCTACAGCACGCTGATCTTCGATTATCGGGGCTACGGGAACAGCGGTGGTACGCCTTCCGAGCAGGGCACCTATCAGGATGCCGAGGCCGCATGGCGCTACCTGACCGAGCAGCGGCACATTCCCTCCTGCCGCATTGTGCTATACGGCGAATCTTTGGGCGGCGCCGTTGCAGCATGGCTGGCCGCCCGTCAAAAACCGGCTGCCTTGGTGATCGCTTCCGGCTTCACTTCCGTGCCCGATCTGGGGCAGCACATCTATCCTTATCTCCCGGTGCGGTGGCTGGCGCGCATCCATTACGATACGCGGGAAAGCCTGCGGACTGTTGCCGCGCCGGTGCTGATCGCCCACAGCCCGGAAGATGACATCATTCCATTCGAGCACGGGCGAGCGCTCTTCGCTGCGGCCAATCCACCCAAACAATTCCTCGAACTTGCCGGTGGCCATAACGACGGTTTCATTTTCATGCGCGAATCATGGGTCAAGGTGCTGGAGGATTTTCTTGATGAGCGGATGGGGGCGTCCTGTATCCGGTGAAACATGGATTGGGTATACGGCATGATGTCCAACTCTTGCCGTGACGCAAGCTGAATCTTATAGAGTCCAACATTTCGTAAAATGGAGACTGAAACGGAGGATGAAGATGGAGAAATTACCGAGAATACGGTACAGCCCGGAATTCCGAGAGCAGGCGATGCGTCTATACCATGAAAGCGAACTGGCTCTTGAAGATGCGGCAAAACGACTTTCGCGTCAACCATTCGCTGCGTCGCTCGCCTTGCCTTCCATCCCGCAAAACCAAGTGCGCGGCTTATGGGGCTAAATTGCGGTTTCCTAACGATGCAAAATTATTTTATGTCACTGTGCCACATCACTCTCGATGGTGTGAACGAAACAGCGCAATATCAAATTGTCGTTATGGGCGACATTCTCAAATTCAAGGCCGGTACGTAAACTTTCTCCGGCATCTGGTTTTTTAATACTTCGTATGATTGCAGAAACGTTCAAACTCGTTTCGATGCTCTCGAATGCCACAGAAAATGCAAGCTTGGCTACGTCTCCAATTTCGCCAATGGGTGCATGGGAATCAACCATTGATCCGGCGGCGCTCAAGTCCACTATGGCGACAGGCACAGAATTGCCGCCGGTTCTTGGCGTAACCGTTGCCGGCAAATTGACCTTCACTCGTAACGATTTGCGCACAGCTTTCAAATTTAGGGAACGCGGATAAGAGAAATGAATGTAGGTAAAGGGATGGGCGCGGGCCATGATGGCCTTGGCTTCGAAGGCAAAGGCGCTTCTGCCGGTAAACCCCCGGATAACGTAAGCCTGGCCGGGCTGCACCAAAACCCCATTGCCATTAACTATGGGCAGGGTCACCAGAATGCTTTTCCCCGTGATGGCGCCGATAAATTTAACGCTATGGTTCGCTTCGCCCGCCAACGACTGCATTTGCAACGCCGCTCCGGGGCACAGCCGCAAGGCTTCAAAACTTATTTCTGAAGAAACTTTTTGACCATCAAGCATTACTCCCCCCTTTCCTTGTTTCACAGGCAGCGCGTGCCTGACCCGAAAAAACGCTACTCTGTTGAAGGGCGCTCTGAATTGAGACATTGGATTTTGCATTTAACATTGATTCAATTCCGTGAATGCAACCCATTGAGCCACCTAACCCAGTTCCTTGTTTTGCGGATCATCCAATAATACACAAGGCGGGTCAATATGGGATGCAATTCAACACCTCGAGCCCCGAATGTCGCTTTGGGTCGGGAACGGGCAATCGTTTCTGGCCTATGTCGATAAAAAGATCAGCGGCTAAAAAATTAATCCGCATTCCGTAAACTCACTTAACTTCAAGAGCGGCACAGAATTGGAACAGGCATGAATCCGTTTGAACCCATTGTTGACAACATACTTCATAATTCAGTAATCAAATGGGCGGAGTATCCATTGATTCGCGTTCATATTTGTTTTCCCGGCAAGAGCGAAACGTGCATCGCTTTGGCAACGGCCTCGCGGGTCAGGTGCGGGGCGAATAGCTCGATAAAGTCGTAAGTGTAGCCGCGCAGGTACTCGTTCTTGCGGATGGCGACGCGCGTGGTGCTGGGCTGGAACAGATGACCCGCATCCATCATGCGCAAGTGTTTGTCGCGTTCGGGTATGAAGGCCATTTTCGCCAGTATGCCGATGCCCAGCCCCAATTCCACATAGGTTTTTATCACGTCCGCATCAATCGCGGTCAGCGCGATGTTCGGCTGGATGTTGGCCGCTTCGAACGCAGCATTGATTTTGCCGCGCCCGCTAAACGCGAAGTCGTAAGTGATGATGGGGTATTGCGCAATTTTCGCCAGCGTCAGTTTTTTCTCTGCCAGCAAGGGGTGGCGTAGCGGAGTGATGACGCAATGGTTCCATTCGTAGCACGGCAGGGTGACAAGGTCGTCGTAGAGCGACAGGCTTTCGGTGGCGATGCCGATGTCGGCTTCACCGCTCAACACTTGTTCGGCGATCTGGGTCGGGTTGCCCTGGTGCAGCCCCAGCTTCACGCCGGGATAGCGTTTGATGAATTGCTTGACCACGGGGGGGAGGGCATACCGTGCCTGGGTGTGGGTGGTGGCGATGGTCAGGTGGCCGCTATTCTGCGAGTGAAACTCTTGGGCAACCTCCCTCAGGTTATCCGCATCGTGCAGCATGCGCTGGGCGATGGCCAGAACGGCTTTGCCCGGTTCGGTGATGGCGGCGATGCGCTTGCCGTTGCGCACAAAAATCTCGATGCCCAATTCTTCCTCGAGTAATTTTATCTGCTTGCTGACGCCGGGCTGCGAGGTATACAGCGCATTCGCCGCATCGGAAATTTTCAGACCTTGACGCACAATTTCGTTGAGGTAGCGCAATTGTTGCAGGTTCATGTCTAAATTCCTATATTACTAGCAGTTATAAGATTCTAACAATAAAGTATTTAAAAGTATAACTGTGCTTGACTACAATGCGTACCTGAATTTGTAAGGAGTGGCTGCGCATGGATTGGGTGTACACATTATCCGGCTTCCTGGTGGGATTGATTATCGGTGTCACAGGGGTTGGCGGCGGATCGTTGATGACCCCGTTACTGGTGCTGGTGTTTGGTGTTTCTCCGGCAACCGCAGTAGGCACCGATTTACTGTATGCCTCGTTGACCAAGACGATGGGTGGATGGGTGCATGGGCGGCGCGGCACAGTGGACTGGCGGGTGGTGGGATTGCTTGGTTTGGGCAGCTTGCCGGCATCCGTGGTTACGGTAGCCCTGTTGAAATATCTGGCTCTGGATGAAAAGACATTGCGCGGTTTGGTGACCGGCGTGTTGAGCGTGGCGCTGTTGCTGACGGCCGCCGCGCTGTTATTGAAAGACTGGATCAAGAAAGTTGCGCGGCGCGAGGATGGCACGGTGTACGAGTTGCACCATCGTTATTTGGCGGCGGCCACTATTGCAACAGGTGTGGCGGTCGGCGCATTGGTGACAATTTCTTCCGTTGGCGCGGGTGTGTTGGGAACGGTCGCCTTGTTGTTTCTGTACCCGCGTATGCCAGCGGTGAAAGTAGTAGGCACGGACATCGTCCATGCCGTCCCGCTGACCGCGTTGGCCGGAATGGGGCATTTGGCGCTGGGCACGGTGGATTTGGTGCTGCTTGGAAGTTTGCTGCTTGGCTCGCTGCCCGGAATATATATCGGCAGCCATCTGAGCGCCAAGGTGCCGGAAAAAGTATTGCGCCCGCTGCTGGCAACCATGCTGTTGATTATTGGCGCCAGGATGGCGCTGCATTAAAAAGGAAAATACGATGAGCGTAAACACAAGAAATTTATCCGATCTGGAAGAAATCAACCGCTTCGAGCAAACCATCCAGGCATTCAATGCCGGTAACCTGGATCTGGATCGCATGACGGCGGCGCGCTTGCAGCACGGCGTGTATGGGCAGCGCCAGCCGGGCGTGCACATGCTGCGCATCAAGGTGCCGGGCGGGCGTTTGACGGCAGAGCAACTGGATGCCGTCGCGGATGTCACCGAGACTTATTCGCAAAAGGGCATTGCGCATGTCACCACGCGCCAGTCCATCCAGACCCATTATGTCCCGCTTGACAGCACGCCGGCCGCAATGCGCCGCCTGGCCGAGGTCGGCATGACCACGCGCGAGGCGTGCAGCAATACGGTGCGCAATATCACGGCTTGCAGCCTGTCCGGCGTGTGTCCGCGCGAGCGCGTCGATGTCACGAAACATCTGGATGGCGTGGTAAAGCATTTCTTGCGCAACCCGCTCAACCAGCAATTGCCGCGCAAATTCAAGATCAGCTTCTCGGCTTGCGAGACGGATTGCGCGCAAGCCTTGCTGCATGATTGCGGCGTGACCGCGGTCAGCAGGGACGGCCAGCACGGCTTCATGGTCAAGGCCGCCGGCGGGCTGGGGCACAAGCCGCGCGAGGCGATTGTGGTGGAGGCATTCATTCCGGAGCGCGAGCTGCTGTTTTCGGTGGAAGCGCTGGTGACGTTGCACAACAAATATTCCGACCGCACCAAGCGCGCAAAATCGCGCATCAAGTTTCTGGTTGAGCGTTTTGGCGAGCAGGGCTTTCTGGAAAAGTATCGCGAGGAGTTCGAGCGCACCAAACAGGCGCTTGCCGAACAACCCTACCCGCAAGGCGAGTGGCATCAGCAAACCGGCAGCGAAGCGCCGGGGCCGGGCGCGCCGCGCAAGCTGTTCGCGCAGCGCCAGGACGGACTTTACGTGTTCCCGATTGCCCTGCCGATAGGCGACATCCTGCCGGCACAATTGCGCGGCATTGCCGCGTTGTTGCGCGCGCATGGGTTGAAGGAGGTTCGCACCACGCAAGATCAGAACCTCACTGTTTTCAATGTGACGCAGGGCAAAGTGGCCGCGTTGCGCGGCGGATTGGCCGAGCTTGGCTTGTTTGAAACAAGTATCGGCGACAACGTGGTGACCTGCCCCGGTTCCTCGACCTGCCGTCTCGGCATCACCGCCAGCATGCTGGCCGCGCCGGAGCTTTCCGGCGGGCGCGCCGATTTGCACCTCCGCGTTTCCGGCTGCCACAACGGTTGCGCGCAGCCGGAAACCGGCGACATCGGCATTTACGGCGAGGGCAAACGCCTGCACGGCAAACTGGTGCCGCACTACCAGATGTACTTCGCCGGCAACGGCATGGGGAACGGCGCGCTGGCCCTGAAAGGCCCGTTGTTGCCGGTGAAGCGCATCAAGAAGGCCATCGAGCGCGTCCAGAGCGCGCATCTGGAGAGCGGTGAAGCAAGCTTCTTCAAATGGGCGCGCGCGCAGAAACCCGACTACTTCAAGGAACTGCTGTCCGATCTGGCGGAAGTAAAGGCGGGAGATTTGCAATCGGTCATGAGCGACTACGGCAGCTCGACGGACTTCCATGTGTTGAACCTGGGCGGTGGCGAATGCGCGGGTGTGTCGCAAGTGATGATCGGCGCGAATTTCTTCGAAGCCGCGCACGAGCGCGAATACCGCAACGCGCTGGTGTTCCAGCGCAAGTTCGGCGAGGCGGCGCAATGCAACGAAGCGATTCTGCACTTGCTCGGTTCGGGCGTGGCGCAATTGCTGGGCGGTATCCGCCTGGACGATTTGGGCAAACTTGCCGTGCAGTTGCGGCAATTGGCGCCCGGAGCGATTGCCGACGAGTTTGCGCGGATGGCCGCTTCCTTGGCGAATGCGGATGAAATAAGCGGGGAAGAGCTTGCGCCAATCAGCGCGGCTGTGGATAGCTGGACGGTAAGAGTGGCGGAATTTGCGACTGAAAAAGACGCGCAGCTCGATTTATCCGAAGCGTCAGCCGGGCTATTGGTATAGGGAATTCTGGTGGTATAGGAGATATGGACATGCAACAGAAAATTGACCAAGTGGTTGACGTGCTGCAACAGGCGGTGCACGATTTTTCGCCGGTTTGCTTCGCCAACAGCCTGGGTGCGGAAGACATGGTGTTGACCGACCTCATCGCCAAACACCGGCTGGACATCGAGATATTCAGCCTGGATACCGGACGCCTGCCGCAACCAACCTACGATTTGATGCAGCAGGTATGCGACCTCTATGGCATTCCGTTGAAAATATATTTTCCGGACAATGCGGAGGTGGAGAAATATGTCGCGCAAAACGGAGTGAACGGTTTTTACGGCAGCGTAGAACTGCGCAAGGGCTGCTGTTTTGTGCGCAAGGTCGAACCGTTGCGCCGCGCGTTGAGCGGCAAGAAGGCGTGGATCACCGGGCTGCGCCGCGATCAGGCGGTCACGCGCGGCAGCCTGAAAGTGTCGTCGTTCGACGCGGACTTCGGTTTGCAGAAATTTAACCCGCTGCTGAACTGGACGAACAAGGATGTGTGGGCCTACATCAGGCAGCACGATGTGCCCTACAACAAGTTGCACGACCAGTTTTATCCCAGCCTCGGCTGCGCACCTTGCACGCGCTCCATCACCCCAGGCGAAGATATCCGCGCCGGCCGGTGGTGGTGGGAAAACCCGGAAGACAAGGAATGTGGTTTGCATGTGGCAAAACCCGTTCTTTTGAAACGGGCATAGCATCCGTAGGGTGGGTTAGGCCGCAGGCCGTAACCCACCAATAATGATGGCGGGTTACGCTTCGCTAACCCACCCTACGAAAACCGATTTTGACGTTTGAAGAAGTGAAAGAAAATTGAAGATGACCGCACACACCTTTACCCACCTGGATGCGCTGGAAAGCGAATCCATCCACATCATGCGCGAGGTCGCGGCGGAGTGCAAAAATCCCGCGCTGCTGTTTTCCGGCGGCAAGGATTCCATCGTCATGTTGCGCTTGGCGGAAAAGGCATTTCGTCCAGCGAAATTCCCATTCCCGCTGGTGCATATAGATACCGAGCACAACTTTCCTGAAGTGATTGCCACACGCGACAAGCTGGCCGCCAATCTTGGTGAGCGGCTGATCGTGCGTTCGCTGGAAGACTCTATCAAGCGCGGCACCATCATCATTAAAGACCCGGATAAACCGCGCAACCCGTACCAGTCCGTGACCCTGCTGGAAACCATCGCGGAGTTCGGCTTCGATGCTTGCATGGGCGGTGCGCGGCGCGACGAAGAAAAGGCGCGCGCCAAGGAACGCATCTTCTCGTTCCGCGACGAATTTGGACAATGGGATCCGAAGAACCAGCGCCCTGAATTGTGGGACATCTACAACACGCGCGTCCATGCCGGTGAAAACATCCGCGTGTTCCCGATCAGCAACTGGACGGAAATGGACATCTGGGAATACATCGCCCGCGAGAAGTTGTATATCCCGGAAATTTACTACGCGCACGAGCGCGAAGTGATCCGCCGTGGCAGCGCAGTCATACCGGTGTCGCACCTGGTTCAACCCAAGCCGGGCGAGAAAGTGGAAGTGCTCTCGGTGCGTTTCCGTACGGTGGGTGATATGACCTGTACCGCGCCGGTGGAGTCCACGGCAAGCAATGCACAGGAGATCATCGAGGAAACTTCGACCACGCGCATCACCGAACGCGGCGCGACGCGCATGGACGATCAGACATCCGAGGCTTCGATGGAACTGCGCAAGAAAGAAGGCTACTTTTAAGTGCCGTCATTCCCGCGAAAGCGGGAATCCAGTGCTTTTATTCAACATGCATTTTGGTTTTGTCCCGCGTTGCGGGAAATTCTCTTCTGGCTGGATTCCCGCTTTCGCGGGAATGACGAAGCCGGGAAATTTGAGGTTACATTATGAGCAACGCAATACAACTACTCCGTTTCATCACCGCCGGTAGCGTGGACGACGGCAAGAGCACGCTGATCGGCCGCCTGTTGCACGACTCGAAATCCATTTTTGAGGACCAGCTTTCCGCCATTTCCAAAACCAGCGAAAAGCGTGGCATGGCCGCCGTTGATCTCTCGCTGCTCACCGACGGCTTGCAGGCCGAACGCGAACAGGGCATCACCATCGACGTGGCCTACCGCTACTTCGCCACGCCCAAGCGCAAGTTCATCATCGGTGACACGCCGGGGCATGAGCAGTACACGCGCAACATGGTCACCGCCGCGAGCACGGCCAATCTGGTGGTCATCCTGATTGATGCGCGCAAGGGCGTGCTGACGCAGACGCGCCGCCACACCTACCTTGCCAGCCTTGTTGGCGTGCCGCACATCGTGCTGGCCGTGAACAAGATGGACATGGTGAAATACTCCGAAGACACGTTCAACGCCATCGTGGCCGAGTACCGCGCCTTTGCCGCGCAGCTCGGCATCCATGACGTGACCTGCATCCCGATATCCGCCCTGAATGGCGACATGGTGGTGGAGCACGGCGATAACCTGAGCTGGTACAAAGGCGTGCCATTGCTGGAATTTCTGGAAAACGTGGTGATTGATTACGACGTGAACACCGCCGACTTCCGCTATCCGGTGCAATGGGTGTGCCGTCCGCAGACCCAGGAATATCACGACTTCAGGGGCTACATGGGGCGCATCGAATCGGGCGAAATCGCGGTCGGCGACGAGATCACCGTGCTGCCCTCGGGCCGCACCAGCAAGGTAAAAGAAATCGTCACCTACGACGGCAACCTGCAACGCGCCTACGCGCCGCAATCCGTCACGCTGACGCTGGGAGACGAAATCGACATCTCGCGCGGCGACATGTTTGTGAAGACCAGCGCCAACCCGCCCAAGGTGGAAAAGGAATTCGAGTCCATGCTGTGCTGGCTGTCCGAAGCACCGCTCGACCTCAATCGAAAATACATCATCAAGCACACCACGCGCATGGTGAAATGTGTGTTCTCGCGCCTCGAATATCGTGTGGACGTCAACACCCTGGCGCACCACGAAACCACTCTGCTGAACATGAACGACATCGCGCGCGTGGCGATGAAAGTGCAACAGCCGCTGGCGCTGGACCACTACAGCAAGAACCGCTTTACCGGGAGCTTTATCGTGATTGATGAGGCTAGCAACAACACGGTCGCGGCGGGGATGGTTGCTTGAGGTAAAAAACTGCTACGCTCGACATAACGTTGTTGCGCAAGAACTCGGAATGCGGGGCCGCGTAGCGGTAAACTGAATGTAAACTCCGCTTCCTCGTTCTTGCGCGCCTAGTTCTGTCATCGCTCGCTACGTTTTTATAGTAGCAGCAGGGCGGTTTGAGCCTTCAACAAGCCATCACGGGGGTCAGGTCTTGCATTAACACATTTACCTGATACAGTCGCACCTTATGGCGCGTCCACTAAGAATTGAATTATCAGGCGGCATTTACCATGTGACATCGCGAGGCGATGGGCGTGAGGATATTTATCTCACTGGCCAAGACCGCATAGCGTGGCTGGAAGTGCTCGGGCAAGTCTGCGAACGCTTTAATTGGGTGTGCCACGCCTGGTGCCAGATGACCAATCACTACCACCTATTGGTTGAAACCCCGGAGGCAAATCTTGCGCAGGGAATGCGGCAACTCAACGGGGTGTACACCCAACGCTTCAACCGCGCTCACAAACGGGTAGGTCATGTATTCCAGGGGCGTTACAAGGCCATTCTGGTGGAACGGGACAGTTACCTGATGGAACTGGCGCGCTATGTTGTATTAAACCCGTTGAGGGCAAAAATGATGAAGCGCCTTGAAGATTGGCAATGGAGCAGCTATTTGGCCACCTGCGGACAAATGCCTGCGCCAACATGGTTGCAGACAGGCTGGATACTGGCCCAATTCGGGCAACGGCGATCCAGCGCAATTGAAAAATATGTTCAGTTCGTCCACGAGGGAGCGCGATTGCCGAGCGTGTGGGCGCAATTGCAAGGGCAGATATATCTCGGCTCGGAATCGTTTGTTAAAAAGATGCAAGCGCAGATAGGGAAAAAGGCAGCACTGGACGAAATCCCTCGCGCACAAAGGAGGGCGATAACGCAACCTCTGGTGGATTTCGAACAACGCTACAATCGCAACGAAGCAATGGCGCGGGCATACCTATCGGGGCGGCACACCATGGCAGCGATAGCCCGGCATTTCGGCGTACATTATGCGACCGTGAGCAGAGCGGTCAATGCCTATAAGAGTGCACCAGAGACATGATGTAGCAAGGCTTGCAGCCAAGCGAAGTGCCCGTTTTGATGGGTCAAGCGAGCTCGGGTGCCAGCGGAAATGTCGTAATGCAAGACCTGACCCCTCGGTTTGACCCCTCGGTTGACCCCTCGGTTTCAAATCGGTGACCCCTCGGTTGACCCCTCGGTTTCAAATCGGTGACCCCTCGGTTGACCCCTCGGTTTCAAATCGGTGACCCCTCGGTTGACCCC
>Ga0315281_10003608_pt1 | contig 22642 bp, 22 predicted proteins | sample YL17G07_0_MG_FD_204540 | JGI IMG/M metagenome (GOLD analysis project Ga0315281, IMG submission 204540) | Sediment microbial communities from Yellowstone Lake, YNP, Wyoming, USA - YL17G07_0 | ecosystem: Environmental > Aquatic > Freshwater > Lake > Sediment | place: USA: Wyoming | collected... | reverse complement strand
TTCCAGGGCGTCTGCATCCAGGCGCCGATCAGCACGATCCAGACCAGCGTCAGCGGAATGAACACTTTCCAGCCCAGGCGCATGATCTGGTCGTAGCGGTAGCGCGGGAAGGTTGCGCGGATCCACAGGAACATCGAGACAACGATGAAGATCTTCGCGAGCAGCCATAGGATCGGCGGGATCGCAGCGGTGAGGGCGCTGTCCCAGAGCGGCAGCCAGCCGCCGAAGAACATGATCACTGTCAGCGTCGCGATCAGGATCATGTTCATGTATTCGGCGAGGAAGAACAGCGCAAAGGTCATGCCCGAGTACTCGACCATGTGGCCGGCGACGATCTCGGACTCGCCTTCCACGACGTCGAACGGCGCGCGGTTGGTTTCGGCGATTCCCGAGACGAAGTAGACGAACAGCATCGGCGCGAGCGGCAGCCAGTTCCAGGACAGCACACCCAGGCCCATGTCGGCGAACCTGCCTTTTGCCTGCGCCAGGACGATGTCCGAGAGGTTCAGGCTGCCCGAAACCATCAGCACCACCACCAGCGCAAAGCCCATCGCCAGTTCGTAGGACACCATCTGCGCGGCTGCGCGCATCGCGCCGAGGAAGGCGTACTTGGAGTTGGTGGCCCAGCCGGCAATGATCACCCCGTAAACACCCATCGAAGTGAGCGCCATGATGTAAAGCAGCCCGGCGTTGATATCGGCCAGCACCACCTCCGGCGCGAATGGAATCACCGCCCAGGCGGCGATCGCCGGCATGAGCATCGCGATCGGTGCCAGGATAAACAGCGCCTTGTTGGCATTGGCCGGCAGGATCACTTCCTTGAACAGCAGCTTCACGCCGTCGGCGATCGGCTGCAGCAGGCCGAGCGGGCCGACGCGGTTTGGACCAATGCGGATCTGCATCCAGCCGATCAGCTTGCGCTCCCACAGCGTGAGGTACGCCACCGACAGCATCAGCGGCACCAGGATCGCAACGATGAACACGAGCGAGGTCACCAGCTCGTACACCGCCGGTCCCCAGGTGGGGCCAAGCTTGATTTCGGCGTAGGCGAGCAGCGATTCAAGCATTCAGGCCGCCTGCTGCGCGGTGACTTTCTCGAGCGTGACGGTACCGAACATGGCGCCCAGGGCCGCGGTGGCGGGATGCCCCGCGGCAACCCGCACGCAGTTGTCCGGCAGTTTCTGATCGAGCTCCGCGTAAAGAGCCGCCTCGCCGTTTCCCTGGAAGATTCTAACTTTGTCTCCAGAGGCCAAACCCAACTGCGCAAACATGTTCTTGTTCATCCAGGCGCGCGGCGCCTGGGCGTCGCGCGTCTTTTGCAGCGGCGGCGAGCGCCGCGCCAGCGGATCGGCGAAATAAATGGGCACGTCGGCAATGCGCTGGATGCCTTGGGCAGTTCCCGATGCCGCCTTTACTGCAGAAATTCCATTCGACAGAAGCGCCGCAATATCCCTGCCCGCAAGACACGCGGCCTTTACTTCTGCGGCGTTCTCGAACTCGAATCCCGGCAGGCCGAGCATCGTGCCGAGCACGCGCAGCACCTTCCAGCCCGGCCGCGCCTCGCCCAGCGGCCGCACCGCGGCATGGAAGCTCTGCACGCGGCCCTCGGCATTGACGAAAGTTCCCGGCGTCTCCGTAAACGGCGCCATCGGCAGCAGCACGTCTCCGGCCTCGGACTTGAACACGCTCAGGTTGACCACGAACTTCGCGCCTTTCACTGCCTGAGAATCCGCGCAATCGAGCCGTGGATCGATGTTGACGAGCAGCAATGCTTTTTTTTCCAGCGCTTCCGGCAAGCCGCCACCCGCCGGCAATCCCGCAACGTAACCACCGACGGAATTGGCCGCTTCGCCGAGGAAGCCGATCTTGATTCCGGTTGCCTGGGCGGCGGCATGCAATTGCGCCGCCTGCGGATGCTGCTGGGCGAAGTTGCCGAGCAGAATTGCAGCGTTCTTGCCTGTTTTCAGGCTTTCCCCTGCAGGCGATGCCAAGAAATCCAGCAAACCCTTCAACATTTCCGAAGGCGCAACAATCGTCCTGCTCTTGACCGGCATCAGCCAGTCGTCATCCACCGAGTGCAGCACGTGGATCTGGGTGCCGCGCTTGGCGGCCTGACGCAAGCGCTGGGCGATAAGCGGGTGGTCCTTGCGCAGGAACGAGCCAACCACCAGCACCCGGTCGAGCTTCGCGAGATCCGCGATCTGCATGCCGAGCCAGGGGATTCCCGCGCGCTTGCCGTCCGCCGAAAAATCTGCATGGCGCAGGCGAAAGTCGGCGGGGACACCGAGCTTTCCAGCCAGATAAAGTTCTTCCAGCGTGGCATGAGGTGACGCCAGAACTCCAAAATCCTTCAATCCATTAACGGCAAATTCAAGAGCCGTCTGCCAGTCGGTCTCTTCCCATTGGCCGTTCGTCTTTAGCATCGGGCGCGTCAGGCGCTCCTCCGAGTTCAGAGCTTCGTAGGAGAAGCGGTCTTTGTCGGAGAGCCAGCATTCATTGATCTCTTCGTTCTCCAGCGGCAGGACCCGCATCACCTTGTTCTGCTTCACTTGCACCACCAGATTGGCGCCAAGGCCATCGTGCGGCGACACCGATTTGCGGCGCGCGAGTTCCCAGGTGCGGGCGCTGTAGCGGAACGGCTTGGAGGTGAGCGCGCCGACCGGGCAAATGTCGATCATGTTGCCGGAGAGCTCGGAATTGACGGACTGGCCGACGAATGCCACGATTTCGGCGTGCTCGCCGCGGCCGATCATGCCCAATTCCATCACCCCGGCCACTTCCTGGCCGAAGCGCACGCAGCGCGTGCACTGGATGCAGCGGCTCATTTCCTCGGCGGCCACCAACGGGCCGATATCCTTGTGCAGCACCACGCGCTTTGCTTCCCCGAAGCGCGAGGCGGAGCCGCCGTAGCCCACCGCAAGGTCCTGCAACTGGCACTCGCCGCCCTGGTCGCAGATCGGGCAGTCGAGCGGATGGTTGATCAGCAGGAACTCCATCACGCTCTGCTGCGCCTTCTTCGCCAGCGTCGAGGCGGTCTTCACCTTCATGCCGTCGGTGACCGGCGTGGCGCAGGCCGGCAGCGGCTTGGGCGCCTTCTCGACATCAACCAGGCACATGCGGCAGTTGGCCGCGATCGACAGCTTCTTGTGATAGCAGAAATGCGGCACGTAGATGCCGAGCTTGTTGGTCGCGTCCATCACGGTCGAGCCGTGCGGCACCTCGACTTCCCTGCCGTCGATTTCTACTTTTAGCATCTCTTATGCGGCCCTAAGTTTTTCTTCCGAACTCAGGAAAGCCCCCGCCCTGCCCCACTTGGGTTCCATTCCTTTTTCAACAAGACATTTCCCATGCTCGATGTGATGAACAAATTCCGCGCGGAAGTATTTGAGAAAGCTCTTCACCGGCAGCGCGGCGGCGTCTCCGAGCGCGCAGATGGTGCGGCCGGCGATGTTATCGGCGACGTTGTCGAGCAGCGCCAGGTCTTCCATCTTCCCCCGCCCGGTCTCGATGCGGTGCACCACGCGGTAGAGCCAGCCGGTGCCCTCGCGGCAAGGCGTGCACTGGCCGCAGGATTCCTCGAAGTAGAAATACGACAGACGCTCCAGCGCGCGCACCATGCAGGTGGCCTCGTTCATCACGATCACCGCCCCGGAGCCGAGCATCGAGCCCGCTTTGGCGATCGAGTCGTAGTCCATGTCGGTCTTCATCATCACGTCGGCGGGCAGCACAGGCATCGACGAGCCGCCCGGAATCACGGCTTTCAGCTTCCTGCCGCCGCGCATGCCGCCCGCCATTTCCAGCAACTTCGCGAAGGGCGTACCCAACTTGACCTCGTAGTTGCCGGGCCGGGCGACGTGGCCGGTCACCGAGAACAGCTTGGTGCCGCCGTTGTTCGGCCGCCCGAGCGCGAGGAAGGCCTCGCCGCCGTTGCGCACGATCCAGGGCACCGCGGCAAAGGTTTCGGTGTTGTTGATGGTGGTGGGCTTGCCGTACAGGCCGTAGCTCGCCGGGAACGGCGGCTTGAAGCGCGGCTGGCCCTTCTTGCCCTCGAGGGACTCCAGCAGCGCGGTCTCTTCGCCGCAGATGTAGGCGCCGTAGCCCGGGTGGGCGTGCAGGTCGAAGGCGAACTGCGAACCGAGGATGTTCCTGCCCAGATACCCCGCGGCACGGGCCTCTTCGAGCGCTTCCTCGAACTGATCGTAGACTTCCCAGATCTCGCCGTGGATGTAGTTGTAGCCGACGCCGGCGCTCATCGCGTAGCCGGCGATGATCATGCCCTCGATCACGATGTGCGGGTTGTAACGCAGCAGGTCGCGGTCCTTGCAGGTGCCGGGTTCGCCCTCGTCGGAATTGCACACCAGGTATTTCGCGCCTGGAAACTGGCGCGGCATGAACGACCATTTGAGCCCGGTCGGAAAGCCCGCGCCGCCGCGGCCGCGCAGGGCTGATCTTTTTATTTCCGAAATAACGCTTTCAGGAGAAAGCTTTTCAGACAAAATCTTTCGCAGAGCTTTGTAGCCGTCCCTTGCCTCGTAGTCCTTGAGGCGCCAGTTGCGGCCGTCAAGGCCGGTCATCAGGATCGCATCCGGTCCGTAATCGAGCATGGTCATTTAAGATCTTCCAGCAACGCGTCGATTTTTGCATTCGACATGGTGTCGTGCATTTTCTTGTTGTTCACCAGGATCACCGGCGCCATGGCGCAGGCGCCCATGCATTCGCCTTCCTTCAGCGAAAACCTGCCGTCCCCGGTGGTTTCGCCGAAGTCGATGCCGAGCCTGGCCTTGAGATGGTCGGCCGCGTCCAGCGAGCCCTGCAGGCCGCATGGCAGGCAGGTGCAAATCGTGAGCTTGTGCTTTCCGGTCGGCTGCAGGTTGTACATGCCGTAGAAAGTCGCCACTTCATACGCGGCAACCGGCGCGATGCCGAGGTAACCGGCGACGAAGTCCATGGTCTCGTTGGCGAGCCAGCCCTTCTCGTCCTGCGCGATGATCAGCGCCATCATTACCGCCGACTGCTTCTGGTCGGCAGGGTATTTCGCTATTTCTCTATCTATCTTTTGCAAGGAAGTTACCGAGAGGGTCATCGATCAACATCCCCGAAAACGATGTCGATGGTGCCGATAATGGCGACGGCATCGGCCAGCATGTGGCCTTTCGACAGCTCGTTCATGGCCGACAGATGGCAGAACGCGGGCGAGCGCAGCTTCATGCGGTAAGGCTTGTTGGCGCCGTCGGAGATAAGGTAGACGCCGAACTCCCCCTTCGGGTGCTCGATCGCGGCGTAGGCCTCGCCTTCCGGTACGTGCATGCCCTCGGTAAAGAGCTTGAAGTGGTGGATCAGCTCTTCCATGTTGGCCTTCATTTCACCGCGCGAGGGCGGCGCCACCTTGTGATTGTCGGTGATTACCGGGCCCGGGTTGGCACGCAACCATTCGATGCACTGCCTGATGATGCGGTTGGACTGGCGCATCTCCTCGATGCGCACCAGGTACCGGTCGTAGGTATCGCCGTTGCGGCCCACTGGAATGTCGAATTCGACCTCGTCGTAGACCTCGTAGGGCTGCTTCTTGCGCAGATCCCATTCGATTCCGGAGCCGCGCAGCATGACGCCGCTGAAGCCCAGCGCCATCGCGCGCTCGGGGGTCACCACCCCGATGCCCACCGTGCGCTGCTTCCAGATCCGGTTATCGGTCAGCAGCGTTTCATAGTCGTCGACGCACTTTGGGAAGCGCTGCGTGAAATCGTCGATGAAATCAAGCAGCGAGCCCTGGCGGTTGGCATTCATTTCACCGAGCACGCGCGCGTTGCGCGAACGCTGCGCCCGGTACTGCGGCATCGATTCCGGCAGGTCGCGGTAGACGCCGCCCGGCCGGTAGTACGCGGCATGCATCCGCGCGCCGGAAACGGCCTCGTAGCAGTCGAGCAGGTCCTCGCGCTCGCGGAAACAGTACAGGAACACCGTCATCGCCCCGAGGTCCAGCCCCTGGGTGCCGAGGAACAGGAGATGGTTCAGGATGCGCGTGATCTCGTCGAACATCACCCGTATGTAGCGGGCGCGCAGCGGCACTTCGATCTGCAGCAGCTTTTCTATCGCCAGCACGTAGGCGTGTTCGTTGCACATCATGGACACGTAGTCGAGCCGGTCCATGTACGGCAGGTTCTGCAGGTAGGTGCGGGTCTCGGCGAGCTTTTCGGTCGCGCGGTGCAGCAGGCCGATGTGCGGATCGGCGCGCTGGATCACTTCGCCGTCCAGTTCGAGCACCAGACGCAGAACCCCGTGCGCCGCCGGATGCTGGGGGCCGAAGTTCAGGGTGTAGTTGCGGATCTCAGCCACGGCTCACTGTTCTCACTTTTCCTCGCCGTAGTGCGCTTCGCGTACCACGCGCGGCGTGACCTCGCGCGGCTCGATCGACACCGGCTGGTAGACCACCCGCTTCTGCTCCGGGTCATAGCGCATCTCCACATAACCCGAGATCGGAAAGTCCTTGCGGAACGGATGCCCGATGAAACCGTAGTCGGTCAGGATGCGGCGCAGGTCCGGATGGCCGTCGAACACGATGCCGAACAGATCGAAGGCCTCGCGCTCGTACCAGTTCACGCTCGGCCAGAGCTCGATCAGCGAGGGCAGGATCGGATTCTCGTCATCCGCGCAAAAGCAGCGCAGCCGCAGGCGCCAGTTGTGCGTGATCGAAAGAAGCTGCGAGACCGCGGCGAAACGCCGTTGCGTGCGCTCGCGGTCGCCGTACGCCGAGTAGTCCACGCCGGAAAGGTCCATCAACTCCTCGAAGCGCAGGTCGGCATGATCGCGCAGCTTCAAGGCGGTGCTGCTGTAGTCCGCTGCCTTGATTTCGAGGGTCAATTCGCCAAGGCGTTCTGTGGGTTTTATTCCAAGAATTCTTTCCAACGAATCCTGAAGCCGAATGAGTTTCGGGCTCATCTAGCGATCGTATTGGTGCGCTTGATCTTGTTCTGCAGCTGCAGGATGCCGTAGAGCAGCGCCTCCGCCGTCGGCGGGCAGCCCGGAACGTAGATGTCCACGGGAATGATGCGGTCGCAGCCACGCACCACCGAGTACGAGTAGTGGTAGTAGCCGCCGCCGTTGGCGCACGAGCCCATCGAGATGACCCAGCGCGGCTCCGCCATCTGGTCGTAGACCTTGCGCAGCGCGGGCGCCATCTTGTTGCACAGGGTTCCGGCGACGATCATCACATCCGATTGCCGCGGGCTCGGCCGGAACACGATGCCGAAGCGATCGAGGTCGTAACGCGCGGCGCCGGCGTGCATCATTTCGATCGCGCAGCAGGCCAGGCCGAAGGTCACCGGCCAAAGCGACCCGGTACGGGTCCAGTTGATCAGCTTGTCGGCCGACGTGGTGACGAAACCCTGCTGCAGAATGCCCTCAATGCCCATGGCTCATTCCCATTCCAGCGCGCCCTTCATCCATTCGTAGACGAAGCCCACGACGAGGATGCCGAGGAACAGCATCATGGCAAGGAATCCGGCCATGCCGATCTCGCCGATCACCACCGCCCACGGAAACAGGAACGCGATCTCGAGGTCGAACAGGATGAACAGGATCGCGACCAGGTAGTAGCGCACGTCGAACTTCATGCGCGCATCCTCGAAGGCCTCGAAACCGCACTCGTAGGGCGAGAGCTTCTCCGGGTCGGGCCGATGCGGGCCCAGCAGCGAACCGAGCACCACCGGCCCAACGCCGACGAGAAGGCCCACCAGGATGAACAGCAGGATCGGAAAGTACTCGGCAAGCATTCGCTTCTTATTCTCCTAATCGCTGCTCAAATGCCGCTTATCCGATGGTGCCCACGAGCAGACTCGAACTGCTACGGCGTTTTAGGCCACCAGCCCCTCAAGCTGGCGTGTCTACCAATTTCACCACGTGGGCCGCAGTTGACCTGCGTTAACCCCCGGATTATCCCTCAAAATCACTGCGGAACGTCTTTCGCTTTCGCGCCTTGCGCCGGCGCCGCAGGCGTCTCAGGCACTTTTTCCGTTTCGCCCACCGGTACCGCCGGCGCGGTCTTCACCGCATCGAGCACGCCGCCGCCAGTCTTCGGCTTGTTGGTCGCGAGATAGGCGAGCCCCAGGCTGGTGAGGAAGAATACGGTCGCCAGCACCGCAGTGGCGCGGGACAGGAAATTCGCCGAACCGGTGGCGCCGAACAGGCTGCCCGAGGAGCCGCCGCCGAAACCCGAGCCCATGTCGGCGCCCTTGCCGTGCTGGAGCAGCACCAGCCCTATGATCGTCAGCGCGACCAGCACGTGCACGGCGATGACTATGTTGATCCACATTTCCATTGGCTCAGCCCTTTCGTTGCGCAGCGCGCACTATTGCGATGAACTCACCTGCCACCAGCGACGCGCCGCCGATCAAACCACCATCCACGTCCGGCATTGCAAAGATCGCCTCCGCGTTCGCCGGCTTGACGCTGCCGCCATAAATAATCCGCGTTTCGGGGAGCACCCTGCCCCTCAGAAACGCATGCACGGCCTGCGCCTGCTCCGGCGTCGCCGTGCGTCCCGTGCCGATGGCCCAGACGGGTTCGTAGGCCACGACTGCGTTTTCAAGGAATTTCCTATTGTTCAAATCCAGAACCACTTGCAACTGCCGGCCGACCACTTGTTCCGTCTGCCCCGCATCCCTCTGCGCAAGCGTTTCGCCGACGCACAGGATGGGTTTCATGCCGTGCACCAGCACTGCCGCGTACTTCGCCGCCACCGCGGCGTCGGTTTCGCCGCATAGTTGCCGCCGTTCCGAATGCCCGACGATCACGTAGCGGCAGTTGAATTCCGCCAGCATCGGCGCCGACACTTCGCCGGTAAACGCGCCCTGCGCATGGGCGCTCACGTCTTGCGCGCCCCAGGCGAGCCGCGCGCTCGCCAATTGCCGAGCCACTTCGTCGAGGTAAGGGTAGGGAACGCAAACCGCGCATTCCACGCCCTCCAGGCTTTCCGTTTCTCCGGCAACTGCTTCCAGCAGCGCCCGGTTCGAGACCCGGTTGCCGTGCATTTTCCAGTTGCCGGCGACCAGGGGGGTGCGCATGTTCCGTGAGTAAGTCCTGAAGCGTCCGCAAAGCAGTGAATTTTACCGCATTCGGCTCAGGCCCGAGGCGGCTTGACGGCACGGTGAAAGCCGAGCATCCCGGCGAACACCGTCTTCGAGGTGACGTTCTGGAAACCAACATCCTCCAGCAGGTCGCTGAGTTCCCTCGCGGAGTAGAACATCTGCAGCGCCTGGATGAAATAGTCCTTGCAATTGAGCGCCGCGGGCCCGCTGCGGAACATAAACCCGGTGAACCAGAGGCAGAACCGCAGGTACGCGTAATAGAGTTTCTCTACGATCCGGTTGCCTGGACGCAGCATGTCGCAATGGTAGAAGCGCCCGCCGGGCTTGAGCACGCGCCGGATCTCGGCGGCGACGCGCCGGATACGCAGATGCCTTGAGGCGAACTGCAGCGTGGCGACATCGAATGAATTGTCCGCGTACGGCAGCTTGTGCACGTCGTCGATCACGCTCTCGATGCGCAACCCCCGTGCCTCGGCGCGCTGGCGCCCGACCTCCTGCATCGCGGCGCTGCGGTCGATGGCGTACACCTCGAGCGTCGGCTCGCGCTTCAGGAGCGCGATGCCGATGGCATTGGTGCCGGCACAGACATCGAGCACCCGCTCGCCGGACCGGATATCCACCGTATTCATGAATTTGCGCAGAAACCAGCCCCACAATCCCAGGCTGGCGATGTAGTTCGCCCGGTCGTAATACGGTGCGACATCGGCAAATACGTCGTTCAGTTCCTGGGTCCAGACGACGTTAAAGAGCTCTTCGCGCGCGATTTCGCGCGTTGCGACCGCCGGCGGGTTCATCGGCTACCCTCCCCTCAGATAATCGTCAGATACAGGACCGCGGCGCCCGTTCCGGTCAACGCCACGGCGTACACAGCCGTCGCCACCGCGACGTCCGCGCGCACACCAAGATCGTAGCAGGTGATGCGCAGCCGGTGGGCGGCGCTCCAGAGCGACAGGAACACCACGCCCGCCACCGCAACTTTGACCAGCCAGTGGCCCAGCAAGGCATGCAGCCTGTCATAGGCCAGCAGGTCGGGCGCATGTCCGAGCGCCGCCAACAGGGTAAGCAGGATCAGCGCCGGGGTGAGGAACGCGGTAAGGGTGCCGCCCGCGGCGAACGGACCCCAGACGATCGGCTTGTTGGATATCGCCATGCTCAGAACGCTCCTGAGAAATAGAGGATCGCAATCGACAACACCGCCCAGATGGCAAAATGCGCGCCGGCGATGGCCGCGCCGGGCACGAACTCCTCGCCGATCTGCAGCGGCAGCGCCTGCGGGGTCAGGTTGAACCACGTATAGCTGTGGTACGCGGCGAAGGCGAGTGCCGCCAGGTGAAACACGACGCTGGCCGGGCTCTTCAGGAACTCGAGGAACGCAGTCCACGCGGCCGGCCCTTCGGCGAGCTGCTTCAGCCCCCACACCATCATCAGCGTCCAGCCACCGATGAACAAGCACGAGAATTCGCGCGTCATGTAGCGCAGGTAGCGCGGGTGCCGGAAGATCCAGCGCAGCCCCTCCTCACGAACGTACGGCTTGCGGCTCATCATTTCGTCAGCCATGGCATGAGGTGCTCCGTGTACCAATCCACCGTGCTCCTGATCTTCACCTGCTGCAGCGCCGCCGCCGGATCGACATGCTCGGGGCAAACCTCGGAGCAGGCCCCGGTGAACGAGCATTCCCATACCCCTTCGGTAGAGGCGATCTCCTCCTGCCGCTCGGCGCGGCCGCCGTCGCGCGAATCCTGGTTGTAGCGGTGGGCGAGCGAAATCGCCGCCGGGCCGATGAACTTCGGGATAAGCCCGTACTCCGGGCAGGCCGCGTAGCACAGCATGCAGTTGATGCACATGCTGTACTGCTTGAAGCGCTTGAGTTCCGCCGGCGTCTGGCGGTACTCGCCTTCGCTGACCGGCTTTTTCTGCTTCGGGATCAGGTAGGGTTTGACCCGCTTCAACTTCGCCATGAAGTCATCGACCACGGTCACCAGGTCGCGTTCGATCGGGAAATGTGCCAACGGCTCGACGCGGATCACGCCGTCGTAGTTGCGCAGGAACGCCTTGCAGGCCAGTTTCGGCTCGCCGTTGACCATCATGCCGCAGCTGCCGCACACCGCCATGTGGCAGGACCAGCGGTAGCTGAGCGTCGGATCGATGGATTCCTTGACGTGGTTCAGGGCATCGAGAACGACCCATTCTTCCCGGCAGGCGACCGAATAGCGCTGGAAGCGCGGCTCCTTGTCCGTTTCCGGGTTGTACCGCAGCACTTCGAGCTCGACCGTGCGCTCGCCCATTACTTGTGGTCTCCAGAATAGTCCCGCACCCCGGGCTGGGATCTGGTGATAACCACGTCGCAGTAATCCACGCGCGGCGCCTGCGTCGGATGGTAGATCGCAAGCGAATGGCGCAAGAAGTTCCTGTCGTCGCGCTCGGCAAAGTCGATGCGCTGGTGCGCGCCGCGCGATTCCTTGCGCGCAAGAGCGCTCTGCGCGACCGCTTCCGCGCACTCGAGCATCGAGCCAAGTTCCAGCGCCTGCAGAAAATCGGTGTTGTAGACGTTGGTCTTGTCGTGCAGTTCGATCCCCTTATAGCGACGGCGCAGGTCGGCGAGTTTGCCGCAAGCCTCCGCAAGACCTTCGCCGGTCCGGTAGATACCGGCGTGCTGTTCCATGGTGTGCATCATCTCTTTGCGCAACCCGGCGACGGTTTCGGTGCCGCCGCTTCTCTGCATCAGTTCGCGCACGCGCGCCTGCGCCGCCGCGCCAAGCGTCGCGAGCGCGGCATCGCCGACCGGGCGCGTGCCCGACCCGACGTATTCCATTGAGCTCAGCGCCGCGCGCCGCCCGAACACCAGCAACTCGGTGAGCGAATTCGAACCAAGCCGATTGGCGCCGTTGATGCTCACGCAGGCGCACTCGCCGGCGGCGAACAGCCCCGGCAACGAGGTCGCCGCGTTGATGTCGGTATGGATGCCGCCCATCATGTAGTGGACCACCGGACGCACCGGCACAGGATCGGTGACCGGATCGACGCCCATGTAGCTGATGGACATGTCGCGCACCAGGGGCAAGCGCTCGTTGATCGTCTTCTCCCCCAAGTGCCGCATATCGAGCAGCATCGCGTCGCCCCACTGGGTCGGCACCGCGTTGCCTTTTTTCTGCTCGTGCCAGAACGCCTGGCTGACGCGATCCCGCGGGCCGAGTTCCATGGTCTTGAGCACCGGATGTCCAAGCGGTGTCTCCGGTCCCATGCCGTAGTCCTGCAGGAAGCGGCGGCCGTTCTTGTTGAGCAGCACGCCACCCTCCCCACGGCACGCCTCGGTGAGCAGCGTGCCGGTGCTGGGCAGCCCGGTCGGGTGGTACTGCACGAACTCCATGTCCTTTAGCGCCACGCCGGCACGGTAGGCAAGCGCCATGCCGTCGCCGGTCTTGATCGCGCCGTTGGTGGTGAACGGGAACATGCGCCCCGCGCCGCCGCCCGCGATGATCACCGCACGCGCGTCGAACCGCCGCATCTGGCCGCTGCGCATCTCGATCGCGACGAAGCCCGCACAGCGACCCTCCTCAACCAGCAGCTCGGTGGCGTAGTACTCATCGAAGCGCTGGATCGAGGAAAACTGCAGCGAAGTCTGGAACAACGTATGCAGGATGTGAAAACCCGATTTGTCGGCGGCAAACCAGGTGCGCTGCTTCTTCATGCCGCCAAAGGGCCGCACCGCCACCGAACCGTTGTCCTCGCGGCTCCACGGACAGCCCCAGTGCTCCAGCTGGATCAATTCCTTCGGCGCCTCGCGGATGAAGTAGTCCACCGCGTCCTGGTCGCTCAGCCAGTCGCCGCCGCCGACGGTATCGTTGAAGTGATGCTCGAGGCTGTCGTCGCTCTTGATGACGCCCGCCGCGCCGCCCTCCGCGGCGCAAGTATGGCTGCGCATCGGATACACCTTTGAAACAAGCGCGATGCTCAACTTCGGGTCGGCCTGCGCGAGCGCGATGGCAGCGCGCAACCCCGCGCCCCCCGCACCGATGATCGCTACGTCCGCCTTGACCGTCTCCATGCCTCTGGCTCCGGGACTTCGTGCCCCTGCGAGCAAGTATCAACCACTGTGGCTTGCCTGGGTTTGACAAAGATCAAACTGCATTGTGCATGGCAAGGACGATAATCCTGCGCAAGGTCCCATCAATGGCCAGGATCCTTATCGTCTACTCGACCACCGATGGGCATACCAGGGAGATCTGCAACCGGCTGCGCGAAGTAATCGAGCAGCAGGCGCATCAGATCAGCCTGGTCTCGGTCGAAGACGTGGCCGATACGGATCTGGCGTCCTTCGACAAAATCGTCGTTGGCGCGAGCATCCGCTACGGCAAGCACAGCGCGCTGGTGGTTGATTTCATCGAGCGCAACGCGCAGCTGCTGAATCGCAAAGCCAGCGCCTTCTTCTCGGTCAGCGTGGTCGCGCGCAAGCCGGGGAAAAACCAGCCCCTCACCAATCCCTACGTGCGCAAACTCCTCGGGCGTATAGCGTGGCGCCCCACGGAGCTCGCGGTGTTCGCCGGCAAGATCGACTATCCGCGTTACGGTTTCGTGGACCGATTGGTGATACGCGGGATCATGTGGCTGACGGGCGGGCCCACCGATCCCATGGCAGTGGTGGAGTTCACCGACTGGCGGCAGGTCGAGGCTTTCGGCCGCCTCATCGCCCGGATGTAACCGCAGCGACGAAATTTTGCACGCTCATCCCGCGCGTCGCACCCAACGCGGCCGCCGGCGCGTTGACATGCAGAATTGCGCCGCTCTCCCACATCGAGCGGCCGTCGCCGATGCGCGCGCTCATGCAATCGACCGCGACTGCCGGAATGCCGCGCGCGCCCAGCGCCGGAAGGCGCGTGATGCCGATGCGGTCCGCGCCTACGCCCGCGTCGTTGAACACCGCCGCCGCCGCATCCACCGCCAGCGCCGACTCAGGCCGGCCGCCGTGCAGCGCGCCGTGCGAACCGATGACGAGGATCCGGCCTGCATCGGCCGCCTCAATCTTGCCGACCGAATCCAAGGCCCAGACCTCGGGCGGGCCCCCCGCCTCCGGCGGCCTGCCAACGAGCTGCCAGCGCCCTTCCGCATAGGGCGGCGGCGCGGCGCGCGGCGCAGCGGCGCGGCGCATGCGCTCCGCGGCGTCTCGACAGGACTGACCGGCGACCACGCCGCAAAGCGCTGCAAACACGTTTGCATGGCTGATGACGCCGCGCGCGAGCATGTCGGCGCCATCGCCGATGCGAGCGCTCATGCAGTCCACCGCTGCCGCAGCCATCCCGATCTGTTCCAGGTAAACCAGGCCCGCGATACCGGCGCGGTCCTTTCCCAGACCGGCATCGTTCAAGACCAGCGCATGCACGCCCGCCTTCGCCCCGAAGTAAGCGGCGATCACGCCGCCGTGCGAGCCGGCGACCAGCACTTTGCCGGCGACATCTTCCAGCCGGGTGACGCTTTCGGCGGCGGCTATCTCAATCACAGATAGCCGAGATACCGCGGCAGGAAAAGCACAATCTCCGGCACGAAGGTCAGCACGAGCAACATCGCGGTCATCGCCACCACCAGCCAGGCGCACCAGCGGATGGTGGACTCCATCGTGATGCCGGCGAGCCGGCAGGTCACCATGAGATTGACCGCGGTAGGCGGCGTGAACTGCCCGATGGCGACGTTGATCGTCACCACGATCCCGAGCCAGACAAGGTCCCACTGGTAGGCCTGCGCCACCGGCAGCAGGAACGGCAGGAACACGAAATAGGTCGCCGTGGCATCCAACGCGGTCCCGGCGACAAGCAGCATGAACGTGATCGCGAGCAGCACCGACGTCTCGCTGGTGCCGGTGCTGGTGAGCCACTTGGCGAATTCGTTGAACACGCCGATCGTGTCCACCGCCCAGCCGAACAGCGACGCAAGCCCGACCATGAACAGAATCACCGCGGAAATCTCGGCAGCTTCGGCGAGCAGGTCCCAGACCTGCCTCCAGGTCATCGAACGATAGACCACCAGCCCGATGATCAGCCCGTACGCAACAGCGACCACTGCTGCCTCGGTCGGCGTGAACGCGCCACTGCGCATGCCGCCAAGAATGATGACCGGCGCGAGCAGCCCCCAGCCGGCCTCCCGCATGCTGCGCCAGAACGGCGGCGCGGGTTCGGGGTCGTTCGCACCCCAGCCGTTGATCCGCGAAAACACCATCGCCGCGATGATCAGGGCCACGCCGCAGAGCAGCCCCGCGACCAGGCCGGCGGCGAACAGCGCCTGCACGCTCGCCTGCGGCACCAGCACCGAGTAGATGATGAGCGCGATCGAGGGCGGAATGACGATCGCCGTCGAGCCCCCCGCGGCGATCAGGCTGGCGCTGAACTCGCGCGGGTAGCCGACGCGCGTCATCGCGGGAATCATGATCGCGCCGACCGCCGCGGCGTCGGCCGGGCCGGAGCCCGAGATGCCGCCGAGGATCATGCAGACCAGCACCGCCGCGACAGCGAGCCCGCCGGAGCTCTTACCCACGATACTTTCCGCAAGGCGCACCAGGCGCGCGGCGACACCCGAGCGCTCGAAGATCATCCCCGCGAGGATGAACACCGGGAGCGCGATCAATGGATACTTGGCGATGCCGCTGTAGACCGTGTTCGGCACCGACATGATGCCCATCTTGGCCGCGACAATCACGGCCACGCCCGACAGGCCGAGGGTGACCGCGAGCGGTACCGCCGCGCACATCAGGACCACGAAGACGCCGAACAGCAGCCAGCTCATTCGGCCTTCTTCCCCAGCACGTGCCAGAACCCTTGCGCGATGCGCCCCAGCACTAGCAGCGCGAGCAGCGGCAACCACACGGTGTAAATCCACTGCGGCCACCCGAGGCCGGGCGAAGTGACCTCGAGCCCGTAGTCGTCCCAGGCCATGCGCGTGCCGTGCCACGCGATCAGGCCGACCATCAGCGCGCTCATGGCCAGGCCAAACAGCAGGAAGCGCCGGCGCCAGGCCCAGCCGAGCTGGTCGGTGAAATACGTCACCGCCATCTGGTTGCCATCGAGAAACGCCTTGGCCGAGCCGATGAAGGTGAGGAACACCAGCAGAAACACCGACATCTCCTCGGTGAAGGCAAAGGAGATGTCGGTCAGGTAGCGCACCACCACATTGGCGAGCGTGATGAGGCAGATTGCAGCCATTGCCGCCGCGCCAAGGAAGCGCTCGGCGCGAAACTGCGCATTCGGAGGGAGCGTCGGCGGCGCGCCCTCGTTCTGCTCAGACAATCAGGACTTCTTCTTCCGGTTGGCGATCGACTGCTCGGCTTTCTTCACCAGATCCGGGCCGATCTGCTTGGCCCACTTGTCGTACACCGGGCGCGTCACCTTCTGGAACTCGGCGCGCTCCGCCGCGGTGGGTCGGACGATCTTGACGCCAAGGCCCTCGATCGTCTTGTGCATGGCGGGGCTGACCCCGGTCAGGCCCTCGCGGGCGAGCTCGATGCAGTACTTGCCTGCCTCGAGCGCAGCCTGGCGCACGATCTTCTGGTCTTCCTTCGTCCAGCTGTCCCAGACCTCCTGGTTGGTGACGAAGATCAGGGGATCGGCGACGTAGCCCCACAGGGTCACGTTCTTCTGCCCCACGGTGTGCAGCTTTGCGGCGGTGAAGACTGTAAGCGGATTCTCCTGACCGTCCACCGCTCCCGAAGCGAACGCCGGCTGGGCGTCGGCCCAACTCATCTGTGTCGGGTTGGCTCCCAGCGCTGTGAAGGTGTCGAGGAACAACGGCGAGCCGACAACGCGGAACTTCAGGCCCTTGAAGTCCGCCGGCCGGCGCAATTCTCTTTTCGAATTGGTCACCTCGCGAAAGCCGTTCTCGCCCCAGGCGAGCGGCACGGCGCCGGCCTTGCTGAGAATGCCGAACAGCTCTTTGCCCACTTCGCCGCCGGTGAGCGCGTCGATGGCTTCGTAGTCCGGCATCAGGAACGGCAGCGAGAACAGGTTGAGCTGCTTGATCTGCGGCGACCAGTTGATGGTCGAGCCGATCGCGAGGTCGATCACGCCCTGCCGGATCGCGGTGAATTCCCGCGTCTGGTCGCCTGCCACGAGCGACACGCCCGGGTACACCTTGATGTTGATGCGGCCATTGGTGCGCTGCTTCACCAACTCTGCCCAGCGGTCGGCCGCCTTGCCCCAGGGGAAGGCGGAGCCGACCACGGTCGAGAGCCGGTACTCGTTCTGGTATTTGGATTGCGACATTGCCGGCGCGGCGACGAGCGCCATACCGGCCACGGCCAGCGCCGCGATGAGGGTTCTGCGTTTCATCTGCTTCTCCTTATTTGAATTCCATGATTACTTCAAGAATCCCGCCGGCTGTCAGGCGCGCCTCGTCCTCTAGGGGCCTGGAGTAACCGACAGGGATGCGCGGGCCACCGAGCCTTTTTACCCGAACACCGAGCGTCTCGGCAACCTCGGCAGCGACTTCGGCGCCAAATCCGGCCGCCCGGACCGCCTCGTGCGCGACCAGCAGGCGCCCCGTCTTCGCCGCCGATTCGAGCACGCTGTCGCGGTCCCAAGGCCAGATCGTGCGCAAATCGATCAATTCGACCGAAATTCCCTTTTTCGATGCGTTTTGCACCGCTTCCGCTGCCGTATGCACTGTACGTGACCACGTTACCAACGTCACATCACTGCCGGATTGAAGGACTTTGGCCTTGCCAAGCGGAATCTTCTCGCCCTCGACCACTTCCCCCTCCAGCCCCCAAAGCTCCTTGTGTTCCATGTAGATCACGGGATCGCCGCAGGCGATCGCCGCCGCTAACAGCGAGTAATTGTCCTGCGCGCTCGAGGGCGTGACCACCACCAGCCCCGGGATGTGCGCGAACCACGCTTCCAGACTCTGCGAGTGCTGCGCCGCCGAGCCGGCCCAAATGCCGATCGGCAAACGCGCAACGAGCGGTACCCGCCCTTGGCCACCGAACATGTAGCGCGCCTTGGCCGCCTGGTTGACGATTTCGTCCATGGCGCAGAGCGCGAAATCCACCACGCGCATCTCGACCACGGGTTTCAGGCCGGTGAGCGCCATACCGACGGCGGCGCCCATGATGGTGGACTCCGAAATCGGCGTATCGATGACGCGCGCGGCGCCGAACTTCTGCTGCAGGCCGCGGTATTGGCCGAAAATCCCGCCGCGACCGACGTCTTCGCCAAGCGCCACGACGCGCGCGTCGGCCGCCATGGCGCTCTCGAGCGCCGCGCAGGCGGCCTCACCGTAGCTCATCCGAGCCATCGGCCGCTCCCCGTGTCCTGGATATCCGCGTAAGCGCCGCTCCTGTCCGGCCAGAGAGCTGCCGCAGCAGCGCGCAGCGCACTTGCAACCTCTTCATCAGCTTGCTGTTGAATTTGCTCCAGTTCTTCTTTTTTTATTCCCAAGGACTTCTGGACAAAAACGGCAATGGGATCGTTTTCCAGTGCGCGGGCGACTTCCTCGCCGTTTCGATAGGTCGCCGGATCCACGGACACATGGCCCTTGAATCGATAGGTGATGGCGTGCAGGAACTGCGGTCCCTCCCCTGCCCGGATCTTCTTCAAGAGAGAGGCAGAAGCGTTGTCCACTGCGAAAACGTCATTGCCGTCCACTTCCACGCCGTCGACGCCGATCGCCTTCGCACGCGCAAGCGGCCCCGCGCCCGCGGTCATCGCTTCCGTGGAAGTGGTCGCCGACCAGCGATTGTCTTCGCAGATGAACAGCACCGGCAGGGCGTAAATCTTCGCCCAGTTGAGACCCTCAAGAAACGGACCGCGGTTCACCGCGCCGTCGCCGAAGAAGCAGGCGACGATTTCCTTTTTCGACTGCACTTTCAGCGAATGCGCCGCACCGACGGCGATCGGGATGCCTGCGGCGACCACCCCGTTCGCGCCCAGCATGCCGACCGAAAAATCGGCAATGTGCATCGAGCCGCCCTTGCCGCCGTTCGTGCCGCCAACGCGGCCGAATAGCTCGCACATCATTTTTTCCATCGACGCGCCCTTGGCGAGCGTGTGGCCGTGGCCGCGGTGCGTCGAGGTAATCAGGTCGTCGTTCGCGAGATTGATGCAGACGCCCGCCGGAACAGCCTCCTGGCCCGTGGACAGGTGCAGTGGACCGCGCACCCGGACATCGTTGCCGAGCGCCGCGCCGAATGCCGACACGCCGCCTTTGGACGCCTCTTCAGCCGCGTTTTCGAACGCGCGGATACGCGCCATCGTGCGGTAGAGCACAAGTGCGCGGTCCAGCGAAATTGGAGAGGGGCTGCTCAAGGAGGCGCGAGTTTACCAGCGCGCGCCGCGCCGCTCAGGATCTGGCCGGCCGGAAAACGAGGAAATACTGGTTTGGCAGAAAGCCGTGTTCGCGCTCCAGCGAGTAACCGGCACGCTTGAACTCAGCTTTCACCTGCTCCGGTGCGAGGCGCGCGGCTTTCGGCGGGCCTTCCGGCGAATCCATGCGGAAATCGATGATCGCGACGCGACCGCCGGGCTTGAGCGAATCGCGCAGCTTGCTGAAATAGCGTTCGCGATCGTCGATATGGTGGAACACGTCCACCAGGATCACGAGGTCCGCTTTTTCGGGCAGGCGCGGGTCGCCGGGGGCGGCTTTCAGCGCGGTGATATTGCCCAACCCCGCCCGCTGCGCGCGCTCGGTAAGGTATTTCACCATGTCGGGTTCGGTATCCACACCGTAGACCCGGCCCTTGGGCACCATGTGCGCAAAGCGCATCGCGAAATAGCCGGTGCCCGAGCCGATGTCCGCGACAACCGCGTCAGGCTTGAGCGACAGCGCCCGGATCACTTCATGCGGCTTCTGCCAGGCGTCGCGCTTCGGATCGTCGAAAACCTTCGCCCACTTCTCCGCATCGCCGAAGCTGTGGTCGTGGGTATGCGGGGTCTGCGCCGCACCGGCCAATGCGACCAGCAGAAGGGGGACCATTGCCAATCGGATCATTCAGTTCTCCTGTGAGTCCCCTTCAGGCGTGGGCGTGGCGCATCTTCTCATGCATCGCAGTTCGCTCTTCCGGCGTCATCACTCACCATTAATTCGACCACCTACGCCGCCAGGCGATCTTCGATCTTGTATCTTCCTGTCTCGGAAATCATGCCTGAAAACAATCTGTTTCACTCCCGGAAATCCGGGCTGAACAACAGGCTGATCGCGGCAATTCCTCGAGATTTGCGCCTCTGGATTTGTTGACCTCCGTCAACTTCGCGCAGGAGCAAATATCTCCACACCGACAGTCAGTGCTCGATGGAACAGCCGTGATTTGACCGTAGTCAATGTGGCATCGCAATAAGTCCGTAAGTTGATGCATAAACGCGATTCCTGAGCAGCACACGCACAAGGGGCGAGACCATGAAACTCACGAGACGGGACTTCCTCCAGGCTTCGGCCGTCACAGTCGGACTGCTGGTCGCCGGTTGCGCGACGACCGAGCCGGTCACCAGCGCGATGGTGGTGCGCAAAGCGAAACCCGCGAGTCCCGCCAAGGGTGAATGGGTATCGACGGCCTGCCAGGGCTGCACCCAGTGGTGCGCGATCCAGATCTTCGTGCAGGACGGTCGTGCGACGCGCGTGCGCGGCAATCCGGCGAGCAATACCAACCACGGCTATACCTGCCCGCGCGGCCACCTGATCCCGCAGCAGACCTACGATCCGGACCGCATCAAGGTGCCGATGAAGCGCACCAATGCCCAGAAGGGCCGCGGCATCGACCCGAAGTGGGTGCCGATCACCTGGGATGAGGCGCTCGACACGGTCGCGGAGAAAATGATGGAACTGCGCCGGAACAACGAGACCGGCAAGTTCACCTACATCCGCGGCCGCTATTCGCCGACCTCCACGGACCTTCTGTACGGCACGCTGCCGAAGCTGTTCGGGACCGGCAACTACTTCTCGCACAGCGCCATCTGCGCCGAGGCCGAGAAAATGGGGCCGGGCCTGACGCAGGGCTACTTCGGCTACCGCGACTACGACCTCGCCAATACCAATTGCCTGGTCGCTTGGGGAACCGACCCCCTCGCCTCCAACCGCATGGTGCCCAACACCATCCACCGGTTCGGCGAGATCCTCGCGCGCGGCACGGTGATCGCCGTCGATCCGCGGCTGTCGAACTCGGCAGCGAAGGCGCAGGAATGGCTGCCGATCAAGCCGGGCACGGACGGCGCGCTGGCCGGTGCCATCGCGCATGTGATGCTCACCGAGGGCCTGTGGAATCGCGAGTTCGTCGGCGACTTCAAGGAAGGCCGTAACCAGTTCGCTGCCGGCAGGACGGTGGACGAAGCCGCCTTCGCCGAGAAGGAAACGCACGGCCTGGTCAAGTGGTGGAACCTGGAGCTCAAGGACCGCACGCCGGCCTGGGCGGAAAAGGAAACCCTGATCCCGGCAGCGCAGATCGTGCGCGTCGCGCGCGCCATCGGCAAGGCGGCACCGAAGGTGGCTGTCTGGATGGGGCCGGGCGTGGCGATGAACCCGCGCGGCACCTACACCGCCATGGCAGTGCATGCGCTCAACGGCCTCGCCGGCTCGATCGACGCCGAAGGCGGCACGTGGCAGGGCTCCGGTATCTCGCTCGGCAGGTTCCCGAGCTCGGACAAGTACGTCGACGACATCGCCAAGGGCGGCAGCAAGGGCAAGAAGCTCGACGGGCGCGGCGAAAAGGACATGCCGGCCATGATGAACGCGCAGCCCGGCAGCGGCGTGGTGACCAACAACATCGCCAACGGCATGCTCAAGGACCCGGGCGCCTGCAAGGTGCTGATTTCGTCCTGGAGCAACTTCAACTTCTCCTGCACCGACCCGTCGCGCTGGGACAAAGCGCTGGCGAAGATGCCTTTCTTCGTCCACATGGTGACGAACGCCTCGGAGATGACGCAATTCGCCGACATCGTGCTGCCCGCGACGCATAACAGCAGCGAGGGCTTCTCGATCATCACCAACATGGGCAACGGCTACGGCTACGCGACCATCCAGCAGCCCGCCGGCAAGCGCCTGTGGGACGTCAAGCAGGAAGAGACCGAAGTGATGTGGCTCCTCGCCCAGAAGCTGAAAGCGAAGGGCTTCCCGAATCTCTTCGACTACTACTCGCAGGAGTTCAAGGATCCCGAAACCGGCAAAACGCCGACCAACGAACGCGAATTCGGCGAGATCGCAGCCAAGATCACCAGCGCACCCCTGTGGATGTCCAAGGACCCGGCCAAACCCGCGGCGGCCAAGGGCTGGGCGGACTTCCGCGCCAAGGGGATGGTCAGCAGCCCGAAGTACGCCCTGAAGAAGGGCTGGGGCGGAAAGTTCGCCACAGTCACGAAGAAGTTCGAGTTCTACAGCGAAACGGCCAAGAAGGGCCTCCTGGAGCACGCGAAGAAATTCAACACGTCGGTCGACGACATCCTCACGGTGTCCGGCTATGTCGCGCGCGGCGAACTCGCGTTTGTTCCGCATTACGAACCGCCCAAGCGCCACGGCAGTTTTGCCGAGTATCCGTTCGAGTTCATCGACTACAAGTCGCGCCTGAACCGCGAGGGCCGCTCGCAGAACCTGACTTG
>Ga0315281_10003607_pt1 | contig 22644 bp, 25 predicted proteins | sample YL17G07_0_MG_FD_204540 | JGI IMG/M metagenome (GOLD analysis project Ga0315281, IMG submission 204540) | Sediment microbial communities from Yellowstone Lake, YNP, Wyoming, USA - YL17G07_0 | ecosystem: Environmental > Aquatic > Freshwater > Lake > Sediment | place: USA: Wyoming | collected... | reverse complement strand
ACCAACGCTGGTAGCAGGACTGAACTGGCGCTGGCACCCTCGATAATCACGAAGAGGGCGGCGAAGTCCACCGGGGCGAGCCTCAGGGCGAAGGACATGCAGACCCAAGCCACGATTGTCGTGCTCAAGAATGCACCCTCCCCAGTCACATAGCTTCCAGTAGTCTCTGCCATGTAGATCTGCGAGAAGACCCACACGGAGGCTATGATGGCTCCCAAAGCCACGATCGCAGGTCTGGGAGAGGCCGTCTGCTGACTCAAACCCACTAGGCACGGAACTTCATGGATATAGTACTAACTCAGCGTCCAGCGTCTGGCTGAAGAACCGCGGGATTCACGATGTGATGTGCAATCTTTATACTGATATTGAAGAGCAGTGAAAAGAGGGCCCGTGGCCAAGTACGGATTACGGCGTCGGCCTGCGAAGCCGGAGATCCTGGGTTCAAATCCCAGCGGGCCCGCCAATTCTTCAGTTTTTGTGTGACGGTTTTCTGTCACGTGACGGATTTCCGTCACGCTTGGCAGGCCCAGGACCTCTCCTAAGATCGGCCTAATCTCCGGATCCAATGCCATGATAGAGAGTTCATCCCTCAACGACCTAGCCTTAGCCCGGATTCTCTCGCGGATCTTGCGTCTGTAACTTCCGCTGACCCGCTTCTCTCCCTTCAGGAACTGAACCTCTGCCTTGCTTAACATTCCTTTAGGACATGGCTTGCGTAAGGTCATAAAGGTGAGGCCAAGAGTTCAAATACATCCGATCCAGAGATGAATTTCGTCCTTTCGCACAATGGAGCAGGCGGAATTCGTGAGCGCGGAAAGGCGGAGGTAGGAGAATGAGCAAAGCGCCAAAGAGGTCCTGGCTGGTAGCAGGGTATTTCACAGGGGTAGCTCTCTTGTTTCTGGGGGTCTATGCTATGAGCAACCCCATAATGGAGGTGAAATATGAGAAGTCGCTTGGGTCCGAGGAAGCGGTTCGGGATCCGACCCACATGCCCCTCTTCTCCATCAAGAGTAACTTCACGTTGGGAAGGCTCGAACGCGAAGACAAGATATCGGCGTTTGCCTATTTGATATGCCCAATGTACTTTGTTGAGAATAGTGGAAAACCATCAGCACCCCCGTATCTGATTGGTCATGACCCAGATATTCCCTTTATCGCCATTGAGAAGAAGGATAACACGTGGCTGCTCACGATGGGTTGGTCTTTCCCTCCGGAGGAAGCGACTGAGAGATACCCGGTTGATCTAGAAGTGAATACACGCTTTGTGCTCGTTGACCAAGATGGAGAGAAATACACTTTGGGACATGCCTTATGTAAACTAGACGGCGAGCTGGAAGAGAGGCGGCTCAACATCAATCAAACGATTCGCACTCAGGGAGTGAACTATACGTTAACACTGTCTACGGAAGGCAAAATACCACATGCCGTCTACGTTGAGGTCAAGGTATTCAGGGAATCCCGGGATTGGAGAGGTGGCTTGGCTATCGTAGCCGGGATGGCAGTCCTTGCTATCACACGGCTAACGCAATTGACTGAGAGGAAGCGCGACCTCGAGGCTAGGGTTCTGATACCTCGTTCTCAAGCATTCACGTTGCTACGCAAGGAAAGTCTTAGCTGATCCTATCCCGCACATGGACCTAATGCTCGGATGAGAAGAGGCAATTCGATCATGTCAAGTCAGAGCGAGTCACCCAGACCGTCTCTCATGGTTAAGCTCGCATCAAGCTCGTTGATCTTTGCCTTCATGTTGACCAGCATCAGCACGAACACGGTCTCGCTCTGAAACGGCCCATGAAAAAGGAGGCCTTCGTGCTAACTCTCTTCCAATATGTCCTAAGAGTCTCGCTGAGATGATGCGTGACAACGTTGTGTACCGCGGGCCCACAGGCGGAAAGGCTGATTCAGTTTCAAGGGATCTGCCAACTTTCTCACGCTGCCCCTCCTGAGCATGACCATTTTCTTCCCTTCCTCGAAGGTCTCATATTTGTCAGGATCCCTGACCGGAGATGTCGGATCTCTTGGGTCCAAGTATGAATCGATTTCCCCCAAGAACTGGAGCTCAGAATAAGGCCTACTAACGTAGAGCGCTAAGTATCTCGGCTGTCGCGCAACTCTGATAAAACCCCACGCATTGAACCGTTTCAGGAAATCAACACCCTGCGGCTTTGAAGGGCAGATTATTACTTCTCCGTCCTCTAGTTTCTCTAGTTCCTTGCGATGAACTGTAGGGAACTCTTGCAGAGGAAGAGGGCCAGCTTGGACCTCCATGCCCGGTAGTGATACTCCTTCAACGATGTCTTTCAGGACAGAAACCAATTCGCCCAAATCCACAACATCGATGGGTGCGAGAAGCTTAGCTATTTGAATCGGGGTAAGCGGCACTTTTTCTCTCAGTTGGGCCAGAGTCAAGAGATCCTTGTAGTATATGACTCGTGTTTCATGGGAGTACTTGCTACCCCTCACCTGATCTGCCAGTGCCTTGATCTTAGCATCTTCACCAACTACGTATAGACCACAAACCTTGTCTGCACCAATTGCTTTCTCCTTTGCATATTGCTCTACATAATTCCCGAGTTGCTCCACGTCGAGACTAACCCAAGTCGCCAACTTCGTCTCAACAATTATGTGCGGTTCATTTGGAGTGCGCCAGATCCCATCATATGAGACCCCATTCTTGGTTGATCTGTAATGCCCGAAATCCGGCTCGAACCCGAGTTTCCCGCCCAACGCCAGGACAAGATCCTGAAACTCGAGTGCGAGTTTTTCCCTTACTGCCTCATCGAGCCAACTTCGAAAATTACTCAACTGCCATTTTTCTTGTCCTATGAACTCCCTAAATCGGGCTTGACTAGGGTCCTTGTCCTTAAGTTCACCATACAATCCCTTGAGATCGCTTAGGCTTAGGACGCTCAAGACCGGTCATGGATGAGACATTGTCCTAATAAGATTGAGGCGAACCTCCGCGTCATAGCCTTATGCAGGGGAGGCGCTTTGAATTCGACGGGGGCTAGACGGGTCAGCGATCTGACGGAGTGAGACGTAACACATGTGCCTATGGACAAGGCTTGTCTGTGTCGAAAGGCTTGTTCAGCGGGGGATTGACCACAGCGATCGCGAAGTGCTCAAGTCTTGTCATCTCCCGAGGGTCTTTGAGAGGGAGTGATTTGGACAGATAGCTTCTTGCGATGTGATCATTGAGTTTCAGTTCTGATCTGGTCCCCAGCTTCTCACTTAGGCTCCTCCTGAATGCGCTACTTCGCATAGAACCGTGCCTGTGTTGGTTGAACCGTTCTCTCAGGTTGGTGGCCTTTCCTATGTACACAGGTTCTCCCGTGCTTCTGGAACAGATAGCGTAGACCCCCGGCCTATCAAATTTCCTGCCCTTCTCACGTCCTAGAGGTCTCGAGAAGTCAACAGCCTCTTGCCTGAGCAGAATCTGCGTTCGCGCCCCGTAATGTCTGGCCGCCTCGTCAAGGTTCATTGGAAGTCTGCTCCTGTCGGTCCTCTTTTATGGTTGTTTCCTTTTCTCTACAGTGGTCACAAATGTTAGCGTTCGGGGCTCTTGCCTTACAAGACGTGCGCGGGCGGCTACACGTTCAGCCATCGCTAGGGCACATCCGACAATCTTGGGCGGGCGCTCATGTTTGCACTTGCGGTTGCGAGCCAACTGAGAGGAAAGGTATAATGCTTGTGTGAGTACACCCGTTGCCATAGGCTAGCAACACCGAGGGGCTCCCGGTTTCAGGCTGAACCACGTGTAGTCTCGCGTTCAAGACATAAAACATTCGACAAATCACAAAGCACACAATGAAGATCCGGGATTTCCAATACCCTGCCTTCAACTCCTTCAAACAGAGATTGGCAGGATTTGCATGTGTAGAGGTCGTGTTTGGTCTGGTCGTGTACATAGCCCTAGTCAATCAGTGGATTCCCCAGGTGATACTTGCTGCTATGTTCGCCCCTTGGGTAGCGATATCCGCCGCGGCGTTCGAATCCCTTATCGATGTTCCTTTGTTGGAATTGCGTTTTGATCCGGAGAACAAAGACCTTCACAAACCAGAGTTCTACGCAGCCAAGCGCATGAGAAAGTGCTGGTTCCTAAGGGTCGAAGTTGTCAACAACGGGGGGAGGGCAGCTGTGGATTGCGAGGCGAAAATCAGATTCCCAAAGGCAGGCAGACCGACTAAGGATGGCAAACAATGTGAGTCACCATCGAAGGAGTTTGAAACTTGGGTGGGGGTAGCATGGGCTGGCATATCGCCGAGTTCCGTGACCATTCCTCCTGAAGGCAATGCGGTTGCTAACGTGACGCTAATGCCAGAGGAAGCGGTCTTAGAAGAGGGGATAGCCAGATCAATCCCTGACTCGTGGGGGAAGTTCATGTCATGGGTAGTGACACTCGATGTTGCGCGGGATTATGAATTGGGTCTATACAGACGGGCTCAGGACGGCCTTTGTGAGGCGACATACGGGATAGAGTTGGGGGTCTTCTCTAGGAACGGGTTCCCAATAATCAAACCTTACAGACTGACCATCAGCCGGACTTGGGAAAACACAAGTCTGGAGCGCCGGATGAGAACACCGGAGTCAGTTGTCCAATAGAAAATAGTTGGCGGCTGCGGACGCCCCTGTTCTCACCACCGTGAAGGAATCCTCCGCGTCGTTGTGATGCTCCGAGACGACCTCCTATGAAGAATCGTCTCGCCACAGCGCTGGTGTCAGGGACTTCCTCCACCCTTCGACACATAAGGTCTCTTGTCTATGTAATAGACTGCGTGCCTAACGTTATGCTCGAACCCGATCGACTCGTAGAACTCCTCCTCACACCCTTCCAAGACATGGACATCGATGAAGGTCGCACCTATCTTGGTCAGCTCTTCGATCAGGGTCCCTCCAATTCTCTTACCCAAGCCATACGAGTCTCTCTCAATCAGAGAGCCGTTCTTATGCTTCAGGTCGCTGCCTTGATACTCCAAATCCAAGCAAAACTCAAAGACAGTCGCAGATAGGCCGTCGAACATGGCCCGAGCTATGCCGACTAGCTTGCCACCCTCGAACGCACCTATTATGAGGCTGCTGTGGTCTAGGACCTTAGCCGCCACATCTTTTCCGAACCCCTTCTCGCAAACATCGTTCCTTTTGTAGAAGGAGAACAGCTGTTCAGGAGTTATCGCCGGGTTGACCACCACTCTTACGCTATTGAGATCCGGCATTCACAGCTTCGGTGAACTGGAGCCGAGAGGCCATAAAAGCGTTAGAAGATCGAGCATAGGCGGAGGTCAAGGGCAATGCACAGCTTTCAGGTGCATCAGCATGAACATCGTTTCACTTGGAAGTGGCCTCGGCACGATGAAACCAGCGTCCGATCTTGCGGGAGCGGCATCAAGCAACTCCTTTAGTGCCTTCCTCTCCTCAAGAGGCAGCATCTTCGTCATCTTGATCCACTCGCCGTATTCCTCGTTCAGAAGCTGTCTGACCGTCGGGACAGTTCGCCCAATTCTACGTGAAACTGAGATGCCAACGGATCTAAGCTCAACTGTTTTGGCAGATAGTGAGAGGCGTCTGGTAGAAATCCAACGCGGGGTACTAAGTCAACTAGGTGACAATAGAAAAAGGAGTTGGCGGAATCGCGCGGGCGCATAACCCGCATCAATAGGTTACCCAGTAACTGACGCTCGTCACCAGTTCAACATCCTGTCCTGCCACCGTGGCATAGATGGTCATGCGAACAACGTAAAGTCCTGTTGGTTCCCCTTCTCCGACCAGGTATCCGAAGTAGACAATCACGGACCTTTCAAAGGGAAAAACGTGCGTGTCCCACCGCTCGGGTTTCCAATTGGGAGTGACACGCCCTGAGAGTTGTGGCTGGAAAATCCCGTTAACGTAGTAATCGTATCTAAGTTCCTTGATTTCTACATCCTGCCAAGTTGGGTTTACGACGTAGATATACTCCCACGGCATCTCCGTATCCCCGACTCCATGGAACACATATCTGGTCAGCACCGCATCCGCATATACCCGGTTACCATACATCCAGGCCGGTGAATAGCTAGCCACAAGAGTAAAGGATGCTACTGCGGTGATCGATAGAAATGCCAAGGCAAGGCCCATTTTTCTCATCGCTTCTCACCTTCACCTCCTTCATGAGACGGACGCCCAGCCAATTTAAGACTTCACATTACCAGAATTCGGCCTGCGCGCGCCGCGTGTTAGTCTTTGAGATGATTCATGCATTTTCCGTGATAGTTTGACGGCAGAAATGAGGTGAACATGCGCGTCGGCCCACGCGCGTAGGACGGCGTCAAACTTGAGAAGACAAACGATTCTCCTCTCTCAACTGTTCAGTGAATAGCGGACAGAGACCGGAAGGGACAAAGAGATGGCCGGTCCTAGCAGAATATAAAAGGCCCCCTCTATCGATCACACACACGCAAGTAGTTCTCTCACGACTGTGAAGGAGCTCCTCGCTTCGTTGTGGCGCACCAAGGCCCCCTTTCATGTTGGATTGTGATCTCGCGCCTGAAACACACGCTGAAGCTCACCGAAATCCTTTTGACTCTATTACATGCTGCTGCATACGATGCTTGACGACATACTCATGCGTCGGCTTGCGTTCATCAGGTATCTGTATACGGTAGGGGTCGAACAGTCCAGATCCCCAGAACCTAGGGGGCGATATCGGTTCTTGCATTCCATAACAGTATCGAACTCTTCTTGCAGCTTGCCTCCGAATATCACAATGTAGGAGCTAAGGACCTTGAATTGTTGGAATATTGGACTAAGTTCGAGGAGAAGCCCCCTGGCATTCATCTTGGTCAGAAGGAATCGGTTAGGCACCTCAGCCGGGTTAGGGGCGGTCTGAAGCACCAAGGTATGCTACCCTCGAAGATGGACATAGAGTCCTGTCGCACTTGTTGTACTTCGTTCTTCGAAGAAAACACGCCCCTAGTATTTGGTATTCAATTCCATGATATCTCAATGGCCAATCTTGTTCATTCGCCTGAGGCCAGAATGTGTCTTGAGGAGGCAGGCAGGCTCACAGGACAGGTAAAGTACGAAGACGCGCTTGACCAAGTTGCCATGGCTTTCGCCCGGCTTATAGATGAATTTGAGAGCAAGAACAGAACAATCCGGCACATCCCCACGCTGTCTTTCACGGACCAGTCGGCTTTAGGTAGGCGTCGCTTCAAAGGATCTGACAGAGACGAGCTCAATAGTCTCGTAGATGAAGTCAACGATGAGATCATAGATCTGCGGGAAAAGGTGGCCATAATCGGATTGGGCTTGGACTATTCGCGGTACCTGAGATTCAGGCTTCTGACCAAAGGGATCACTGCTAATTGGAACTACGATCACACGAGGCTTGAGATCCAGCATCCGAGGACGCTGATTCCTGTGAATAGACAGACTCCCTCAGCTGACGATTGTCATTTCTGCATAGATTTCGTTGTGGAGTTAGCCCTTCGTATACAAGGGTCGGAGCAAGAGGTCGTGATATGAGCAACACGAGTTCCCATGCGAAGCATTTGAGCGGGCTCCTCTTCACCGCTGAGATAAGGTATCACTCTTCTCGGACATCGCTTTCTGGAGAAGTGTCTAGCCATCTTCCTCTGGACTAGCGTCGCGTGGGAGTAGGGTATCCAATCCTCTAAAGCCCCGCCGGCTTCAAGACGTCTTCAGCCGGAAATGACTCAATCGCTTTGGCCATCTTGTCGAAGTATCTACTGGCGAACTTCCGAGCCCCTTCTCCTTTCTTCGAATTCATGAACGAGGTTTTGGTCGTGCGATTGAGAGGGCAACCAAGCTGGAGGCACCTTTTCGCCTCCTCGCATTCCTGTTTTTGCGTGTCGACGAGCAGATCTCTCACGATCAGGGCGTGCACTTCAGTGCCGACCGCGAACGCCTTCCTTGAGTAGGAACAGATGCCGACATGGACGCTTCCTCTCGCGCCCTTCCTCCTGACTTCAGCCCAAGCCACGGGGCACCTGAGCACGTGTGGCTCCTCGATCTTCGCAATCCCTAGCTCTATCTCGTGTTTGAAGCCTCTCAGCTCCCAAGGTTCGGGAGCAAACCTCTCCGGTGAGATTAGTTGAACCACCCTGAGGACTCTTCGTTCGCCACCCAAGTCATCCTCGCCTCCGCTTTCGGCGCGCGCGTGACTTCGTCCTCATAGATCGTGTACTCTTTGCAGCGCGCGCGGTTTCTTTGGGTTTGTCCTCTAAGATCTGCGATAACAACGAGAAGTCTCTCCACTGCAACCCCTCAAGCCCCTTCTCCATGATCTTAGCGGTCTTCTCTCCCTCCTGCGCTTCTATCGGCACACTTCCCCTTCGCCGATTGAATTCCCGTGATCCTGGCCATTCAGGTTGAAAGAGACAATGTTCCGGCTTCAATTCCAATCGGCAGTATGGACTTTCTCCAAGGGGCGGTAGTTTCTTGTCCAGCTTGTGTTCGGCATATTCCTGCGCCCCCTCCAGAATTCTTCTGACTGCCGATTGATTTCTTCACCCGAAATCGCCCCCTCGAATCTGTAAACACACCTCGAGTCACTCTACCTCCATTAGGTTTCGTGTGAGTAATATGCACGTCGGCTGAAAGCGCGCTCGGTGTCTTACCTGAACGGAACGTAGTCTCTGAAAGGCATCAGTTTCTTCACCGGAGTACTCGGGATGTCCGTCACCAGTCCGAGACTAGCATAGTAGACGATGGTCATGATCATACCTGCGCGTTCCAGCCTTCTGGAGGAAGTGGTAACCTTCGGCTCGAGCAGATAGACCAACTTCCCTTTCTTCCTGAGTTTCTTAGCGATTGCTGCGTCGTCCAAAGGAGCCTCAGGGAATCCACCCACCTTTGTGAAGGTGCTGCGCCCTATCACTGCGTTGAACCCGAGGATTTCCCCTATCCCTGCGAGGCTCTTGGCAAGAAGGTAGTTGTTGACCACGTCTTGTACCATTCCCATCAACCGCCCTCCCTTGTCAAACCTGAAAGCATGTGAGAGCGCTGAGACTTGTTCGTCCTGCATGACCCCGTGAGCAACTTCCAGATAGTTGGCTGGAACCGAAGTGTCTGCGTCGATGAAAAGTAGCAACCGTCCCCTTGCCCTTGAAGCACCCTCATTTCTCCCAAGCCAAATACCCCTGCGGCCCAAGCAAATGACCTTGTCGGCGTATCTCTCAGCTATAGCCACGGTTCTGTCCTTGCTCCCGCCATCCACAACGATCAGCTCGTAGTCCACGCATGTTCTCTGGTTGACGATCGATGACAGGCAAGCTTGCAGATACTTCTCTTCATTCAACGTTGGCACGATGAAAGAGGCCTGCGGCATATCCCCAACTTGAATCTCCTTGGTAGAAAAACCTATTGTCAGCGGGCGCTGTCTGTGCCCTGCAAGTCCTGCATTAGGCGAAGCTTGATGAAAAAACGAAGAAGTAAGGGTTTTGATTTCAGGGTTCCAAAGAGCTTCTAGCCTGATCTGAATTGGCGCCGTTTGGTGCCAACCATTTGACTTTCCAAAAAGGGTGGAAGAGAGCGGGTGCGGCTTCGTCACGCAGTACGCAAAGGAAGAGATTCAGTGATTGGGAACCCTATCTTGCACGGGACTGAGGACGTGCTTTCCGACCCGCGCGAGAGTTTTTGTCCGCAACGGAACGAAGCACATCGTGGAATCCCAACGTGTTTGACTCCAACGACAACAGCATACTACCTCACGTTGGCGCGTGCCTTTGCTTCACCAAGTAACCTTCTGAGAGCTTCTCTCATGGGCTTCGCGAGAGTTCTTCTCATATGTTTTATGAACTTTTTTCCCTTTCCTGTTAAGGAGTAATAGTTTATGCGGCGGCGCCCTTTGCTCCTCCACTTGCTTCTCACAAGACCGGCTTTCTCCAACTCGTAGAGCTGCGGGTAAACGACGCCGGAATGGAAGTGCTGTCCGGTTAGTTTTCTGGTCTCCTTCAGGATTTCATAGCCACATAGTGATCTTGATTCAAGAAGCCAGAGGATAATCACCCTATTGAAACCTCGGACGACACCCCTGACAATGTCCTCCTCGGTTGCGAACGATCCTCTCCGAGGCATCTCTGCGATAACCTCATATACCGAGCTCGGCATATAATCCTTAAGGTACTCATGAGCGAGACTATCATTCACTCTTTCATCAGGGGAGTTGACAAAGCCCTCGTGCTCTGGCTTCTGGACCAAGGGCCGAGAAGCGGCTACAATCTGATAGTGGAGTTGCAGAGGCTAACAGGAGAACGAATAGGTCCAACGCTGATGTATACGTTTCTTAGCGACTTGGAAAGCAATGGATACCTGACGGGGCGGCTGATCAAGAATGGTCGAAAGATCAAGGAGTACTGGTTGACCAATAAGGGAAGGGGACTCCTTGAGAAGATAAGGGAGCTCTTTCAGACCTCTCTCAGCGACATGTTAATGGATGTATTTGCACTGTGATAGGTCATCCCTGTGACTGGCTGCCTCAAGCTCTTGGCTCTTGACAAGAGGACCTCTTAGGAGTGTAATGCGTTTCGACGAGAGTCTATCTTGGCGCTCCTGTGAGGGAAGCAGGAATTCCCTACATACGGGGCCTGAATAGGAAGAATACGATGAGCAGATCTCCCCATTTGGAGAATGCGATTTTCAAATGATTTGAAAAAGGATATATCTCCGGCTGCCCTGTTTTTCATTGACGAGATACCAATTGACCTTGCACGAGGCGACCCAACTGATGGAGACGAGGTCCTTATGTCCGGTGTGTTTGAAAGTGGTTTCCGCGGAGGTTGTAGAGAAGGGTGGGAAGGTCCTACTACATAAGACGTGTCCTGAGCACGGCTTCTTCGAGGACGTGTACTGGTCTGATGCTAGACTTTACAAGAGGTTCGCATCTTTTGAGTACGAGGGTCGCGGACCAGAGAACCCCATCACCAAAACCCAGAATGGCTGCCCTCTAGACTGTGGCCTGTGTGCGAATCATAAGTCAGCCACAGTCCTCGCCAACATAGATTTGACGAACCGTTGTAACATGCGCTGCCCCATCTGTTTTGCCAATGCCGCGTCAACTGGCTACGTGTACGAGCCATCCTTTGAGCAGGTCAAGAACATGATGATCGTGCTAAGGGAACAAAAACCAGCACCGGTTCGAGCGATTCAGTTCGCTGGAGGCGAACCAACCGTTAGGGAAGACCTCCCCGACATAGTACGTCTTGCTAGGGAGATGGGATTTGGACACGTACAATTGGCAACGAACGGCATCAGGCTCGCCGAAAGCGTTGAATACTGCAAAGAACTGGTCGAGGCGGGCCTTCATGCGGTCTATCTTCAATTCGATGGGATTACGCCGAAGCCATATGTCGTCTTGCGAGGATATGACGCGCTTCCTCAAAAGCTGAAGGCAATAGAGAACTGTAGGAAGGCGAACCTGACCAGCATAGTACTAGTTCCGACACTAACGAAGGGAGTGAATGACGGGGAAATAGGAGATATGATCAGATTTGCCGCAAGAAACTCAGACGTTATTAGAGGGATCAACGCCCAGCCGATATCATTCTGCGGTCGCGTTGAAAGAGAGAACGTAAAGAGTGCAAGGGTCACGATCCCAGATTTTTTCAAACTGGTAGAACAGGAAACCGACGGTCAGATTCTCGCCGAGGACTTCTATCCCATTCCCATAGTCGTACCACTATCTCTATCCGTCCAATCCTGGAGTCACATACCACAAACGCACTTTACGTGCCACCCTCATTGTGGGGCAGCTACATACGTTTTCGTAGATGGAGAAAGACTCGTACCTCTACCCAAATTCATTGACGTTGAAGCCACTTACAGACTCGTTTTGGATGTTGCCAACAAGTTGGAACGAGACCACAGATTTGGCAAAGCGGGGGCCATACTGGAGATAGCGAGGAAACTACCGAGTCTGGTGCATGTGGACAAACTTCCGAGAAATGTAGACGCCGTTAAGTTGATCTTGAATCTGCTAACCCGCGGGACGCCAGAGGACTTGGCAGAATTTCACCGCAAGGCCATATTGATAGGCTGTATGCATTTCATGGACGCCTACAACTTCGACCTGAGTAGAGTGGAGAAGTGTGTTATTCATTACGTGATACCCGACGGTAGAATCATCCCGTTCTGCTCTTTCAATGTGTTGCACAGAACAAAAGTGGAAGAGGAATTCTCGACACCGATAGCAGCTTGGACAAAGGCGAATTCAAAGAGTGTCTAGGTGAATGCGAAAATGAGCAACATAGTCGCGATTGTTCGGATAACGAGGCCAGTAAATGCGATCATGATGGGGATCGCGGTCATCGTTGGATTCACACTATCTGATGGCAGTATGACAATGCTACCGCAGCTGCTATCTGGGGCTGCTGCGACTTCCCTCCTATTGGCATTTGCCAACGTGACGAACGACCTCATCGATGTAGATGTAGACAGGATAAATCAGCCGGCGAGAGCGATACCTTCCGGCAAGATCAGCGTTGTAGAAGCCCGAAATCTTTCGCTACTACTCCTTATCTTGGGCCTACTGACTTCTTTACTGACGTTCAATGTGCTGTACGTTTTGATCGCCTTGGAGGCATCTGCTCTATCGATCTTGTATAATGTCTATTTGAAAAGGGCAGGTTTCGTCGGCAATGTGTTGGTAAGCGCATTGGTGGCCCTACCCTTCGTAGCAGGAGGTGCAATTGCCACAAGTCGCATTGCGTCTTACCTTATCCTGTTCTCAACCATGGCATTCCTGCTAAATCTCGGAAGGGAAGTGCACAAGGGAGTCATTGATGTGGAGGGAGACCTATCAAAGGGAATCGAAACCCCCGCCGTAAAGTACGGTAAGACAGCAGCAAAGAGATTGGCAGCATTTTTCTACTTCATGGCTATAGTATGTACCTTCCTTCCTGCCATCGCCGGAATGACAAACAGGTACTACATGTACGCAGTCATGATTCCAGACGTCTTGATATTAATCTCAACGGTCAAGACCTTGACGACAGACGATAAGAAGACTCTGACCAAGGAAAAGGATCTAATAAGAATAGCGATGATGCTCGGCATGTTGTCCTTCATACTAGGTTCACTTGGAGGCTGATTCAGGAGAATGCATGGCGAGTTCTTGCCTGTCGAGCGCGCACTCGAAGGCATTGGTGCGATTGTAGACCCAGTGATAGAGAAGTACCTTGTGTCCGAGGTCAATCTTGCGTTCACAGAAACATTGATGTACCAGATCGAGACCAGAGCAAGGAGACTGGAGCCAATGCTCGTGATGCTTTCCGCAGAGGCCGCAGGGGGCAAAGCAGAGGCGACTTCCGCCGCGGCAGCTTTCGAACTCGCGCACAGTATTCTCCTCATAATCGATGACATAGTCGACAAGAGTGAGCTCAGGAGAGGTGCGCCAAGCGCTCGGAGGAAATTCGGTCGAGCCACAGCAATTCTCATAGCGCGTAAGTACAGAGAAGCCATAGTGAGAATTCTGAATCAATCTAAGCATTCTCAAGAACTTGAGAACTTGGTTTCGAAGGTTCTAGATGACGCGCTAGAAGACGAAATGCTTAATGCATCATTGGAAAGGGCGGCTGGGGACGAGCCCCTTTTCAAGAGCCTTATGAAGAAGAGCGTTGCGACTAACAATTACCTGCGAATAATCAGGGCGAAGACCGCGGTGCTATTCGAAGGCTGTTGCAGGGCTGGCGCCATAGCTGCTGATGCACCAAAGCAGATCGAGGAGGCGTTGGCGAGTTACGGGCTCAATCTAGGTTATCTATTCCAAATCAGAGACGATGTCTTGGACATATTTGGAGCCGAGCAGGAGTTCGGGAAGAAGATTGGCAAGGACTTAATGGTGCACAAGGCTAGGAACACCGTGGTCCTTCTAGCCTTGCAGAGGTTGAACGAGGAGAAGAAGGAAATCCTATTGGAAAGGCTCGCCAGGGAATCCACAACCCAAGAAGAAATCACGGATACTATGAATATGCTGAGGTCGGCGGGACTTGAGGAAGAGAGCCTCGCGTTCGCCTCGAAGTATGAAGACGCGATAGAGGAAGCCTTATCAAAACTACCGGATTCCGAGGCCAAGTCCAAGCTCGAAGCATTGCCTGAGATTCTGCTCGGAAGGAGATACTAGCAATCTTTCTTCACGAGAACTGTTCTCGTATCGAACTTAGGTGAAGATGGATCGTTGCTCGCAGGGGATCCTTCAGCATTCCACTTCCTCCTAGCAGCGACTATCTTCAAGGAGTGACCGAAACTCCGTTTCAATCCACGCGCGCCGTTGCCAACCGGTCCATCTCAAGGATCCCCTTCTCCCCTCGGATCGCCCTCTTCAGGCGACTTTGGATGTCATCGCGCGCGCTGAACTTCGGTGTTGCCGAATACCCTCAGGCCTGCTTGATCATAGATCTCCTTGAGTCTATCAGGAGAGAAGTCCGTGTAGTGCCTTGCAAGGACTGACTGCGGAACGCGCCCGCAGAACGCATCCACGTATCTATCCGGAACGTTCAGCCTTCCCAATTCGCACGCGAAGGACTCTCTGAGAACTTGGGGAGTGATCTGAAGACCTGTCTCCAGCCGCGCCTCTACAAAGAAATGTGTCCTTCTGGTGCTCATTCCAAACAGCCTCGGATCGTCATCCGTCCTCGTTGCCAAGTATTCCTCAAGGGCTTCTTTGGCCTCCTCGTTGAAGAAGGAAACCCATGTCCGCTTTGTCCTCGTCCCGTTCTTCCTGGGAATGATCATCCGCTTCTCAAGGTCAATGTCCTCCCTGTGGAGTGACAGTACTTCGTTCTTCCTGAGCCCGGACGTAGCGTAGATCAAGAACATTGCCCGATCTCTGAGACGGCTCAGAGAGGCGTAGAACCTCTGAAGGTCCGCGCGCGACGGAACCTGCTTTGGCTTGAAGTCACGTCTTGGAAACCTGAAGGTCTCAACCACCTTCGGGCGCTTAAGGTAGTCCCTGAAGAAGACCTTAAGCGACTTCAGGATGTTCGCACGCGTCGCCGGGGCCTTGTCTGCAAAGCTCGCCAGATAGGATCTGACATCGTCGCGCGTGATGGATCTTGGGTCCTTGCTCATTGCGGCAAGGAACCTCCTGATTTGTGGAATACGATCCTGGATGGTCCTCTCTCCGAGCTGGAGATCTACCTTGCAGAAGGCAGCAAAGTGCTCAAGGATCTGGTCGGAGGCGGACACAACCTGACCTTTCCTGGACTCTGGGCTATTAATCAAAGCTCCATTCCGGGTGAGGGCCTGCGCGTCTGAGCTGGTATCACCGGAAAAGTGGAACTCTTTAGAGGGGGCTTCAACGAGCCCTGCGAAGCCGGAGATCCTGGGTTCAAATCCCAGCGGGCCCGCCAATTCCTCAGATTCTGACGAACGGAATTCTGTTCGCGAACAGTTTTCTGTTCGTCCTGAGTTCGGCCCGGGTTCTCTGGCTGCAGGACATCGCGCAAGGCTTCCTCAAGGACAGGGTTGATCTTAGGATCCAACGCCAGGATCGCGAGTTCTTCGCGCAGTTGCTTGATCTTAGCAGCAGTCCGCCCGCGGATCATGCGCTCGTAGTCCTTGCTGACCTTCTTCTCTCCTCTGAAAAAGAGGATCTCGGCCCTACTGAGCATCGTCTCCTCGCCTCACTTCGGTGCCTCAGCGATCAGGATGCCGACGGCCTTGTCCATCGTTACGTCGTCGCTCTGGCCTTCCACATGGGTGAGAAGGATCTCGCCCTCAGCGTTGACCAGCCATTCGACGCCCAGATCTTTGAGTTGCTCGAGGAGGCCGCGCACGTAGGACCGAGTGGCCTTCTTGTTCTTCGCCTTGGTTTCCATTCCGAGTTCTGAGTATAGTTCTAAGTATTTAACGCTTAGGCCTCGGAAGGGCGTTCTGAGTATGGTTCTGAACACTTTATAAAGCACCGCTCTTAGGATAGCCGACTACGTTATGACCGAGAAAGACGTTGGAACGTTCGTAATCCAGAAGCGGGCGAAGACCGGGGCGATTTGGGTTCCGGCTGACTTGGTGAGGGACAGCCAGTTTCCGCTCAAGCCGGGCAAAGTGAAGATCTCGATACAGGGCAGGAAGCTAACCATAGAGCAGTAGGCGAATCCTTTTCAATATTCTGGAATCCTAATGTAGAGATGCAGAGCACGATGAGGCTCGCATTAGTTGTCTTGGGTGGCGTTGCCATAGCAGCAGGATTGATCTTCTCGTATACGGCCATTGGGGGCTTCAAAGAAGACGTTGGCATAACGGCGGACTTGCCTTATGATCCCATCGAACTCCTCAATCTCGGCTGGAGTTACGAGGAGTATTTGCTATATGTGAAAGCGGACTATGAATATCTGAATAACCAATACTCTGCGGCCTGTAACTACACGTTGGGCGCACTGTCTCCCGGCAGTGTGATACGAATCGACTACATTCAAGTCTACTCAAAGTCCGTGGGATGGCGTTGGACTTCAAATGGAACCAAGTGGGAGGAGTTCCATCCGGACGAGACGGAGTGCAACGCGACTGCTTGGATCTTGTTATATGATGATAGCGCGCGCAAGTGGTCGGACTACACCGAACTTGGCAGTGATGCAGTAGTAATGGGAGAAAGGGAAGAGCAGGCGCATTGGGTTGAAGAATACGAGGTTAAGCGTGAAGGATTGCGCTACACGCTTTGCACAAGTGGCAATGGTAATAGACCGTTTGGAGTTGTTGCGGGTGCTACAGTGGTGACGCTGTATGGCAGGGCTGCTCCCTTCCTGATGATCGGAGGCATCGTTCTCATCGTGGTGGCCCTGATTGGACCATACGTCCACAGAACGGTCCTCAGCAAATCGATCAGGGGAAAAGAATTGCAGTGAATGCCCAGTCGAGAGACACATCAAGCTTGGCAAGGTCAAGATCTCGATTCAGGGCAAAAGGCTGATAGTGGAGCAGGGTTAACGGTGGCGCGCGTCCGCAATGGCGACAGCCTTCGAGCCTTACTTCAGAGTGGGTTCGACAAAGAAGAGTAGACTGTAAATGCTATCAAGGATAGGGGGTAAACGGGCTCCTGTTGAAGGACCATTTTGTCTCGGTCACTGTTTCTCCACCGATTGCCTGTTGTGAGAAAGACGCAAGAAACAATTGTTTGTTACCGGCGTGAGTAGTGCGTATATACGGATGCTCGACGAGGAATCGTTCAAGCTCAACAGGAACAGGATTACGTGAGATCAGGAAGGTGTTGAAGCTACCGAAAACCTCTGAATACATCTTTGCCTGATAGATGTCTTTGAGTTTTAGTGGACCTTCTTTGACTTCGACAATGATCAACCCGGGCGCGATATGTGCCCAGTGGCGCCCACTTGGCTTTGGCTGGTAGAATCCCATGATATCCGGCTTGAGTTTCTCCACGCGGACATAGAAGAGCGAATCCTTGTCCAATCTTGCCTTCACTGCGCGAGGGATGATTGATTTAGTGACATACATTTCACAACGACCATACAGCGATAGACCATTCTCAAGATACCTGGCAATGGGTTCGTAAAGGGCTTGTTCATTTCTCTGGCGTGTTTGAGATGTTGACTTGCTGTTCCCCAAGATGTCAGAAAACATGCTACGATACTCTTAAGTCTTCTACGTCACTGGAGACAGTTTCTTCCCGCACCTGTTGCCTCAGTCTGTCGATTTCGCTCTTCAGATGCACCAGCATCAGCATGAACATCGTCTCGCTCGGCAATGACCTTAGGGTGATAGAGTCGGAGCGCCGTGCCTTTTGTCATTCTGGAAGAGTTTTGCACTGGTGCTTCTGGTTGCCCGCTCTTCTGTCGGAGCCCTCTTGAACGAATTTTCCACTTGCGGCATAGAAGGCCTTTTCCCCTTTAACAATTCCTCGACCGTTAGAATCTGGAGTTTTGGATATTCGTGATGCCAAACTGGTGAAATGTATGGCTCTGTCACCTTTACCTCTTTGATCATTTCGCTGGTCGGCTCCTCAAGCGTGATGAATATGCCCATTGCGGCTCTCTGTCTTGAAACCGTATCTCTGAGTTCTCTGATGTCCTTGACCCCAACATGACCACTTTTGACCGAAACGACAATCCTCTCAAAGTGATCCGCGGTCGGAAATCTGAGCCAACCATCTACTGCCTCGTCGGGCCCCTTCTTGCCTTCTCGAGGTTTAGCCTCAGTTGAACCAGTTGGTCTCGCCCCTATCAACGAGAGGGCCCACCATTGAAACTGATAGCGGTTCTTGGCCAGTTCGATGGCAGCCCCCAGATCGCGTGGTTCTCCCTCAACCTCGAATTTCGCGCCTGGGAAACTATCTCTGAGCCTGCCCTTTACCAGATTGATTGCAAGATACGTGATGTCGACTCCTATCCAGTGTCTGCGCAATTTCTCGGCCGCAATTACCGCCGTTCCGCAACCACAGAATGGATCCAGGATCCAATCACCTTCATTTGAACAAGACGAGATCACCCTTTCCAAGAGTTGGACCGGTTTCTGGGTAGGAAATCCGAGCCGTTCTTTGGCTTGTGAATTTATGGGAGGTATGTCGGTCCAGATTGAATGAATGGCGTGCCCGCTGGCTTCGACGTCTGTTGAGGTCGTGGCAAAGCCGAGGGGCCCTTCCAGTTTGACGTTGACGGGTTCCCATCCGCCCTTTCCATCGGGTTCGTTGTAATCGAACTCCATGACGTTGTCGGAGTATGCTATTTCGAACTGGTACTTTACGCCGAGTTCCTTGTCCTGCTCTCCCCGTTCTTCTGAGAGAATGAACATCTTGCCCTTTGTGACGAGTCCCTTGCGTATCCTCCGTTTCAGAGTGTTCCCAGTCGTGGCGCCGAAAGTGACGATCCGGTCCTTTCCGAGGTAGATTTCCACCATGTCGAGGAGTTTCTTCTTTCCAACTGCGTTCTCCCCGAGGAGTCGCAACATCATCATTCGCTGGATGACGGCAGCGGATTCCGTGGCGATGAAGAGGCGGTTCTTCAATTCCCCGGTCAGCCGATATTCATTGCATTGTTGAAGGAACCGGATGAACTCGAGCGGGCCTTTCGCGATCAACTCATCAACTGGGCGTTCACGTCCTCGCTGACTTGGCCAATGGCGACAGGGAGCTCCCTGATTTTTAGGGGGCACTCTTCGATCTTGCATCCCTGCTTCCAGAATTCGTCCTCGCAAGAGTAGTTGTATCCGCCCTTGTCCGCGCTTCCGACTATGTTGGTGATCTCAGCCCTATCCAAAGGTTCAGAGTTTCTGGCGTTCCATTCCATCATGCGCGTGAGCGTCGCGTCGAGATCGAGTTTTGCGAAGTTCCGGTAGTAAGAGGCAAGCCTGATTGCCACGTTGTTCCGGTTGCCAGGGTCTACGCCCGAGAACCAGAACCTGACGCACGGAGGATCTTCGCCCGAATACCCTCTGCCCTTTGACACTGTCCTTTCCATCCATCCGGACTCCCACTTCTGAGCCTCTTGGACTGCTTTGGCGACCTCGTCTTGCGGGAAGGAGATCTTAGTGACTTGATCCAGCGAGCTGACATAGACGAATGTGGATCTTTGTCCAGTCTTTCTGTGGACGCCCAACGGCAACTTGACGAGATTTCCGAATGCCTCGACCACTCTCTGCTTCGGAAAGACCTCGCACTTGACCTTGGACTGTTGCTCGAACCTCCTCCCAACATAATAGGCGACAAGAGCAGGGATCGGAGGGTCGAAGAATATCCAAAGATGGTATCCTCGACCGCCCGTGTCTTCGACTAGGATGCTATCCTTCAAGCAGAAGCCTGACTTGACAATGGTGTCTCTGAGCTTTTCGACTTCGGCCGTCTGCTTGCTATCGATGTCAAAACAGAGCCACTTGACGGTGTTCTTCTCCGATTCGATCTGGTAGATGCCAACTGTAACCTCTGCCTTGAGATGTGACAGCAGAATGTCGTCGGTCAAGGGCGCTTCGACACGGTAATAAGAGCCATCTGGGTTCTGGATTGCATAAGTGTCGTCCCGGTTCACGAAGTATCGTCTGAGGATCTCTACCTGGCGTTTGTCGTCAGCCAGATCCTTAGGCGAATCCGTCATTTCAACCACCACACGAGCGATTCTCTCCGAGTGGATTCTGACAACTGATCCTGAATAAGCCACTTGCAATACGGAGAGAGGGGGAGACCCGGTCAGAAGAAAGTGTAGGTCTCCATTTTCACTTTCTGCCGCCAGTTCCTGTCCATCATCTGAAGGCTTGACAACAGAGTGGCATGTTACGACACGTCCGTGTACATCGCTGGCGATGCTCTTATGGATAGGGCATAGGTAGTGAAACCCGAATGATGAAACCCCATCATGGTTATCGAGTTGAGGCTGAGATCTGCTATTTTCCCTGCGCGCCATTCCTCGTCCATAGGTGGTGCGTAGATGACAGCGATTATCGCTTGGCTAAGGTATTTGATAGGACAGTGCCCCTCCATGATGTGTCTCCACCTCGATAGATTTCTGCGATATGATAGTCCACGCAGGACCTCGGTATCTACGATCACTCCACCGTAGGTGTCGTGTTTCCTCTCAGAAGCGTCTGCACTCCAGCCCCGCCTGGCTATTCCTCCCACTATGTTGGGACGCACAATACTATCTCCGACTGGTAACCAGACAGCAACAGGCAAGGGATCTATTGTGTAGAACCTAAGATCCTTGCTCTGACCAGTTAGTCTCGATATTGGAGAGAAGAGTTCTTCTGCCCAACCCCAATCCACGGGCAAGACGGAGAGGTACAGATCTAATTCAACTTGGAGGAAATCGCCCCACTTCCAGTACCCACTGAGAACCAAGAAACAGGTCTTGCTGTAGTCTTGACCAAAACATCCTTGGAAGATGACAGAAACCATCGCACGATTTGTTCGCTTCAGAGCTTTGCTCAAAGAATCTGCTCCAACACCAGAGAGCAGCTGTGAGTCCTGGGAAACCCCCCAATACGGCAGCTCCACTATTTCGAGAAGCTTATCCCGATGCAGAAGGCGCCAAATCTTGGTTAAGTCCGAGACGACCTTCACGAATTCTGTGTCTTTGAATGACCTGGATCCTCCCCAGGGCACATGGACAACATCGGGTCCTGTCCCTATCTGTGGAATCCGGGAACCATAAAATTCAGGGAGAAAGACTATGCAATTTGCGGTGTTGGCGTACGCACCTCGTTGCACGGATTCCCAGTAGGGGAGTTTTTCTCCTGAAAAAAGTTCAACGCCGGCTTTCAGAAATTCTCTCTCGATCTCAAGCGGCTCCGGTTGGCTCAATTGAGGCTCTACTCTCTCCATTTCGCGGACGATCCTGAGCAATAGTGTCTTTTGGGCCCTTGCCCAGTCTCCCGAAGTTGTAGGCGTTCTTCCTTCGTTCAATTGCTTCAAGATATCCCCGATTTCCGAGAATTTTTTTCTGACTCTTGTACCTTCTCTGGCACCAAAATCATGAGAGAAGAAGTGCCTCAGCTTGGAGATCGTCTGGACGAGGTCGTTCAGGCTGTAGTCATCTGGGAGTCTCTGACCATTCCCTGAAGATTCCACTACTGCTTGATGTAGTGATACCACGAAAGTGCCGAAAGACCTCTCATCCCTACAGAGGCCAACACCGGCCAGAAATTCCATCGTCCTTGATGTGATCGTGAAGACCTCGGGCCGCCTGTTGAGTTTCATGACTTCATTGTACTTACGCATGCAGCTCGCCAACATACTGGCCAGTTCTCTTGCCGTAGGATATTGTCGTTGTTGGCTCACCACGTGTCTTTCCCCCCTCCTCCAGTGCATGCCTCAGCGTCTCTTGAACGACTCATTCAGCAGGCTACCCCCCAGGCTCCATACAAGGTTGTGATCAGCCCAACGCGCGTCCTCCCTTTGCGCATCCTCCAAAGAGAACACGACAATATCAACGAGTTCCTTCCATTGCGGACGCATGGTTTGTTTCGATTGCATTCAGTATATAACATCCCGTAATCCCCCGAGGAAGTCCCGAGGAACTTCCGCGTGACACGGCGCGCGGAATGTTCTAAGTCATATTAGATTCATACTGACGTGGATAATCTAATTAGGAAGGCTGGTCCTTAATCCCAGCAGTAAATTGATCGCCTCAGGGGGGGTAGGACCCGAGCGAAGGGAAGCCCGTGGTTTGGAGCAGTTCGAGGGAGCCACAGCGCGATATACGCGCAGGGGGCCGGGAGCGAGAAGGCGCAGAAGCTCTACCGCTCGCGCGAGGAAAGACATTCGAAGGAGTTACTCGCGCTCATCAAAGAGAGAAAGGCAACTCAGGCGATCGGAAGTCAGAAGGGGGGCTCAACGACGATGATGGAGGTCAAGTTGTCATGAAGATCAACAAGATAGAGATCATACCACTTCTTGCCACAGCATTCTGCTTTGCACTTCTGATACTGGCGCCCGAACTCATTCCACAGTCTCCCGCCCCGAATCTTGAATTGATTGGATGGTCTAGCCTCTTGGCCGGACTGACTGTAGGATTCCTCTTCTCTGCATTCATAGTCATCTTCGGTCGTGATCGGGAACCGAAGGAAAAGGAGCTACCATCGCCATAAAGCTCCGCGGCGAACTTCAGCGAGACACGGCCTCGATCTTTGAGGAAGGAAGCCCCGAGGAGATACGCTGAATCCCTAAGATCTGAGCGTCATCAAGGTTTTTAAGACGACATGATGAATTCGAAA